>Ga0299912_10001553_pt1 | contig 18533 bp, 14 predicted proteins | sample RVTome_2_FD_207667 | JGI IMG/M metagenome (GOLD analysis project Ga0299912, IMG submission 207667) | Soil microbial communities from uranium-contaminated site in the Upper Colorado River Basin, Wyoming, United States - RVT95D214 (version 2) ... | reverse complement strand
TCAAGTTTGCCGTAAACCAGATGCAGGACACTATGGGATTCAGCGCCGCTGTGCAAGCTGCCTATGAGACGTACTATATAGGAGCCATCTCGCGATCAGCACAACAAGAAGCTGCTGGCACTGCCCAAACAGGGCCTCGTTTTCTGGCTGATGCAGAGCGGGCGCTGAAGAACCTAGAGGAGTGGCGGCGCTGGCAACGAGAAGACTAGTTGAAGACTGTCAACAAGCCTTATGCTTTGCGAGAAAGGAGACTATTATGAAAGCCGCAGTTTGCTACGAATTTGGTAAACCCCTGGTGGTGGAAGAGATAGACATAGACCCGCCGAAGGCAGGCGAAGTGAAAGTCCGCATAGGCGCGACGGCAATCTGCCACAGCGACATCCATCTTATCAGAGGGGAGTTTGGGGCGAGATTGCCTGTTTTAGCTGGCCATGAATCCGCGGGTTATATTGAAGAAATAGGAGAAAATGTAACCTCGGTAAAGCCGGGTGACACTGTTGTGGTATCGCTTATAGCATCATGCGGACGTTGCTTGCAGTGCGTTTCCGGGCGCCCTTACCTGTGCCAGTTCCGATGGCCTCTAAATAGGGAGAGCCGTCTTCATAATAAGCAAGGGCAGGATATTAGCCATATGACCAGAACAGCCACCTTCGCTGAATATGCCATTGTCCACGAATCCCAAACAGTTCCCATTCCAGAGGACATGCCCATAGATAGGGCAGCCCTTCTCGCCTGCGGTGTGATAACAGGGTTCGGGGCGGCGGTTCGCACCGCACAGATTAAGGCCTTAAGCAGTGTCGTCGTCATTGGTACCGGGGGCGTCGGGCTCAATTCTGTGCAGGGGGCAGCCTTATCGGGAGCATATCCGGTTATTGCAGTGGATATGCTGGATAACAAGTTAGAAGCTGCGCGTACCTTTGGCGCAACACATACAGTCAATGCTAGTGGCGAGGATGCCGTTCAGACTGTGCGGCAACTCACTGGGAGAGGGGCTGATTATGTGCTTGTGACCGTCGGTAGTACTGCTGCCATCCAGCAGGGTTTTGCGATGTCGGCTCCGCACGGTATGATTGTCCTCGTCGGATTACCACCAGTTGGCGAATCAATAACTTTACCGTCAGTCTTAACCTGGCAGGAGAGAATGGTTACGAGCAGCACTATGGGGTCAACACTGTTGAGCGTAGACATCCCAAAGCTGGTGGCTCTCTACCAGGCCGGACGTCTCAAGTTGGATGAGCTTATCACCGGCCGGTATCCTCTGGAGCAGATTAACGAGGCAATAGAGGCTGTGGAAAGGGGAGAGGCACTGCGTAATGTGATTATGTTCTGAATTGCCCTTCTCGTAGAGCATGCGCAGTAGGAAAACTACACTATAAACTGTGAGGGCAGTCATATACTGAAGATAGGTGGCGATTCACGAAATATGATGCCGTCATCTTTGATCTGCTTGGGAGATTGGCGGATATTCCATTTCTGGAGGTTGGACATTCCCAAGTGTTTTGGGAGGTGATTAAGAATGAGGCTAAAGGATAAAGTAGCGATAATAACCGGCGCTGGCTCAATAAGACCGGGGATGGGTAACGGGAAAGCTACTGCCATCCTATTTGCCAGAGAGGGAGCTAAAATAGCTGCCATCGACCGAAATCTTGACGCAGCCGAGGAAACGGTAAACATAATTCGGAACGAAGGCGGTGATGCCATTGCGGTTCAGGCGGATGTTCTAAAGGAACCAGACGCACAGAAGCTAGTAGAGGTAACGATTTCTAAGTATGGCAAACTGGATATATTATTCAATAATGTTGGCGGCGCCCGGGGAAATAACGGCCTGGGAGTCTCAATTGAAGATTGGGATTTTACCATGAACCTCAATCTTAAAAGCGTGCTGCTGGTGTGCAAGTATGCGGTCCCCGAGATGATAAAGAGTGGAGGCGGAGTCATAGTGAACAATTCATCGATGGCTGCCTATCTTTCGCACAACAATTACGCCTATTCTGCTTCCAAAGCTGGGGTCGTTGCGCTAACCAGGTGCCTCGCGGTCGGGTTGGCAAGACACAATATCAGGGTAAATTGCGTGGCTCCAGGCCTCATGGATACACCTATGGTCGGAGCCATAATGACCGATACCCGCATCCGCACCGTTGAAGAAAGAGTACCTCTTAAGCGCCATGGCAAAGCAGAGGAGACAGCTTACACTGTTTTGTTTCTGGCTTCCCCAGAGGCGTCATATATAACCGGCCAGACCATCCCGGTTGATGGCGGCATGGCAGTGCGCTAGGACATCTTGGAGGAGCCCGGAACGGCCTAAGGCCGTGCGCCGATGTCACAGATGACGAGCAAAGCCAGTCAACATGGAAAAGGAGGAATGATGTCAAACGCAGAACTGAAACAGGAAGCTGAAAAACTCAAGCCGAAGGCGGTCTTCGACCATCGCCACCCGGTTATGTACGAAGAATCGGTCGCTATGGGTGTCACTGTCCTAATGCGATACTTGGCCGCGCTACAACGGCACGACCTCAAAGCGATGGCTGAACAGATGAACTTCCCTCACGCTTCAATCGAGGAGATCGATGTCGTCGTCATCGAGAGCGCCGAGGACCTTGTCAAAAGTCCCCCGCCATCGATGGATGTCAATGCGTTGCCAGATGGCGGGTTCGACCTGTTTATGGGGGTTGAGTCCCACACGTCGGATCCGGTGCGAGCAGGCCTTACCATGTCGTATAGTCGTCACAAAGCGGATGGTACGAAGCTCCTGGTCTGTGATGGTCTTTATGTGGTAACGAATAACAATGGTCGCTGGGGGATACAGATCAGTTCGACAATCTTCACTCCTGTGGAGTTTATCGGTATACAATACCAGGAAGCGATCGACGACGTCTTCAAGAAAGGCCATGACTGGATGGAAGGCTGGAGTCGCAGTGACGCTTTTCTGCTCGATAGCGGGCGCAGTATGCTGGGCAAGTCGGTTCATTTGTATCCGAATATCACGGGCATAAACAGTGAAACTGGACGTCCCAGGCCTACGATGGATCATATATTTCGGGAAAACGTAGAAAACCGTCTCCGGGTAACCGAGACCACGGAGATTCGCCCGGGCACATATAATTTTGAAGATTTCAGGAAGAACGTTGCTTCCCATGGGGTTGGCGGATACGACTTCACGCTGTACCGTCACGATGCGCGCGTGGTGCACCAGTCTCGTAATAAGGTACACGTAGCCGGTGGCTATACCCGTTTTCGGAAGGATGGCACGCCAATTTCCACGACCTGGGGCCTAGGTGTGCACGTGCGTCGCGACCTCAAGTGGGGAAGTGTAGGTGGCACGGGCAATACAATCCACTACGACGCTACGAACAACGAGCAGAGGTAGCTAGCTGTAAAAAGGAGGTTCAATTGCAGCGCATTAGCTTGGTAGAGAAAGACCAGGCCCATCCCCTAATCAAAGAGACGTATCAGAAACAAGAAGACTGAGGGTCTCAAGTTCTGAACCTAAATAAGGCAATGGCGCATTGCCCCCACATAGGCCTTAACTTTCAGCGATTGGGCAATTCTATTCTTCGAGGGGAGGGACTCCCCACCAAATTGCGTGAGGTAGTAATCCTTCGTGTCGGCAATCTGACAGAGGCCCGGTACGAGTTTGTCAAACACACCGCCATTGCGCTGCGGGCCGGGGTCAGCCAGAAGCAGATCGATGAGATCTCGTTTTGGCCTGCTTCCGGTGAATTCAATGATCAAGAGCGCGCCGCGTTGCTATATGCCGATGAGGTTGTGCTAGGCACGAAGGTGAGCGATGAGACGTTTGGCAACCTTCAACGTTTCCTGAGTGAGCCCGCCATTGTTGAACTCACCGCGGTCATAGGCTACTATATCATGGTGGCCAAGATACTAACGGCGTTGCAGATTGAGTTGGAGCCTGAGCCATGATTTGCGAAAGTAGAGCATTATTAGAATCCCAGAAAGTGAATCGAAAATGAAACTGACAGGAAAAGTAGCTATCGTGACAGGGAGTAGCCGAGGCATCGGCAAAGCCATCGCCCTGGCCTTCGCCAGGGAGGGTGCAGCCATAGGGGTAGTTGCCCGCACCGAGCAAGAAGGCGGTAGGCTACCTGGCACCATCCATCAGACCGCTGAAGAGATTCGTGCTCTGGGAGGTCGTGCTCTTCCCATCAGGACCGACATAACGGTGGACGAAGATGTGGAGCAGATGGCTAAGAAAACCCTGGATGAGTTCGGGCGTATAGACATGCTCGTCAACAACGCTGCAGCCAACTTCAATTCTACCATCGCCGATTTGCCCATCAAGCGCTGGGATCTGATGATGCGAGTTAACCTGCGCGGCACCTTTATCTGCACAAAGGCAGTGCTACCCACCATGATTGCCCAAGGCAGCGGCAATATTATCTGCATGACCTCCATCGCCGCAAAGAGACGAGCGCCTCCGGGCGAGGTATGCTATAGCATCACCAAAGCTGGTATTGAACTATTCTGCTGGGGGTTGGCTCAAGAGGTTAAGCAATATAACATCGCGGTCAACGACCTTTACCCAACAGGGGGCGTAGCCACTGATGGCTTTAGAGTGGTTTTCCAAAATGTTGACTTAGGCAGCGAGACCTTACAGAGGAGGAAGACGCCTGAGGAGATAGCGGAAGCGGCCTTATGGCTGGCGACTCAGGATGCCAATACTCTCACCGGCCACTCAGTGAGTGATGAAGAGATAAGGAAATATATTCAAGGCTTAGCTATACCTTAGGAGAAGTGAAGGCTAACCTGCCATTTTTTCATTCAGCCAAGCTATCCTGTTGGTGACACTTCTGGATGCTTGCGCCCGCGTTTTGCTCTTTAGCAAATCACGTGCCAACTTCTCGTCGCCGATCACGTCTCTTACCCAGTTGCTGAAGTCACTCTTGACCTCATTGGAGTGATAATCAAAGGTCTCTTCACCCATCTCTTCCAGCGCCCTCTCCAGCTCGGCCAGGTTTTTCAGGACGCGCCCATCTGAGCACCAAAACCCGTTTTCTGGGGGAACGTCCGCCAACCACTGTTCCACCACCGTTTTGGCAATCCTAACCACGCCGATCACCCCCTCTCACTCGTATTATAGCACACAGGCCATCTTCTATAAAGGCAAAGCAAGCGCGGCCAAACCGTTTCGTTTTGCGAACTCGATCTCAGGTCGCCATAAACCCATGGCCACAAGAGCTCCAAGATAACGGCTGTATCCTCACGCATAGCGAGGCGGATTGAACCGCCTCGCTATGCCAGAATCTACCTCAAAGTCCCGCTAGAACGCGGCGTGATTCATCTGGGACTCTACTCCAGAAGTCTAACTCTGCTTCTCCGTTCGTAACGTAGCAACATTCACACTCGCACTGTGCGCTGCCAGTAGCGCATGGCTCGCAACAGTACATTACCTCATCTTGCATATAGCTGCTTCCTTCTTCAATCTCGCATCCACAGACCGGACATATTTGCTCCGTCATCTGCCTCGCCTCCTTTCCGGACGATTTATAGTTTATCTGACCACCTTTGCTCCTTAATTGAAATTATTTTAGACTCTCATATCATTGTTGTAAGTGACTTAGGTCGCACTACCGAGTTCGTCCTGTGAGGGTCGCCCCCATTGGCTCAACTTTTCGGGTCTAGTCTTTTGCGGTGATAGCTAGGGGTAAAGGCTAAACCCGCTGTGTCGAGCTTCATTATCGCTTGACATTCCTAAAGGATTGTGATTAACTCTTAAAAAGAGAGCCGTAGAGAATCGTGTAGCGTTCAAAAGGGGGGTGCGATGAACTACAGCTTCTGTCTATTATTTGGGCTGAGGAGCTACTACAAACCGACTATGAGGTCGGTTTTTGTGTTTTACACGGTGGCTGGAATTTGAAAGAGTAACGATCAACGAGTGATGTAAGCACGCATGTTTCTTAGAGTAGGTCATCAGAATAGGGAGCTATGCCTGTCAGAGGCTCCAAAGAATGAGATCCGATAGAAGGAGGTGATGGCGAAGAGCTTACGGTGCAAGTAGCGTTTGAGAGCAAAAGGACGGTGTCTAAGGCATCAGAGTTTTATGACGAAGAGGGGGAAGTTTATGTTGACGAAAAAGAAATGGATATTGCTGATACTAGGTCTAGTGGGAGCGTTGGCACTGTTTGCGGGTTGCGCTTCGGCGGCGGAGAAGGTGCTCGCCCCCACGCCGTACTATGGGGGAGAGGGGGGAGGAGGGACAGCGGTAGCGCTGCCCACGGCAACGCCGCTGGGTGCGGAGGTGAAGCCCGTCGCAGGCGGGGTCCTGCGGGGATATTATTCAGCCGACCCCTCGTACTGGGACCCCAACGGGGGTACCGCCGGGGCCGTGGGGCCATGGAACCGGGTCAGTGTTCCCTTGCTACAATTCAACAACGGGCCTCAGTACGAACCGTGGGACTTCAGCATCAGTCCCAATAGTGTGGCCCAAAGCTGGGAGATATCCAAGGACGGCCTGACCTACACCTTCCACCTCCGGCAGGGGGTACTATGGCAGAACAAGCCACCGCTGAACGGGCGAGAGTTGGTGGCCACGGATGTGAAGTGGACCTATGAACGCCACATCGCCCAAGCGGGTGCCCCGCGCCGTGAGCAAATGCAGGTGATACAGAGCATTGAGTGCCCTGATAAGTACACCGTGGTCCTCCACCTGAAGGAGCCACGGGCGGATATGCTCCTTCTATTGGCCGGCCCCTATATCCCGATCCTGGCCCCGGAGCTAGCAACCATTACCGGGGACCTCAATACTCCCAAGGCGTGCATGGGATTCGGGCCTTTCATACTGGACGAGTTCGTGAACAACGTGAGGATCGTCTACAAGAAGAACCCTACCTACTACCGGGCCAAGGAAGGGCTCCCCTACTTGGATGGGATGTACAATATCCTGATCGCAGACGCCTCCACCTCCCTGGCTGCCTTCCGGGCGGAGAAGATCGATATCCGCGGCGTGGCGAGGATAGACCTGGCTAGCGTGAAACAGACTAACCCCAAGGTCTACTGCTACGAGAACGAGATCGGCGCTAGTGTTACCTCCCTGGCCTTCAGGACGGACAAAGCGCCCTTCAGCGATGCCAATCTGCGCCGGGCCGTGGCCCTGTCCATCAATCGCCAGGAGGTAATAAATACCTTCTACTATGGCTATGCCATTCCGCAGTTGGGGCCGATCCATGCTAAGTCGGAGTGGTATCTCGGTGATGAAGAGATGAAGAAGCTAGCCAAATACCAGGCGTACGACCCGGAGGCGGCGAGGAGGCTGGTAGCCGAGGCGGGCTATCCTAATGGCCTTTCCATCAGTTTCGCTGTGAGTAGTGGCTCGACCATGGAATATGAAGAATACGTGGTAGATGCCCTCGGGAAGATCGGCATCAAGGCTACCCTGAGGCCGTATGAGAGCGGTGCCTTCTATAGCGTCGTTTATAACCAGAAGGCCTATGACGACATGACCTTCCTCACTGTATGGGCCGGTGGTACCTTTGGTCCCGACATCTGGCTGAATCAGATCTACGGGACGGGATACGGTTCCAACTACAGCCGGGTGTCCGACCCCAAGCTTGATCCCCTGCTCAAAGCCCAGATGGTAGAGATGGATCCGGTGAAGCGCAAGGAGACCATCGACGAAATCCAAAGGTATCTAATTGAACAGGCGTACTATGTCTATGGGCACCATAGCTATAGCGTAACCTGCCTACAGCCCTGGGTGCGCAACTACAAGACCCACGCCGCTAGCTACCATTACGGTAGGATCGAGGAGCTCATCTGGCTAACCGAAGACGCGGCGGGCAGGAAAGGAGGATAGTCAGGCAGGTAACGCCATAGGCGCTTCTGCCAGCCGACGCTGGGTATCCCGCAGATAACACCAACTTTGTTCTTGCACAATATCCGAGGCCCTGCCACAGACTTGTCCGACTTCTCTGTGGCAGAGCCTTCTTTTTTGCGTAGCTTCCTCTAATCTTGACAGGGGTAGTGCACGGTGCTATTTTACTAACGAAACGGGGGTTGAAGGATTGTGAGCTTTGCTGGTGAAGGAGGTGATATAGCGAAGAGTTTTCGGCATAAAGTAGGCTAGAGTAGGGTTTTGGAAAGGGGTAATTAAACAGGAGGCCTACCTTTATGTTGACGAAAAAGAAAGGGATATTGCTGATACTGGGTCTAGTGGGGTTGGTGGCACTGTTTGCGGGCTGCGCTTCAGCGGCAGAGAAGGTGCTAGCCCCCACGCCGTACTATGGGGGAGAGGGGGGAGGAGGGGCAGCGGTAGCGCTGCCCACGGCAACCCCGCTGGGTGCGGAGGTGAAACCCATCCCGGGCGGGATCTACCGTGGATATTATTCAGCCGACCCATCATACTGGAGCCCAAATGGGGGTACCGCAGGGGCCATTGGGGAGTTGAACAGGGTAGGTGGCCCCCTGCTGCAATTCAATATTGGGCCTGAATATGAGAAGTGGGACTTCAGCATCAGTCCCAACAGCGTGGCCCAAAGCTGGGAGACATCCAAGGACGGAATGACGTACACCTTCCACATTCGGCAGGGCGTACTGTGGCAGAACAAGCCGCCGCTGAACGGGCGAGAGTTGGTGGCCGCGGATGTGAAGTTTACCTATGAGCTCCACATGAAGACCGCGGGTGCTCCTCGCCGTGAGCAGCTCACCTCGGCAATAGAGAGCATGGAGACACCCGACAAGTACACCCTGGTCATCCACTTGAAGGAGCCGCGGGCGGATTTTCTCCTTACGTTGGCCACCCCCTATTGTGAGCTCGTGGCCCCGGAGCTGGTGGAGGCGTTCGGGGATCTCAATACTCCTAAGGCGGCTATCTCATTCGGGCCTTTCATGCTGGAGGAGTACACGCCCAGTGTGAAGATCGTGTACAAGAAGAACCCTACCTACTACCGGGCCAAGGAGGGGCTCCCCTACCTGGATGGGCTGTACTATGTCTTGATCGGAGACGCCTCCACCTCACTGGCGGCCTTCCGGGCGGAGAAAATCGATTTGCGGGGCGTAGTGAGGATAGACCTGGCTAGCGTGAAGCAGACTAACCCCAAGGCCTACTGCTACGAGAACGAGATCGGCGCCAGTGTCACCGCCCTGGCCTTCAGGACGGACAAAGCGCCCTTCAACGATGTGAACCTGCGCCGGGCCGTGGCCCTGTCCATCAATCGCCAGGAGGTAATAAATACCTTCTACTATGGCTATGCCATTCCGCAGTTGGGGCCGATCCACGCGATGTCGGAGTGGTATCTCGGTGACGAAGAGATGAAGAAGTTAGCCAAATACCAGGAGTACAACGTGGAGGAGGCGAGGAGGCTGGTGGCGGAGGCCGGCTATGCAAGTGGCCTGTCGATCAGTTTTGCCGTGAATTCAGGCGGGCGAAGACTACCTGAACTATTGCCAATACGTGGTAGACGCCCTGGGGAAGATCGGCATCAAGGCTACCATGAGGCCGTATGAGCTTGGTGCCTATTATAGCGTCGTTTATAGCCAGAAGGCCTATGACGACATGACCTTCCTCACTCTGTGGGCTGGCGGCACCTTTGCGCCTGACATCTGGCTGAATCAGATCTACGGCACGGGATATGGGTCCAACTACAGCAAAGTCTCCGACTCCAAGCTGGATGCGATGCTCAAAGCCCAGTCAGTGGAGATGGACCCGGTGAAGCGCAAGGAGACCATCGACGAAATCCAGAGGTATTTGATTGAACAGGCGTACTATGTCATGGGGCACCATAGCTATGCCATAACCTGTTTGCAGCCCTGGCTGCGCAACTATAACACCCACGCTGCCAGCTATCATACGGGCAGGATAGCTGAGCTCATGTGGCTAGCCGAGGATGCGCCGGGTAGGAAAGGAATATAGTCAGGCCGGTAACGCTGTGAGCGCTTCTATTGACTGGCGGTAGAGTATCAAACGGGTAACCTAATCGTATTGAAGGCCCTGCCACAGGAAAGTCGGACAAAGGTCTGTGGTGGGGCCTTCCACGTTGCGGAGCTTCTTGACAAAGGTAAATGTGCCGTGCTATTTTACGAAACGTAGGTTCAAGGATATGTCAGCTTTCTGATGAAGGAGGTGATGGCGAAGAGCTTACAACGCAGTAGGGTTTGAAGAGCAGAAGGACGATGTCTAAAGCATCAGAGTTTTGTGACGAAAGGGGAAGTACATTTTGAATAAGAAGCAATGGATTCTGCTGATAGTGGGGCTGTTGGGGTTGCTGGCGCTGTTTGCAGCCTGCAAAGCGCCGGAGGCAGTCCGCACGGCTGAGGAGGGGGGGGGAGGGGGGACGCCGGTAGTGCTGCCCACGAAGACTCCATTACCTGCGGACGTGAAAGCTGTCCCGGGCGGGTTCTACCGGTCGTCTTATTCCAACGACCCGCCGTATTGGGATGCCAACATGGGCACCTCGGGTGAGACCAGCGGGCTGTTGAACCGGATCCATATGGAGCTATTCCAGTTCCACTATGGGCCCCAGTACGAGTACTGGGATTTGGACATCGATACCGAGCATGGCTTGGTCACAACCTGGGAGGTCTCCAAGGACGCCCTGACCTGGACTTTCCGCCTCCGGCAGGGTGTGCTGTGGCAGAACAAGCCGCCCATGAACGGGCGGGAGTTCGTGGCCAATGACGTGAAGTGGACGTTAGAGACGCAGATGACTACTGCGGGCGCTCCTCGCCGCACGGTGCTCTCCGAAGCGATAGCGAGCATGGAGTGCCCTGATAAGTACACCCTGGTCCTTCACCTGAAGGAGCCGCGGGCGGACATGCTCATGATCTTGGCTAACCCCTATATCCCGATCTTGGCGCCGGAGCTAAAGACGGTCACCGGGGACCTCAATACCCAGAAGGCAGTCGTGGGGCTAGGGGCGTTCACGCTGGATGATTGGGTGCCCAACGTGAGGACTGTGTACAAGAAGAACCCCACCTACTACCGGGCCAATGAGGGGCTTCCCTACATGGATGGGCTGTACCATGTGATGATCACAGACCCTTCTACCAGCCTGGCCGCCTTCCGGGCGGAGAAGCTGGATAGCCGGGGCATATCGAGGCTGGACCTGGCCAGCGTGAAGGAGACCAATCCCGATATCTACTGCCATGAGGGGGAGGTGGGCCTTACGCAGGCGGCGATGGCCTTCCGGTCGGACAAGCCGCCCTTCAACGACCCGAGGGTGCGCGCGGCGGTGTCCATGGCTCTGAATGACCAGGAGATAATAGACACCTTGTACTATGGCTATGGCATTGTGCAGAACGGCCCCATCCACGCCAACTCGCCCTGGTACCTCAAAGACCAGGGGGAGTGCGACAAATACAACCAGTACAACCCAGAGGAGGCGAGGAAGCTCTTGGCCGAGGCGGGCTATCCCAATGGCTTTGAGACCACTCTCAACTACACGGCCTCCTGGGGCGCTACCTGGTCGGAGTACGTGGAATACTGGGCGGAGTCGCTGGAGAAGATCGGCATCAAGGCCACCATCAAGTCTTCCGAGCTAGGAGCCCACTATGTGAACCGTCTGTGCGGTTACGATGGGATGGTCTTCACTTACGATTGGGGTGGAGCCACCTTCGGGCCCTATTCCTGGCTGGATGGGGTTTACTTGCCCAAGGGGGGTTCGCACTTCGGTTGTGTGGACGACCCCAAGATGACCGCGCTGATCAAAGCCGAGATGGTAGAGATGGACCCGGTGAAGCGCCAAGTCATCTTGGACGATCTCCAGAGGTACGCTGCCTGCCAGCAGTACTACGTGCAATGGCCCATGGCCTGGGGCGTGAGCTGCCAGCAGCCGTGGGTGATGAACTACCAAGGGCACATAGTTGCCTACCATACCGGCCGGGTCGCTGAGCAGATCTGGCTAAGGGACGACGCGCCGGGCAGAGGAGCAGCTTACTATTAGCGGGTAGTGCCGCCGCGCATGGCCTGCCTCCCCGATATCCGGACTCCGTAGGTCGAGACTCCCCCGATTCCATCGGGGTCGCGACTCGGAGGACTCGGGGGGAATCGGGGCTGCCAAAAAGGCGAAAATAACACTGATTCCGAAAAAGGCGAAGGCCCTGCCATAGGAAAGTCAGACAAGGTCCGTGGCAGGGCCTTCCTTGTTGCGCAGCTTCCCTAATGTGAAAAAGAGGCCGTTTAGGAACTGAGGAGTACAGAGGGACTTTGCCCCTCTGTCAGTCCTTCGGCTGAAGCTGGGGGTGTCCCTCAGCCTCAAAAAGTCCCCCAATCCTTCCAAAGAAGGAGGGGGATTACAGGGGGTTGAAAGGCATTTCTAAACTGTCCCTTGACAATAAATATTGACAAACGTAATCTGTCCATGCTACCATATTTAATCATAGGTTGTAGGATATGGAAGCTCGATAGAGAGGGGGTGGCATAGCGAGCATTGCGACGCAGAGTAGGGTTTGAAGAGCAAAAGGACGGTGTTCAAAGCATCGATAGTTGTGACAAAAGGGGAAGCTTATGTTAACGAAAAAGAAAGAGATATTGCTGCTACTGGGTCTGTTGGGAGCGTTGGCACTGTTTGCGGCCTGCGCTGCACCAACAGAGAACGTGGCAACTCCTGGAGCAGGCACGCCGCTGGTCTTGCCCACGGCAACCCCCTTGGGTGCGGATGTGAAGCCTATCCCGGGCGGGGTTTTGCGTGGATCCTACTCAGTGGACCCGCCGTACTGGGATCCCAACATGGGCGTCTCTGGCGAGACCCATAGCCCGTTGAACCGTGTTCATGCTACCTTGCTCGCCTTCAACTTCGGGCCTAAGTACCCAGCATGGAATTTCGACATCGGCACCGATGGTCTGACCCAAAGCTGGGAGATTTCCGCTGACGGCTTGACCTACACCTTTCACCTCCGGCAGGGGGTAAAATTCCAGAACAAGCCGCCGATGAACGGGCGAGAGCTGGTGGCTGAGGATGTGAAGTGGACCCTCGAGCGCCACATCGCCACCCCGGGCGCCCCTCGGCGTGAGCAACTGCTGGTAATAGATAAGGTTGAGACCCCCGATAAGTACACGGTGGTCATCCGCCTCAAGGAGAAACGGGCGGATATGCTCCTCACATTGGCCGGCCCCTATGTGGAGATACTGGCCCCTGAGCTAGCAACCATTACCGGGGACCTCAATACTCCCAAAGCACTCGTTGGAGTGGGGCCTTTCATCCTGCAGGAGTACGTGCCCAACGTCAGGGTGGTGTACAAGAAGAATCCCACCTACTTCCGGGCCAACTTGGGGCTCCCTTACCTGGATGAGCTACGTTACACCCTAATCTCGGATGCCTCCACCTCCCTGGCCGCCTTCCGGGCGGAGAAGATCGATATCCGGGGCATATCGAGGATAGACCTGGCCAGCGTGAAGCAGACTAACCCCAATATCTACTGTTACGAAAACGACCTGAGCTTGACTCAGGCCGCCATGTGCTTCCAAACGACCAAGCTCCCCTTCAGCGATGCCAGGCTGCGCCAGGCGGTATCCATGGCCCTCAATCGCCAGGAGGTTATCGATACCTTCTACTATGGCTATGGCATAGCGCAAGAAGGGCCCATCCATGCCGCCGCGCCCTGGTACCTTCCGCCTGAGAAGCAAGGAGAGGCCAACAAGTACTTCAAGTACAATGTTGAAGAGGCGAAGAAGTTGGTGGCCGAGGCGGGCTATCCCAATGGCCTCTCGGTCAGTCTGGCCGTGAACTCTTCCTGGGGTGCCACCTACATGGAGTATGCCGAATACTGGGTAGATGTGCTGTCGAAGATTGGCATGAAAGTTACCCTGAAGCCTATGGAGACGGGTGCTTTCTACAGCACTGTCTATGCCAAGCACGACTATCCAGACCTGACCTTCCTCTACAAGTGGGGTGGTGCCACCTTTGGGCCCGACTCTTGGGTGGTACAGATGTACCGCAAGGGGTATGTGTCCAACTACAGCAATGTGGATGACCCCGTGCTGGAGGAGCTACTCAAAGCCCAGGAAGGGGAGCTGGACCCGGTGAAGCGCCAGCAACTCCTGGACGAGATCCAGCGATACGAGGCCACCGCCATGCACTATGTGCACTGGCCCATGGCCTACGGTGTGACCTGCCTGCAGCCATGGGTGCGTGACTACGCTCCCCATGCCATTAGCTACCATAGCGGCAGGATCGCTGAGCTCATCTGGCTAACCCCGGACGCTCCCGGCAGGAAGTAGCGTAACAAGGCATTCGGAGGTCATCAGGGGTTCCCCGAAGGGGGAACCCCTGATTGTTGTTGCGGTTATACCTTCTGCTTACATGCTTCCCCTATTCTTGACAAAGGCGGTCTTTCGTGCTATTCTTCTCAAAGAAGGTTCATAGATGAGTAGCTATTTGTGAAGGAGGTGGAAGCTAAGATTTCGGCACGAAGTAGGCTAGAGTAGGGTTTTGCAAGGGGGTAATCAAAAAATGGAGGCCGATCTTCATGCTGAAAAAAAAGGAAAGTATATTGCTGATACTGGGGCTGTTGGGTGCGCTGGCACTGTTTGCGGCCTGCTCTTCGCCCACAGAGAGCGTGGCAACCCCAGTAGGAGTAGGGACGCAAGTATGGCCCACGGCAACCCCGTTGGGTGCCGAGGTGAAGCCCATCCCCGGTGGAACCTACCGTTCCTATCATGCCAACGACGTGCCCTACTGGGACGCCAACATGGGCACCTCCGGCGAGACCAGCGGCTTATTGAACAGAATCATGGTGGATTTGTTTCAATTCCACTACGGGATCCAGTCCTCGTTCTCGGACTACAGCATCGATACCGAGCACGGCCTGGTCACAAGCTGGGAGGTATCCAAGGACTCCTTGACCTGGACTTTCCACCTCCGGCAGGGGGTGAAGTGGCAGAACAAGCCGCCCATGAATGGGCGGGAGTTCGTGGCCGCGGATGCGAAGTGGACCCTCGAGAAACAGATGAATACCCTGACCGCCCCGCGCAGAACCGTGCTCGCCGATACGATAGCGAGCATAGCGTGCCCCGATAAGTACACCCTGGTCATCCACAACAAGGAGATACAGTCGGAGATGATCATGATGCTGGCCAACCCCTATATCCCCATGCTGGCCCCAGAGCTGGAAACCGTGACTGGAGGCCTCAATAGTGTCAACGCGGTGGTCGGAATGGGGCCTTTCATGGTGGATGAGTGGGTGCCCAATGTCAGGTTCGTGTACAAGAAGAATCCCACCTACTACCGCGCCAGTGAGGGGCTCCCCTATATAGATACGTACTATAGTAGCTGCATCCCGGACACCTCCACGCAACTGGCCGCCTTCCGGGCGGGGAAGATCGACATCCGGGGCATATCGAGGATAGACCTGGCCAGCGTGAAGCAGACCAATCCCGATATCTACTGCTACGAGAACGAGGTCAGCCTTACTCAGGCGGCCTTGTGCTCTAGGTCAGACAAGGCCCCCTTTAATGATGTCAGGGTGCGCCAGGCGATATCCATGGCCCTGGACCGCAAGCTTATCATAGACACCTTCTACTTTGGCTATGGCGTGGACCAGAAGGGTCCCATCCACGCCAACTCGCCGTGGTATCTCAAGGATCAAGGGGAGTGCGACAAGTACAATAATTACAACGTAGAAGAGGCGAAGAGGCTTCTAGCCCAGGCGGGCTATCCCAATGGGTTCTCGACTACCTTGAACTACAGCGCCGCGTGGGGCTCCACCTGGGGGGAGTATGTCGAATTCATTGCCGACTCGCTCTCGAAGATCGGCATCAAGGCAACCATCAAGTCCTCCGATCTGGCCGCCCACTATGTCAACCGCCTGTGCCAGTACGAAGGGATGGTCTTCACCTACAATTGGGGGAGCGCCACCTTCGGGGCCTACTCCTGGCTGGATGGGCTTTACCTTCCCGGGGCACAGTCGCAATACAGTTGTGTCAATGACCCCAAGCTGACCGACATGATCCTTGCCGCGCGCCACGAGATGGATCCGGCGAAGCACCAGCAGATCCTCAACGATATCCAGAGGTATATGGCCTGCCAGCAGTACGAAGTCCAATGGCCTATGGCCCAGGCCGTGACCTGCCAGCAGCCGTGGGTGCGTGGCTACAAAGGCCACGCCGTTAGCTATCAATCAGGCAGGATCGCTGAGCAGATCTGGCTAAGAGAGGACGCGCCGGGCAGAGGAGCAGCTTACAACTAGCGGGTAGTGCCAGTTACATTGCCAAAGAGGCGAAAATACACCGATTGCGAAAGAAGTGGGCCCTGCCACAACCTTTTCGGTGGGAGGGCCCTGCGTCCTTATGGGGCTTACCATAATCTTGACAGGGGTGATTTCCCGTGCTATTTTGTGGTAGCAGGATCCAAGTACTATCGATTCTTATTGGCGAAGGAGGTGGTATAGCGAAGGTCTATTGAATAGTCAATAAGGGCAAGGGACAGCAATGAGACAGGGAGGTTTATGCTTATGCCGCGAACAAGAAAAGGCGTGTTAGTCATAGTGGGTCTACTTGTGATGTTGGCGCTTTTTCTGGCCTGCAAAGCGCCGGAGGCGGTCCGGACGAGTCAGGAGGGAGGAGGGGCAGGGACCCCAATAGTATTGCCGACGAGAACCCCATTGCCTGCGGACGTGAAGCCCATCCCGGGCGGGGTGTTGCGTAGCTATTATCCCGCCGACCCGCCCTACTGGGATCCTAACATGGGCGTCAGCAATTATGCCTACGAGACCCTGCAAAGGGTTCATACCACGTTGGTACAATTCCCCTTTGGGCCCAAATTCTCAAAATGGGATTTGGACATCGATACCGCCAACAGTTTTGCCCAAAGCTGGGAGGTATCCCAGGATGGCCTGACCTACACCTTCCACCTCCGGCAGGGGGTGAAGTGGCAGAACATCCCACCTATGAACGGGCGGGAGTTCGTGGCCACGGATGCGAAGTTTGCCCTCGAGACGCAGATTAAGACTGGGAGCGCACCTCGGCATAGCCAGCTCGAGGTGATCAATAGCATCGAGTGTCCTGACAAGTACACGTTGGTGCTTCATCTCAAGGAGCGGCGGGCCGATATGCTGCAAATTCTGGCCAGCCCCTATTGTATAATCGACTTGGCTCCAGAGCTAGTGGCAGCGTTTGGGGATCTCAATAGCCCCAAGGCGGTTATCGGGGTCGGGCCTTTCATCTTGGAAGACTTTGTGCCCAGCGTGAAGACGGTGTATAAGAAGAACCCCAACTATTATCGTAGTAACGAGGGGCTTCCCTATTTGGATGGGATATACAATGTGATGATCACAGATGCCTCAACTTCCCTGGCGGGCTTCAGAGCGGAGAAGATCGACATCCGAGGCGTCTCGAGGATAGACCTGGCTAGTGTTAAGCAGACCAACCCCGATATCTATTGCGCTGAGGGTGAGCTAGGCGCTAGTGAGTTTGGGCTGGCTTTCAGGACGGACAAGCCGCCCTTCAGCGATGCCAGGCTGCGCCAGGCTGTCTCTATGGCGCTAGACCGCAAATCAGTCATCGATACCTTGTATTTTGGCTATGCGGTCGAGCAGTGGGGTCCCATTCACGCCGCCTCGCCCTGGTATCTCAAGGACCAGGGCGAGTGCGCCAAGTACTATCAATATAACCCGGAAGCGGCAAGGAAATTGTTGGCCGATGCGGGCTATCCCAATGGTCTCTCGGTCAGTATGCTCCTCTATTCACCGTCGGAAATGGACGAATTTTGGGTGGATTCCCTATCGAAAGTCGGCATCAAGGTTACCATGAAGACGGTGGAGCTGGGGGCATACATGAATGTTCTTTACGTCCAGAAGTCCTATGATGACATCGCCCGCGTCCAGATGTGGGGAGGCGCCACCCTGTGCCCTGACACCTGGCTGAATTCGATCTATGGGACGGGATATGTAAACAACTATAGCAGAGTGAGCGATCCGAAGCTGGATGCGATGCTGAACGCCCAAATGGTAGAGATGGATCCGGTGAAGCGCCAGGAGATCATCAACGACATCCAGAGATACGAGGCTTGCGAAATGCACTACGTGCACTGGCCTATGTCCTGGGGCGTAACGTGTATGCATTCTTGGGTGCGCGATTACCAGACCCATGCTGCTAGTTACCATACCGGCAGGATCGCTGAGCTCATCTGGTTAACCGAGGACGCACCAAGCAGGAAAGGACCGGGCATATAGTGAGCAAGGTAACGCCATAAGCGCGTTTCCTAATCGGCATAAGGCATCAAAGAAAGAGACCTTATGATAGTCAGGGGTTCAGTTATAAAGCTGAACCCCTGATTGTTGTTGCAGTCATGTCCTCTAGTGTAAGGCTTCCCCTATTCTTGACACGGGTAATCTATGGTGCTATCTTACTGATACCGAGATTCAAGTTATGTGAGCTTTGCTGGTGAAGGGGGGTGATGTAGGGAAGAGTTTGCGGCGCAAAGTAGGGTTTGAACAAATAGCGATCGAAAAGGGAGATTCAGTTGAAGAATAAAATAGGGATACTGCTTATACTGGGGTTGTTGGGAGTACTGGCGCTGTTTGCGGCCTGCAAGGCACCAGAGGTGACCAGCACAGAAGGGGTAGGAGCGGGCACGCCGCTGGTA
>Ga0299912_10001552_pt1 | contig 18536 bp, 15 predicted proteins | sample RVTome_2_FD_207667 | JGI IMG/M metagenome (GOLD analysis project Ga0299912, IMG submission 207667) | Soil microbial communities from uranium-contaminated site in the Upper Colorado River Basin, Wyoming, United States - RVT95D214 (version 2) ... | reverse complement strand
TATAAAGTTCTTTTAAATGCCTGTTTGAAACAACAGGTTAACTATATAAAAGATCTTACATCCCTATGATCGGCTTGGATTCCAGCCTTAGGCGGGATAACTACGTCGCCGTTAAAAGTTATCCTGCCTGCCATGACTTCCTAAGGCAGGTTTGTAACTTCAATTCATATATAGTTTAGTCTCCAGATTAACAAAAAAAAGAGAGTCTCACAAAACCAACGTTTTCACCCACTACCTCTTCCTCAAAATATCCAACGCCGTCATGTACCCGCTGTATATGGATCCCGAAAACCCTCCTCCGAATTTCCCCCAGGCTGAGGCAATATGAAGGTTATCAGGCAAAGCGGACAGATAACCTGTAGATTTCCCGGGGTTCTGTGCAAAGCCATAAACGGCGCCGGCCGGATTCATGGTGTAGCGCCGGACCGTTAACGGGGTTCCTACTTCAACATACTCAATGATATCGCTGAATCCGGGAATAAGCTTTTCACATCTGGCAATAATGATTTCAGCCGCATCGGCCTTTTTCTTCAGATAGGACTTCCGATCCAGACCATCCCATTCCGAAGCATAATCAATACAGCATACTGCACCAACCCCTTTGCCTTCAGAGGCAAGGGCAGAATCAATCTGGCTATAGTCTACCAGCGTAAAGCTTCGGGTTTTAAAACCTGCATGGTTGTTATGTAGGATATCTTTCTGGGTTGTAACGGACGGATCAAAAACAAAGGTGGAATAGTAGCGGTTCCCTATCTCTTTCAGAGATTTCCGGAAACCAAAATATACAGTAAGAAGTGAAGCTCCGATGTTCAGGTCCTGTATTTTTTCTGATAAGATTTTTCCCTGGTTCTCCGGCAGTAGTGAGCTGGTGAGGCATGGAACCGAAGCGTTTACGACAATCTCTGTGGCATGATCTGAGGAAATACTTTTCGTTTTTCCTGTAGTGCTTTCATAGCTAACGCCTACCGGCCGGTTTTCATCAAAAATGATCTTAGTGGAAAGGCTGTTCAATTTGACTGTTCCCTCATTCTTTTCGATCACCGACATAAGGGCATTGGAAAGATTCTGCGATCCACCCTTAATAAAACTGGCATTTCCGCCGTAATAGCTCCCCTGGGCAACCAGGTAATAATTAAGTGAAATAGAGTACGGATCATCATGGAAATAGCCAAGGTTACCAAGCAGGATTAGTTTCAGATCTTCATTGCCCATATGCTCATCGAGGAATTCTCCAAGGCTCTTTTCCGGATTGCCTGCTGTTTCGGTTATAATTTTGCGGGCGTTAATGAGAGAATAAAAATAGGTTTTTATCCCTTGTTCTTCATAGGGAAACAGTTCAACCAGCCTGCGTTCCGCTTCTTCCGGATTATGAGGGATCACTACATCCTGCCTCCCGTTCACAAAGTGGTAAAATTCAGGCACTCCCACGAGTGTTACCTTTTCGCTCAAGCCCAGGTCCCTGAATATTTTAACCTTCAGGTCTTTCGCATGAGGTCCGTCCATTTCATGAAGGCCTGCTTCCAGAGTAAAACCCTTACGATGAAAGGTAGTGGCGCAGCCTCCGGGGCGGTCATGCTGCTCAAGCAGGAGAACTTTTTTCCCTTCTTTTGCCAGTTTTGCTCCGGCGGTAAGGCCTCCCAGCCCTGCACCGATGATGATGATATCGTAGTTCATAGTAAATGGATCAGTTCGTTTGTCAGTACGATCAATTTTTAATGCTCCGGAATAGGATACCTTTTAAAGGGTTTGTTCCGGTCGAAAAGGTACCGATAGGTGACATAGTGCTTTGCCGGAACACTCCCCACGGCAATAAAGATCTTGCGCATTTTGGGATTAAAGTCTCCCACCCAGGAAAATTCAATCTCCGTGTAATGGGGTTTACTGGCCATAACCCTGGCAATGTTGAGTATGATTCCCGATTCAACCCCCCGGCCTTGGAATGGAGGTATTACCCCCATGAGCACTCCCCTGGCGCGGGTCATGGTTTTTTTCTTTTTCAGGTAAAGGAATTTCAGCATGGCAGGCAGGCTGAGTTTTCCGTTCAGTTTCTTCAGGATCTGGTTTAAATCAGGATACATCAGATAAATGGCAATAGGTTTGCCCTTATTGTATGCGAGCCAGATGAATTCCTCATCGATAATAGCTCTGCCTTTTTGAAGGGTTTTTTTAATGTATACCGGCTCCAGGGGTTCGAAATTCTCTTTGAAGGATGCCCAGGCAAGGTTGAACACCTCGACAAAATCCTTAACATACCGATCGGTTTCTTTCCATTCGAAATGTCTGAAGCTGTAATCGGGCTTTTTTGCAACCCAATCGGCGATCTTTAGAAACTTAGGGGGAAGCTCCTTTTTCAGGTCAAGGTGAAAGCCTTCTTGTTTATAGTATGTTTTAAAGCCATACGACTCAAAAAGTTCCTGGTAGTATGGGTGATTATAGGCAATTTCATAAGAGGGATGGGTAAATCCGTCCACTAGAAGACCCCAGTATTTGTCTGTTTCGCCGAAATTTATCGGACCGTCCATAGCTTCCATTCCTCTTTCTTTCAGCCATTCACGGGCGGTATCGAATAGGAGGAAAGCAGCCTGTCTGTCGTTAATGCACTCGAAAAAACCCATTCCTCCGGTTGGTTGGTCTTGTTTGAAAGCTGTATTTCTGTCAATAAAGGCGGCCACTCTCCCAATAAGGCGGTTTCCTTCATCATAAAGCAGCCAGCGGGAGGTTTCGCCGTGTTTGGAATACACATTTTTTTTTGAATTGAAGATGGACTCAATCTCTTTGTCGAGCGGGCAGACCCACGTAGTATCGTTTTTATAAATGATACGTGCTGCCTCGTGAAAGGCTTTCCTGGTGCGGCTGTTACTTACTTCTGCAATTTTCATACAAAAATAATTTAGTTCAAAGCAGTCTCATGCCGGCCTGACCCGTCGGGCAGGGAACCCTCAAGTTAAATTGCCCGCTTTGGTCGCTAGCTTGCAAACTCGGTTTATATTCTTGTTGTCCGGAGTACCTAGGATGAGGGTTTCATTTATTCTGAATTTTTCCGTTTTTGGATTATGATTGTCTCCTGTAGATCCCGTCCAGGATTTCTTTGTATTTTGACTCGAGAACTTTCCTTTTCAATTTAAGGCTGGCGGATAATTCACCTGTCATAGGTGACCAATCATCTGTTATAAAACGATAACGTACAATTCTTTCAGGTTCGGACAGTGATTTGTTCAGTCTGGCTATTTCATTGTTAAAAGCATCCTTCACTTCCTGCAAACTGACAAGTTCAAAATTGTCCTTTCCGGTAACAAGCTGTTTCGATTCGCACCATTCCTTCAGGTACTTGAAGTCGGGCAATACCAGTGCACTGGCAAATTTCTGGTGCTCTCCCACAACCATAGCCTGGTCGATGAACACCGATTCTTTTAACCTGTTTTCAATGGGTTGGGGGGCAACAAACATACCGTTTGAGAGTTTAAATATCTCTTTACTTCTGTCAGTTATATTGAGGAATCTGCCATCCACCCAGTTACCCACATCCCCGGTATGGAACCATCCCTCCTCATCAATGACCGACCTGGTAAGCATTTCATCTTTATAATAGCCAATCATTACATTATGGCCACGGGTAAGGATTTCTCCGTCGTCGTTAATTTTTACTTCCACACCATCAATAGGAGCGCCCACTGTACCCAGTTTACAAAGAGGTTTATCCTGCCGGTTGATCGTAATGATGGGAGAGGTTTCGGTAAGTCCGTACATGTTGAGAATTTTGATCCCTGCAGCCCAGAAGATTCTTTCCAGTCTGGGTTGCAAACTAGCTCCTCCGCAACCCACCAGACGGGTGCAGCCTCCCAGGGCATCCCTCCATTTGCTGAAGATCAGCTTGTCGGCAATTTTTAGTTTATGTTCATAAAACCAGCCATTTTCTCCAAAAGGTTTATACCGGAGTCCGAGTCGAACTGCCCAGAAAAAAATTGCTTTCTTGATTCCTTTCAGGCTTCTGCCTTTAGCCATAACATTGTCGAAGACCTTTTCCAGGATGCGGGGTACGGCATCAAATCCGGTTGCTTTGATTTCCTTTAGGTTGGCTGCAATGGTGCCCATATTCTCGGCATAGTAAATACAGGCTCCGGCATACTGGGTCTGGTAATTACCCAATCTGCCCCCCACATGACAAAGGGGGAGGATATTCAGGTAGCGGTCGTCTGTACCCAGGTTGAATACATTGGCCGCAGCCAGGAAATTCCTGACAAGGTTTTCATGGGAGAGCAGGACTCCCTTTGAAGTGCCTGTTGTTCCGGAAGTATAGATTAAAGATGCGGGATCGGAAGGCTTGATTTCTTTTCTGATTTTCTCCAGCTTTTCAAGGGTATCAGGTTTACAATGCTTCCCGTTCTCAACAACTTCCATCCAATACCGGGAATGATCTGTTTTAGTAAAGGTAAAAATAAACTCTACCTTTTTAACCTGGTCGCAAACGGGTTTGATATTATCGTATAACTTGTTGTCGGAAAGGATGACCATCCTTGCATCGGAATGTTCAAGGATGTATTGGTATTCAGAAGAGTTCAAAGAAGTATAAACCGGCACATGAATAACCCCGATCATCGCCATTCCCATATCTATAAAGTTCCATTCGGGACGGTTGTTCGTTATGCTTGCGATTTTATCTCCTTTTTTGAATCCTAGCTCAAGTAGTCCAAGGGCAAACCACCGGGCATAGTTGTTGTATTCCTGTACGCTGTATTTAATCCATTTCCCGTCGGACTTTGCGGCAAGAGCATCTGCATTGGGGAAAAGGCTGAGGTTTCTATCGAGGAGGTCAAAGATTCGTGTGGGTTCCATGTTTATTTATAATACTTTTCAGGTACCAATATACCAATTGTTTGAAAATGTACAAGTTATTCTTGATTTTTTAGTTTACTGTAGCCAAATAGAAATGCAGGAAGCGTGAAAAGAATTGTTCAGACATATCTTATACCGAATGTCTCAAATTCTGACTCATTTCACCGGTAAGTCTTTATTTACTCTGTAAAGCTTTCAGTCGCCTATGCACATTCGATAAATCATTTGCCGAAAACATTTGTGGCTGTTGGGGCATAAGAGTCTCAAGATGTCGGTAGATCATTTTAAGTTTGTTGATCAGTGATTGGTTCGAACCACACTCTTTAAGCTTAGCTTCCAGGGATATTGCCAGATCCCAGGATGCTGCGCCATATTCCGGAGCACTGTCGACTGCCAGACTGCCCAGATCGATGGCACGGTCATAATCTCGCTGATAATAGTATACATTGGCCATTCCATTCAATGCGCCTACATTAGATGGATCGTCTCGCAATACGGCTGCGAAACATTTGGCTGCCTTTTGCAATCGGTACACATATTCTTCATAATCACGTTGGAGCAGGGCTGCCTGAGCTTGAGTTTTTTCGATGTAACCCAGGGATACCAGAAGAAAGGCATTTTTTGGATAACGCTTTAAACCTGCTTCAACAAGGGGACGTGCATTAGCAAGACGTTCGGATGCAGCGTCGGCCTCACCGGCTTCTACCCACCTCTGTGCATCCGATTGGTACGTGAAGGCCTGGTTATAAATTTGATCTGGAGTAAGCCCTTGTGCATAGGATGGCAGTTGAACACCTTTGGATGTTATAAAAGTATCAACATTGATATCCAATTTATTTAATTTGCCAGTAACGTATTCTAAAACTTCTTTAAGGGTACCGATCTCTTTACCAAGCTGCGCAAATCCGTCATCCACATTTTTCCCGATTAAAGATAGAGTTTCATTCTGCTGAGCGAGTATAGCCAGTATCTCTTTTTGTCCGCTTTTTAAGTTTGCGAAACCCTTATTTAGCATTTTTACAAACACGTTGTCTGATGATAAGGTTGCTTCGGCCTTCTTTGCCTCCTCCGGCAATAGAAAAACCTTGGGAAATCTGTGTTCCAATTCCGTAATCACCGGTGATAAAGCTTTTTTGACATATTTCCATGCGGTTGGTCCGCATATTCTCGCACCTGCTTCGTCAATCCCCACACCGACAGCCCCCCGGATGATCTTTTTGGTGAGTGCTAATAAACTTTCAGATAATTTCATATTCTTTCCGTTTGTTTGATGATATTCTGATCCGGATGTGCCTGACGACTACACAGACTGAAATATGCCCTTCTAACACCTGTCAATTATTACTATTTAAACACACCAGCTTGCTCAGGCACGATAACATAAAATAGTATCATACAGAACTAAAAGTATAAAATAAATTATTCAAAACTTATTCAATTCTGATTAATATTCTATTATAAAATAGTTCCAATCAACTTACCTGGGCTCTATAATTCTCAAAGTCGATCAGTCTTAATAAACTCACTAGTTACTAATTCATTCTTGAACTGAAAAATAATAAATCAAAAATCAGTAGCTTAACCTTTTGTCTGATTTAATGTGGCATTCCAATGCAAGTATATCTTCACGGGTTGTTCATATTATTGTTAGAAAGGGTGATCATAATCCATTATCTTTCAGAATACAAATAACCTGTCTGACATACAAATAACAAAGAAAATGAATGTTCAGAACCGGGTGTATGCATTCTGTATATTTTTATTCCTGTTGGTTACCTCGGAACGTATAACTAAGGCGGAATACAATATTACATTTCGGTCGATACGTTATATAAACCATACTACGAATACCATTGAATCGATTCAATACCCTTCGGTGATCAATGGTAAAAAAACAGCGATCGTCAGGGCGATCGATACAGAACCATCTGTTTATATTGAATTTATCGATCACCGGATATACGATATGGATTCGATAAGTATCCTGTTAAACGACCAGTTTCTTATTCAGGATGAAGAAATATCAAAGACTTCCAGGATCAAATTCCTGGGGCTGGAAAGAGGGAAAGCGTATGTACTCACATTATATGCCATTAATGAGGGGAATATAGTGCCAAATACATGCACAGTAGCCATTAAAAATTCCGACGGGAAGACGTTAGCTACGATGAAGACCGAGATTTTGAAGAATACAGCCATTATTATAAATTGTAACTACCAGTCAGCAAAAGATACCCTCGATGTGAAGGAAGATGCCCTGGATGACAGGATCATACTGCCAAGCGAGGACACTCTTTCCGTGTGCAATTGCAGTATTGAACTTTCGGTATGGGATTATGCCATTTATGATCATGATACGATCTGCCTGTTTCTGAATGGAGTAAGTGTCCTGACAAATTATGGATTGAATAAACAGAAAGAAAAAGTGCAGCTTACTCTGAACAGGGGGGAAAATGTCATTGTACTCTGGGCAGTAAATCTGGGTTTTATTCCTCCCAACACGGCTGCCTTCATCATCAACGATTCCTGCTATAAGCTAAGATTCTGGTTGTCTTCCGACAATCAAACATGTTCTTCCATCAAAGTTTACTGCCGGGGTAATGCAAAACCTGTTCGAAAAAATAAGCCTAAGGGGTTGAGCAAAAAGATCTCAAAAACATACAGATCCGTCCGGTATAAAATAAGCTGAATGGATTGTTACGCTGAATCCCGATTTCGTACCGGAAAATAACCTTCCCCTGCAGGAAATATATAACGAAACCTGGCAATACTATATAAATTGAACATCCGGTTTATACAAAACAGCACCGAACATGAATAACTGATACCACGATATTCTGAAGATTTCTCTTTTCAAGCAATAGGCTGCTTCCATCGAAATCTTTTCTTCAGTATGAGTATTCATATTTCAGGCTGTTAAACCGGTATTGCAAGAATTTTTGCAATCGGTATTTTTAAGCCGGTAAAAGCAATTCCTTATTGTATTCTAGTATAATTATTGGTGAACCGGTTCAGTATTGGTTGCAATCTGAATTATCCAGGTCATCCTCCAGAGCTGCTCTTTCAGCGGGTGTTAGATTGCTGCATCCATCAATATAATCCCTGAGTGCATCAATATAATTCTCACAGGTCTGTTGGGTAGGATTTGTTATAAAGACAGTAAGTGCATCCGAATAATCATCAGTAAGCTCGGAACAACTCTTCTTTTTTGTGCAGGAGCTAAGGATAAAAAGAATGCTTAATCCTAACAGGGCAATGTAAATTCTGAGTTTTTTCATACAATTTTTTTTGATTGATAGTTCAACTATAGATAATGAAAAAATCAGGAAAGCAGAAATACACTGCATCTCATAAACTGATATTTTCACATTCATAGCAGATCCAGGTGTATCGGCAGAAGTTTGGGAACCACAAGGAGTAGTGTATATTCAGTCTGGCATGTCTGTTTATTGTAGTTGTTCAGCAACAGTATCTGTCAGAACAACCTGGACCTTAATGCTCTTTACCAAGTGGGAGTATGCATTGATTCAACAGTAACCGGAACTATGCATTCTCAGTGATAGATATTGATGCAATAATGCAAGCAAATTTATCATAATCAAACTATATTTCGTTTCGTTTATATAAACAAGTATTGTATATTTAGTCCCTTATCTGAAACTAAATGAATCATTAACCTACTTATGAAAAACAAAGAAAAATTCAGCCTCAAATACACAACAGCAAGGATGCTGCTTGTTGTATTTCTAATTGCTGGCTTCATGAATGGCTTATGCTTGACCAGCTTTGGTCAACAGGAGAAAATTGAAGTCACTGGGAAAGTTACAGATGCAACTTCAAACGACCCTTTACCTGGTGTAGCCGTGGTGATAAAGGGTACCTCTGTCGGAACAATTACTGATATCCAAGGTAATTATTCCTTACGTGTGTCACCGACCGATATCCTTCAGTTCAGTTTTATCGGATACCTGACTGAAGAAATTCCGGTAAATAATGTAACAGTCATCAATATTAATTTGGTGATGGATGTTATTGGACTCGACGAGGTGATCGTGACAGGATATGGTGTTCAGAAAAGAAGTGATATTACAGGTTCTATCACTTCAGTGAGCAGTGAAGAACTCACCGCAATACCCATTGCCGGTATCGACCACGCACTGCAGGGTTTGGCTGCAGGAGTAAATGTCGTACCTGTTTCCGGGAAACCGGGTGAAGAAGCGGTAATCCAGATCCGTGGTATCAGCTCTGTGAATAGTGTTGATCCTCTGATCATTATCGACGGCGTTCCCGGTAGCCTTTCAGATGTCGCTCCCAGCGATGTGGCTTCCATCGAAATCCTTAAAGATGCTTCATCTGCAGCTATTTATGGTGACTCAGGAGGTAACGGAGTAATCATCATTACGACCAAAAAAGGTATGTCAGGCAAATTGAAGACTAATTTCAACATGTACAATGGTATTGAGAATGCTGTAGGTAAAATTGATCTGATGAATACGGAGCAATGGCTGGGTGTAGTTGAGGAAATGCGACCCGGTGATACAGCTTACACCTCGAATCGTGACACTTTTGCTTACTACGATTGGCAGGAAATCATGTACCAGCCTGCTTATACGCAGAATTACGATATCTCTTTCAGTGGTGGTGATGAAGTATCAACATTTTTAGTCAGTGCAGCTTACAACAATCAGACAGGTATTGTCAAATCAAGTAATTTTGAGAGATTTACTTTTCGTGTCAATTCTGATCACAAATTAACCAATCGCATTACATTCGACGAAAGGATCAGTTATATCAACAGAAAATTCACCGGCCTGCCACCCAATGTGTGGAATGCCTACTATGATGGTCCCATTCGTAATGGACTGATCATGCCCCCTAATGTTCCTGCTTATAATCCAAATCGCGATTATGACAATTACGACGAATGGGGAATCTCGGAATATGCACGGGTCAATCCTCTGGCAAGGCTGGATATGATTAACCGTTTATCCAAAGAAAACAACTTCAATGCCAACCTGGGGCTTAAAATTGAATTTATTAAAGGCCTTTCTATAACCTCCCGAATAGCAGGTAGTATTAATTTCGCTGACACAAAAGAGTATCAGGATGCCTTTTTCTCATCTATTTATGATTTTCGTAACGAAAATGAGGTAAAGATCATTGCCTCAATGGGTAAAGACTTAAGCTATACAGCACAGGAATTGTTACAGTACGATGTTTCTCTTATAGATGCCTTCAATATCTCACTGATGGCCGGTTTAGAATTGAACCGCGACTGGGGTTATGATTACAACGGAGAAAGATTCATGGCACCCAATGTTCCCGAATATCTGCAGTACTTTTCTCAATCCTCGGATCTTGAATCCATCAGTCAGATCATAGATGGCACTGGTTATGAGAACCGTGGATTTGCCTACCTTGGAAGGTTGAATCTTGATTATAGATCCAAGTATCTTCTGACTTCCAATATTCGCTATAGTGGGAGAAGTTCTTTTGGCCCTGATAACCGCTGGGGTACTTTTCCTTCATTCTCAGTGGGCTGGAAGTTCTCTGAAGAAGAGTTTATTAAAGACCTCAATATTTTCAGCTTCGGTAAACTCAGGTTTGGATACGGACTGGTAGGTACCTATGCAAAATCCGGTTATCCCTATCTGAGTATTGTAAGATCCCCGGATACTTTCGGCTATCCATATAACAATTCTTCCTCCTCGCCTGGCGCAGCTCCGGTGCAGATCGCCAATGCGGAAATCCATTGGGAGACCATTCATATGTCGAACTTCGGGGTTGACCTGGCCTTCTTGCAGAATCGATTAACAGTAACCGCTGAGTACTATAGCCGGGTAAATGAAGATATGCTCATGTTACAGGAAGTACCTTATACTGTAGGTACTTATACACTGGGAGCTGAATGGGAAATAGACAATACTGCTCCTGAAGTAAATATCGGTAGTGTTAAAAACTCGGGTTTTGAACTGACTGTTGGGTATAAAAATCAAATTGGTGATCTCAAATATTCATTCATTGGTAATATGTCTACCATCAAAAATGAGATACTCGACCTGGCATCTGATTCGATAACCTCCGGATCGGTTCATAATATTAATCCGATCACCCTTACCCGTATTGGTAGATCAATCGGGGAATTCTGGGGATATGAAACCGATGGCATTTATACGCTTGACGATTGCCTGGTTGATGCCAATGGGGAATACGTGCGGGATATCATTGGACGCTATACGGTAATCAATCAGCCCTTTATTATTAATACGGCAGGAGATACAATTTTGGCACAGCCCACGGCACAACCGGGAGATGTCAGGTATCCTGATCTGAACGGTGATGGAAAAGTCTTGACAGATGAAGACAAAGTAATGCTTGGGAGCCCTATCCCGAAACTTACTTTCGGATTCTCCATTAACCTGGAATGGAAAGGTATCGATTTGGCAGCCCAGTTTACCGGAACTTATGGCAACAAGATCTTTAATGGTACAAAACAATACTTGTATTATTACCAGGATGAGACTAACCGCCATGTTGATTTCGCCGATCGCTATGTTGTTGAAGATGTATACAAATTTGATCCTTACACCGGTGAACCTGTGCTGGTTCTTCCACAAAACCACGATACAGACATACCAAGGAATTTTTCCAACAACTACAACAAATGTCGCGATTTCTTTATTGAAGATGGTTCATACCTCCGCCTGAGAAATCTTACAATCGGTTATACGCTTCCTTCTTCACTAACCAGCAGGGTTAAGATTGAAAAACTCCGTATATTCATAGGTGGAAGAAACCTGAAAACCTGGACCAAGTATACCGGTGCTAACCCGGAGGTGATAAAGGTTAATTATGAAGGTAATAATGCTGTATTGGAATCGGCTCAGATCCTAACAATGGGAATCGATGATGCTATTTATCCGGTAACCAAAATGTACCTGGCAGGAATAAATATTACTTTTTAACCTATGACTGTTGATTAAAACTATAAAAAATGAAAAAAATATTTAAAAAGATATATCGACTGAGTCTGGTAGCCCTGGCAGGATACACTGCTTTTTCCTGCGGTGATGATTTCCTGGATTTTGACCCGGTGGCTGCTGAAAACAGTGCATCCTTCTATATCAGGATGGATCAGGCTGAACAGGCCGTTACAGCGGCTTATTCTACCCTCGTCGCTCGTACGTGCTGGGATCGCAATGTATTACTCTACCTTGGTGAGACACCTTCCCCTGATGCTGAAGCAGGTGGTGACTATGAAAATGAAGTGCCTGAAGCTGAAGTATTCAACACACATACGCCTCTGACAACAAGTCCAGTTCTGGAAGAAACCTACGGGAACCTTTTCCGGGGCGTCCATTTCAGTAACCTGGCAATCGAGAATATCCCAAGGGTACTTGAAACCGATCCGAATGCCGATGAAGCTCTTATTAACAGACGCATTGCAGAACTTAAATTTCTGCGTGCTTTGAACTATCTCTATATTACTCATATATTTGGTCAGGTGCCCCTGGTTGACCATGTGCTGTCACCCAGTGAGTATTTTATGGACAAAGTGACCATCGGGGAGATTTACGATCTGATTGAGCAGGATCTGAATGAGGCTATTCCTGTACTTCCTGAAAAAAGTGCGCTTGATCCTGAGAATATCGGTCGGGCTACCAAGGGAGCAGCTAAGGCTTTACTGGCACGCATGTTGCTCTTTGAATCATCCTATGCACGCAACTATCCTGGTGATGCTCGCTTTGGAGAAATGTCGGAGCGCTGGCAGGAAGCACTCGATGTGTGTGAGGATGTCATAACTTCCGGAGAATACTCCCTGGTTGGATACAATGGAGAAACTTTTGATACCTGGTGGCGTCCGCAAACAGATGGATACCGCTATATTTTCACTGTTGAAGGAGAGAATTGTCCAGAGTCGGTTTTTGAAGTCCAGTTTATAAACGATGGTGTTGGTTATACTGCCACACGTGCCGGATCGATTGTTCAGTGGACCTCAGCACGTTATTACGATCGCAATGGCGCACAGCAACAAACCGGATATTGGGGGTTGGGATGGCCATCACAGTACCATGTAGATCAGTATGAAGCCGGAGATATTCGCTTCGAAACGAATGTAGCTGCCCCGGGAGACTCAATTGAAATTGCCGGTGGAGAACGTTGGCCGATTAATTTCGAAAATACTGCTACCGGTTACTACCTGCGTAAGTATGAACTTTCTGCTGCGCAGTTTGCTGACGCAGGAGGACACGGGTGGCAGAAATCTCCCTACAATCATAAACTTATCCGTTACGCTGATGTACTATTAATGGCTGCTGAGGCCGCTATTATATTGGGAGATAATGCAGATGCGACCACCTATATCAATATGGTCCGTACACGCGCCAGGAATTGTGGTGGGGCCGATGTACCTGCTGATCTGACAGGTACCATTACACTCGAGCAGTTGATTCATGAACGTCAGATCGAGCTTGGTTTTGAGGGAAGAAGGTACTTCGATATGGTGCGCTGGAGAATAGCTGAAGAAGAAATCGATGGTTCTACGACCGCTGAAGGAGTGCCTATTTCATATTCCTCGCCCAAAGATGATTTCCAACCCTTACCACAGCGTGAGATCGTAAGCAGCAATGGTCACCTGACACAGCATGAAGGTTGGTAGCAGTAAGGATCTTTTAAAAATTAAGGGATAGAAATAACTCATATTTATAAAAAAAGCAGGAGTTTGAACCATTCTCCTGCTTTTTTTATAAATACATAAATATTATTGGACCGATAAAACTATATCTGTTTCAGAAATTATTCCGACTGTCTGGTTGAACGATTGTGAATTATATGATTCGCTATCACCATAAAAAACTATATTTTTGATGTGATGCTCTCAGAAGTTGAAAATATAATTCCGAATTATATTGAATATCGTGGATCTGAAAATATCTGAGTAAAATATGGTTGTTTTAAAAGATATTGTGATCATATTTGCCCTGTCGACGGCTGTGAATTTTCTGTTCACAAAAATTAAGGTTCCGACTGTTATAGGATATTTACTTACGGGAATTATTGCCGGTCCTCATTTTCTGGGTATCATTAGTGCACCTCACGAGATCGATCTGATGGCCGAAATAGGGGTGGTGCTGTTATTATTTACGATAGGTCTCGAGTTTTCTTTACATCACCTTCTGAAGATCAGGAAGATCGTGTTTTTGGGCGGATTTCTGCAACTTATACTCACTCTGTTGCTGACTATGCTCATAGCACGTGTTTATAAACTCGGATGGACCAGTGCTTTTTTTGTTGGAATGATCACAGCATTAAGCAGCACGGCAATTGTGTTACGCTTGTTGCAGGAACGTTCGGAACTGACATCCAATTACGGACGCACAGTACTGGGAATTCTGATATTCCAGGATATTATCCTGATTCCGATGTTGTTATTTACCCCGGCTCTGGGGGGTGCCGATCTCATTAGTATTGATCAGTTACTCTTTTTGATCTTAAAAACTATCGCAATTGTGGGTATTGTGTATGTCGGGAATAGATGGCTTATGCCAAAACTTTTGCGTGCGATTGCTTTTACGAAAAATCAGGAATTGTTCCTCATGAGTATATTGTTAATATGTCTGGCTGTCGCACTATTAACGTCGGAACTGGGTATGTCACTTGCATTTGGAGCATTCCTGGCAGGTTTGATGATTTCCGAATCGGAGTACAGTCATAATGCATTCAGTCATCTGATTCCGTTCAAGGATACATTTTCAAGTTTCTTCTTTGTCTCTATAGGCATGCTGATTGATCTGAATTTTGTGTCTCAGCATTATCTGATCGTAATCGTAACTGTACTGCTGGTCATCCTGATCAAGATGCTTATAGCCGGTGGAACAGCTTTCATTCTGGGCCATACATTCCGAGGTACCATTATGGTGGGAATCGCGTTGAGCCAGGTCGGGGAATTTTCATTTATCCTTGCCAAAGAGGGACTCGATTACAATCTGATAACCGATTATCACTACCAGTTGTTCCTGTCCGTTGCAGTGATCACCATGTCTGTTTCTCCTTTCTTAATCCAGGTTTCCAAACCAATTACCAATTTGTTGCTGAAATTGCCTCTTCCAGATTTTCTTGTTGAAGGGTTATTCCCGTTAAGTCAGATTGAGGTTCCCGAGTTAAGGAATCATCTGGTGTTTATCGGTAAGGACTCACGTGCCCTGAGTCTCTCGGTAATGGCGAAACATTTGGATTTGCCTTATATCTCTATTGTATTCGATCCAGCCACGGTCCGGAAACGTCAACAGAAAGGTGAAACTGTTATTTATGGTGACGCAGTAAATATACCAATTCTTTTAAAAGCTCATATCGATACTGCTGAAATCGTGGTTATATCTGTTGGTAACCTCATTACCGCAATGGCCATCATTGAGAAGGTGAGAAACTTAAATAAACATGCTACTATAATTGTCAGGACAAAACAGGTGACAGATATTGATAAGTTGTATAAGCTTGGGGCGAACCAGGTCATACCTGAAGAATTTGAGACCGCTATCGAATTGTTTGAACGAATACTTGCAAAACGACTGGTTCCTCAGAGGGAAATTAATACAGTAATAGCAAAAATCAGGGACGACAATTATGGTATATTCTTTGAGAAGGAAGAGAAACAATATTCCCTCATTTTAAAAGAATTTCCCAACATTGAAATTGTTGCGCATAAACTGGATGATGAATCATCCATCATAGGGAAAAATATGTTGGAGACCCAGTTCCGTAAAACATATCAGGTAACTCTCGTGGCTATACTCCGCGATAAAATACTTATCGAGCATCCGAAACCAAATACGATCTTTCATAAAGGAGATATCATCTACATAATGGGTCGACCGGAACAAATTGCCAATGCAGCGGAACTGCTTGTGAAGAAAATTGAACTTGATTGACTGTTTAAAGAATATCTCATTTCACAACAAGTAAAGTTTACAAATTGCTTCATTCATACTTGATTATTTCTACAGGACAATTCTCAGTAGCTTCTTTTATTTTTTCTGCATACTCATCATAAATGACACCTTCAATTACAGATGCTTCATCTTCCAGTCTGAAGACTTCGGGACAAATTTCTTCGCACAAGCCGCAGGCTGTGCATCCTTCTTCAATCCATACTTTTTTTATTGCCATCGTTCTATTTTTAATTTGATTTTCAATAGTTTTTATCCTTGATTGTTAGTTGCGATTTTGTGAGAGTCAGGTGATTCTTCAGGATTTTCATCTCACTGGTATTTAAGTTGTTCGTAGTCATTATACCTAATAGCTGTTGAATAAATTACCTCTTTCATTTCATCAGTAAAATTCATCGTTAACTAACGAATTTGAGATAATTATTTCTTGTTGGCAATACTTTGGTGTTTAAAATACTATTGGGCGGGATCTTTTTTTACATAGAATGGTAACTTCGCCCGATGAAGTGACAATCAAATTGCGTATCTCGAACAATTCCGGATAGTCCCGATCATTTATTTGGCATAACTTTTCAAGACTATCTTTCAGGAAGTAGCTATTGTTCTCAATATTACCATGATGTTTCTTATTTACATAATCATACAATTCGACCAGTTTCATCTTGTTGATAAATTTCGAATCGGGATCCTGCTGGGCAAGGATCATTTTCAACCTTTCGGTTAACGAAGCACTGTCAATTCTATCATTTGTGCTGCTTTCCAATCCGTTATTAGATTTTCCATTCTTATACCCGGAATTCGTAATCCGTTTTGATAAATGGTTCGCACTACTGATCTTTTTTTCTTTGTCTGAAAGGATTTTTAATGAAGAGTTCATGTCATTTCAAATAAAAACTTTGATACAAAGATAATGGATTTTTATAAAAAGACAAAAAGATCTTAAAATATTCCTATCGAATGAATACCCTTTGTGTACGGTGAAGATTGATCATCTTTATTTTTCCAGAGGAGCAAAGTTCATCGGTATAAATGAGGTTCAGTACTCCGTATTTCAGATATCTTCATCTTCGACTGAGTTTTTTTCTCTTTTATTTCATCGAAGAGGAATTCTGCTGCTCACGTTTTAACATTTTTTCCTGTAACCATTTCAGAGCATTGCTTTCTTGTGTAAATAACCGGGTTGGTACTTTAGGTTTGCTGAATTTCAGGTAGAGATTGGCAAAATAACTCGAAATTTTTGAATCGACCAGGATGGCTGCTGCAGCTACATAAGGTCGGTACTGGGCTGCAGCATAAGCACGGGTTTTTGAATCGATAAACATCATATTCCGGATGTCGAACAGGTTGGCACAAAGACGCTCCTGATTCCATGTATCACCAATTTTTGTGATTTTTTCCAGTGTATCCATGTCAAGGATACACTTGTTGATTGCCACGTATCTATATATCTGGTCATCGCCCTGAATAACCTGCATTTTATCATTAACCGTTATGCTCTGTAATATTTCCATGGCATATTAATTATGTTATCTTTCATTTTTATAATACAATTTACGCATTCCTGCACAAATTTCAATTGATCATTACATTGTAATGAGAAAAAATAAAAACAGTAAAAGAAGTCAAAACAGTAATGATAGAAATTATTTGTTTCAGATATTTTGTGTTTCTCAGACTGTTTCAAATTGTTCCGATGCACTTTCACGGGATGTTGGAACCAATGTTGTATTGTCTATTCACTATGGAATATACGAGGGCGCACCCCAGGATCCGTGGGAGCTAAAAGATGTACTCTCAGGAGAAATCGATGTTTGTGTCAAACCAAGTATACTTGAATAAATTCGTTGAGATGAGTTGAATATTTAATACCATATAAATAAATATAGGAAAGGCTGTCAAAAAATGACAGCCTTACTAATTTATACTGGAACAGTATAGCTTTATATGCTTACATGTATGTTTTAAAACTTATTTCTACAACGGGGTTAAAGTACAGGAACCGCTTGTGATCGTAACAGAATATATTTCCCAGGAATAACCGGTGAATATATCTATTACTGCTGTTCCAGTGAGTGAGCCTGTTATGTTTCCAGCAGAAGGATCATAATTTCCTAAAAAATGCTGTGTGCCATCAACAACAATATCACCACTAAACGAAATGCTGTTATGCGAATCGATTGTTCCCGGATTTCCATCTACCTGTATGATATCCTCATCCTGTGTAATTGTAATGGACGGTCTGGATCCTTCCGATGTTCCTGCTATTCCTGGACCAGCAAAGCCATAATTAAAATCCAATCGGTAAGCTCCGGATATATCTTCAATCTTTTCGCATGATAAAACAAAAAAAGAAGATAGCAGTAAGTACAAAATTTTTTTTAATGATTTCATGGGACGAAAGTTTTTCTGATTTAACATAGGTTATTTATTATTAATTAACAATGGATAACGGCATTAAAGTATTGCGGTTTTATATTTCAAATCGAATTCGTAAACATACAAAATCACTTTTTTAAAACCAATTATTAAGTAATTCAACTTTGACAGATTAATTGTTAGTATGGTTTTACTGGCACCGTCATATAGGGTGGTTAAGCTGTGTAAGAGTATATTAATCCGAATGATTGACAAAGTTCATTTTTCACCGCCCTAAAGGGCTGTGCTATTGCTGCTGCAAATTTTAATTTGTCAAAGTAGTATTACTCTGCCTTTGGTATTCTTTCGGAATACACGTATTCATCCCTAGACTGGCAGGTC
>Ga0299912_10001551_pt1 | contig 18542 bp, 19 predicted proteins | sample RVTome_2_FD_207667 | JGI IMG/M metagenome (GOLD analysis project Ga0299912, IMG submission 207667) | Soil microbial communities from uranium-contaminated site in the Upper Colorado River Basin, Wyoming, United States - RVT95D214 (version 2) ... | reverse complement strand
TCCCGAGACTCAGGAAGGGTGAGCAGAAGGCGTTCTTCAGGGCCGGCGGCGAGTGGTGCTACGTCTGGACGCCGCCCGGCTTCGACCCTGCAAAGCCTGTGCCCGTGGTGGTGCACCACCACGGCGCCAGGGGCTACGTTAAGGAGGGCGAGTCAGACTGGCTGGACACCCCGTCTAAGACGGCGTTCCTCAGGGCCGTCATGGAGGGCTCCGGCGGAGCCGTGGCGGGCAGCCACGCCTGCGGCGACCACTGGGGCAACGGCTGCGCCGTGGAGGCGAACAAGGCGCTCCTGGATGCGCTGGACAAGGTTAAGGGCCTGGACACGGGGAGGCTGGGGATGATGGGGGGCGGCCTAGGCGGCGCCCTCATCTGGAACAGCGTCCTAGGTCCCTACGCTGGGAGGGCCAGGGCCGTGGCAGTCATGCAGGCCGTGGCCAACCTATCGGCGTGCATAAGGGAGCAGAAGTTCAAGGTGCCCTGCCTCAAGGCGTACGGGTTGCCCGAGGACACCCCCGACGAGGAGGCCGTGAAGAGGATACTGCCCAGCGACCCCATGCCCAGGCTACAGAGGCTCAGGAAGGGGACCAAGCTGCCCAGGACCGCCATCTACCACGGCTCAAGGGACGAGAACATCCCCGCGGACACCAACGCGAAGCCCCTCGCCGAGGCCCTGAAGAGGGCCGGCGCAGAGGTGGAGCTGGAGCTCTTCCACGACGTGGAGCACAACACATACGCCATGGGCAAGCCCATGGAGGACAGGCTCCGCTCCTTCTTCAGGGCTCTCAGGACCTAATCCCTAAAATATCATCTCTGTATCTTGTTTCGCCTAGGACACAGAATGGCCAAGAAGATACTGATAGTTGGGGGGGTGGCGGCGGGCCCCAAGGCGGCGGCCAGGTGCCGCAGGCTGGACCCCGAGGCCGAGATAACGGTGGTCGAGCGCCAGGACCTTGTCAGCTACTCGGGCTGCGGGCTGCCCTTCTACATAGAGGGCGTCATCGAGGATTATAACCAGTTGCTGGGCGGGGCCACCATCAGGGACGCGGCCTACTTCAGGGACCACAGGGGCTTCACGGTGCTGGACAGGACCGAGGCGAAGAGGATCAACAGGGACAGGAAGACAGTCACAGTGCTGGACCTGAGGACGGGGGAGACCAGGGAGCACCCCTACGACGCGCTGGTGCTGGCCACCGGCGCCAGCCCCATAGTGCCGAGGATCGAGGGCGTGGACCTGGAGGGCGTCCACAGGCTCTACAACCCTCGCGACGCCCGGGCCATCAAGGAAGCGGTGGACGCGGGCGCCAGGCGCGTCGCCATCGTGGGCGGCGGCCTCATAGGGCTGGAGACCTGCGGGGCCTTCGCGGCCAGGGGCTGCCAGGTCACCATACTGGAGATGATGAACCAGCTGGTGCCGAACCTCTTGGACCCAGAGATGTCGCAGCTTCTTGAGAACTACCTGGCCTCTAAAGGGATTAAAGTGGTGAAGGGTAGCCCCGTTTCAAAGATCGTGGGGAAGCAAGGCAGGGCCACGGCCGTGGAGACCGCCGACGGCAGGAAGGTCGAGACGGACCTAGTCGTGGTCGCCATAGGCGTCAGGCCCAACGTGGAGCTGGCCCGGGACGCGGGGCTCACCATAGGACCCACGGGGGCTGTAGCCGTGGACGAGCACCTCCGCACCAGCGACCCCGCCATATACGCGGGGGGTGACTGCGCCGAGTGCACCCACACGGTGACGGGCGAGAAGGTCTACGCCCCCATGGGGTCGACGGCGAACAAGCACGGCAGGGTCATCGCCGACAACATAAACGGCCTGGAGACCGTGTTCTCCGGGGTCGCGGGCACCGCCGTCTTCAAGGTGCTGGACTGGCACTGCGGCGCCACGGGCATAACCGAGAGGAAGACCAGGCAGCTGGGCGTCGACGCGGTGACGGCCCTCTGCCCCAGGCACGACTACAGCGAGTACATCCCGGGGGCCAGGCACACCGTCATCAAGCTGGTGGCGGACAGGAAGACGTGCAGGCTCCTGGGCTGCCAGGCGGTGGGCGAGGGCGACGGCGTCAAGCGCATAGACGTGGCCGCCACCGCCATCAAGTTCGGCTCCAACATCAAGGGCCTCGCCGACCTGGACCTGGGCTACGCCCCCTCCTACAGCACCGCCATAGACGCCCTGGCCCACGCCGCCAACGTGCTCCGCAACAAGGTCCAGGGGAACGCACACGGCGTGAGCCCCCTGGAGCTCAGGGAGATGCTGGACGGCGGCCGCGACTTCGTGCTCCTGGACGTCAGGAGCCGGGAGGAGCACCTGGCCCAGACCTTCAGGGACCCGAGGACGGTAAACATACCCGTGGAGGAGCTGAAGAGCAGGCACGCCGAGCTGCCGAAGGACAAGCTGATCGTCACCTTCTGCGCCACAAGCGTCCGCGCCTACATCGAGGAGAGGACGCTTAGGGGGCTAGGCTTCCACGATGTCAGGTTCCTGGACGGGAGCCTGAGGGCGTGGCCGTTCCCCGGCTACCTCACACGGTAGCCTCGACTTCTCCCCTAATCTTCGCGGCAATCTCCGAGAAGTACTCCGGGCTCCTGGGCTTGATGCGCGCCACGGCGTCCGTGAAGACGCGCTTGCCCGCCGCGCTCCGCGGGATGACGTGTACGTGGACGTGTGGCACCAGTTGGCCAGCCTCCCTCCCGTTGTTGACCCCGATGCTCGTGGAGGGCACCCCCATGGCCCTCTGTATCGGGCCCAGGAGCCTGCGGAGCGTCCTGAACAGCGCCTCGGAGTGCTGAGCGGGCAGGTCCTCCACGCGCTCCACATGCGCCCTGGTCACTATGAGGGTGTGGCCGTCGCTGATGGGGTTGATGTCCAGGAAGGCGAAGGTTAACTCGTCCTCGTACACCACGTAGCCGGGTGCCGAGCCCTCGATGATCCTGCAGAAGATGCACATGGGTTAGTCTGGGGGCCTTATGGCTTTAAGAGCGTCGTGGGGGCACAGTTCGACGCAGCAGAAGCACTGTATGCACCTGTCCATGTCGAAAGCCGGTGCGTCCGAGACCTTGATGGCCTGGCCCGGGCAGACCTTCTCGCATACGCCGCAGGCTCTGCACCTGTCCCTGTCGCAGACTATGGGCATCCTGATCCTGACGAACATCTCGCCGTCACTGTGAATCGCGGGCTTGCGGAAGCGGCGCCTTACCGACTCCAGGGGCTCGCCCACAACCTCAACCTCGCCCAGGCTCCGGGGGCCCAGGCCCCTGACGCCGGCCAGGTAGTTGGTGCCTACGTCCATGGGGTCCCATCCCATGATGGCTGAGGCGACGAGGTCCACGGCCACGGCGTCGGCGCCGGCTATTATGAGCCCCAGGTCCACGGGGTCCCCCGCAGTCGGCCCCTCCCCCTCCATGGCCACGTGGGCGTCCACCACGTTGAGGCGCACCTGGCCGCGGATGCCCGAGTAGATGTCCAAGAGGAGCTGGCTGAAGGCCTCCGCGTCGTTGGCTACGCTGACGTGGTGGTGGGCCTTGGTGCCTCCCTGCTGGAGCCCGAAGAGGTTCTTGACGGCGCAGGTGAGGGTCGTCAGGTTGTGAGTCTTGAGCTTAGGGAAGCTGATGACGGGGTGCCTCAGCGCCGTCTCCGGGTACCAGAACTCGCTCTTGACCGCCCCGTCGACCTCGACCCTGGCTGGGGGGTCACGGTCTAGGACGTTGAGCTCTATGCCGTGGTCACGGCAGAGCGCCCTGACGCCGAGGCCGTCGAAGACTATGTCGGGCCGGGTGTAGCTGCCCGTCGCGGGGCACTCACCCAGAATGCAGTGGCAGCCCTGGGCCTGCAGGAGCCTCGCCGCGGCCAGGACCACCCTCATGTCGGTGGTGGCGCCCGTCTCCGGCCCCTTGGTGATGTAGAGGTTGGGTTTCAGCAGCACCGTCTCGCCGGGCTCGACGAAGGCGCCTATGCCGCCCAGGAGCCTTATGGCCTCCTCCACCGCGGGCTCCACGCCTCGGTCCGTCTTGACGACTGCGACCCTGCTCTTCATGCACCATAGTGCGGGAGGGCGGCTTAAAACAAGTGGGCTTAAGCCTATTATCCTCCGCTGTTACGGGTGATCCATGGATTGGGTCGCCCTCGTATTCTACCTGTTCGTCGGGTTCCTGTTCCTGTTCCAGGTGGTTTTCAGGGTGGCCCGGCGGTGGCTCAAGTTCCCGACGCCGGCCTTCCTGACCCAGGTAATCGACAACCCGATAAGGCGCAGGTTCATCCAGAGCCCGGACACCATCGCCGACCGGATGGAGCTGGAGCCCGGGATGACGGTTGTGGAGGTGGGCCCCGGGAAGGGCAGCTACACCTTCGCCGTGGCCAGGCGCGTCGCCCCCGGCACCGTCTACGCCTGCGACATCCAGCCCGGCGTCGTGGAGAGGCTTAGGGAGAGGGCCGCCCGCGAGGGCGTCGCCAACGTGGACGCCAGGTTCGAGGACGCCTACGGCTTCAGCTTCGGCGAAGGCACGGTGGACAGGGTCCTCATGATCGCGTGTCTACCCGAGATACCCGAGCCTGTGAGGGTGCTCAGGGAGTGCAGGCGGATTCTGCGGCCGGGGGGCCTCGTCTGCCTGTCCGAGCTCCTGCCCGACCCCGACTACCCCCTGAGGAGCACCGAGAGGAGGTGGGCGGCCGAGGCCGGCCTGGAGTTCGATGCGGAGTATGGCAACTTCTTCGTCTACCAGCTCCACTTCAGGAAGCCGCCGCAGGCGTAGACGGCTGGAGACGCTTCCAGGAGGCAGAAGCCCTCCTGATTTGGCGGCCGTGGACAAGTGTACTTGTCCAGTACGGTTATAAGCCGTGCCGGGGCTAAGCTGGGTAAGTGGTTGAAGGATGATGGGGTGGATTAGTGTGGTGGCATATAGGCGCCAATTCATCTAGATGTTTTAATCGGAACGAGAACCCAATCAAGCACTGCAAGCCTCCTCGGCGCACGGTGCTCATCGAATGATAAAAGCGTGGTAGAACCCCCGCTTTCTGGGAGGCGGGGCACTTGACGTCCCTGGCCGTGACCCAGGGCATAAAGCTGGCCGTCAAGAACGACGACCAGCCCGCCACCAGGGTCAAGGTGGGGGACCTCGTCGTCGGCGGCGAGACCGTCATCGTGATGGCGGGGCCCTGCACCGTGGAGACCGACGAGCAGCTCATGGAGACGGCCCGCGAGGTCAAGGAGGCGGGAGCCCACATCCTCAGGGGCGGCGCCTTCAAGCCCCGCACCCTACCCTACAGCTTCCAGGGGCTCGGGGAGGAGGGGTTGAAGCTGCTGTCCCGCGCCAGGGACGAGACCGGGCTGCCCATAGTGACGGAGGTCATGTCCCCCGAGGATGTGGAGCTCGTGGAGGCCTACACGGACATCCTCCAGATAGGGACCCGGAACATGCAGAACTTCCCCCTCCTCAAGCGCGTGGGGAGAGCCTCGAAGCCCGTGCTCCTGAAGAGGGGCATGTCGGCCACCATCTACGAGTGGCTGGGCTGCGCCGAGTACATCCTCAGCGAGGGCAACCCCGACGTCATCCTCTGCGAGAGGGGGATAAGGAGCTTCAACGACGTCACCAGGAACACCCTGGACATATCGGCGGTGCCCATCATCAAGCAGGTGAGCCGCCTACCCATCATCGTGGACCCAAGCCACGGCACCGGCATACGCAGCCTGGTGGCGCCCATGACCAAGGCCGGGGTGGCCGCCGGGGCGGACGGCGCCCTGGTGGAGGTCCACTGCGACCCTGACCACGCCCTCTGCGACGGGGCCCAGAGCCTGAGGCCCTGGGAGTTCAGGGCCCTCATGGGCGAACTGGAGCCCCTGGCGAGGGCGGTGGGGAAAAGGCTGAGCTGAGGTGCCGGCGCTCAACCCTCCCCCGGCCCTCACCGTGAACCTGGGCGAGCGGGGCTACCCCGTCTACGTGGGACCCCGCGTCCTGGAGGGCCTCGGCGCCCTTGTGGAGGCCCACACGCCCGACGCGACGGGCTGCGTCGTCGTCACCTCAGAGTCCGTCAACAGGCTCTACGGCGGGCCAACCGTGGAATCGCTCCAGAGGCTCAAGCCGAAGCTAGTAACCGTCCCGGACGGCGAGGGGGCCAAGACCTGGGACCAGGCCGGGGCCCTCATAGGAGGCCTCGTCGAGGCGGGGATGGACAGGAAGGGAGTCGTCGTGGCCCTGGGCGGGGGGACCGTCGGCGACCTGGCCGGTTTCGCGGCCTCCATCTACCTCCGGGGCGTCAGGGTCGTCCAGGTCCCCACAACGCTCCTGGGCCAGGCCGACAGCTGCATCGGGGGGAAGACGGCCGTGAACCTCAGCGAGGCCAAGAACCTGGTGGGCTCCTTCCACCAGCCCTCCCTGGTGGCCGCGGACACGGGGCTCTTGGGGAGCCTGCCCAGGAGGGAGGTGGCTTCGGGCCTCGCCGAGGTCGTGAAGCACGGAGTGATAGCCGACGGAGCCCTGCTCAGGCTTGTCGAGGAGCGTTCCCGGGAGCTGCTGGGCGGCGACGAGGAGGCCCTGGCGGAGGCCGTCACCCGCTCCCTGGCCGTCAAGGCGTCCTTCGTCGAGGGGGACGAGCGCGAGACGCGCGGGTTGCGAGTGTGCCTGAACTACGGCCACACCGTGGGGCACGCGGTTGAGAGGCTCTCAGGGGGCGAGGTTAGGCACGGGGAGGCCGTGGCCGTGGGGATGGACGTTGCGGCCAGCCTGGCGGTGAACCGCGGCATCTTACCTGAGCAGGCACTGTCTAGGCAGAGACATGTACTCAGCGGCATCGAGCTCAACACCCGTGTACCGGGCATGGATGCCCGTGAGCTACTGAGAGTCGCCAGGCGGGACAAGAAGGCGCAGGGGGGGCAGATCAGGTTCATATTACCCACAGGCATCGGCTCGAGGCCCGTCCTGGAGGAGGTCCCCGAGGCCGAGCTTATTGGAGCCCTGGAGGAGAACATGATTGAGTAGCGCCAGGATATGCCTCTCCGTGGCGGCGTACACCACGGAGCACGTGCTTAGCGCCATCAGGCTCAACTCGCCGGACCTGTACGAGGTGCGACTGGACTACCGGAGGCGCCCCATAGACTTCATGAGGGTGAGGGCGGCAACAAACGCCCCCCTCATAGCCACTGACAGGGGAGCCCAGGATGATGAGGGGAGGGTGGCCCTGCTCCTCGAGGCCAGCGCCGCCGGGTTCGACTACGTGGACCTAGAGGTCGAGTGCGCGGCCCTACCGGAGGCCTCCGGGCAGATACACGGGAACGGCTCGAGGCTCATAGTGTCGCACCACGACTATGAGTTGACCCCCACCAGCGAGGAGATGGAGGCGCTGCTAGACACGTCCATTCGGGTCGGGGGAGACATCTGCAAGATCGTGGGCACGGCTCAGAGCCAGGGGGACAACCTGGTCTACCTCCGGTTCGTCGCTGAGAACCCAGGGAACATCTGCTTCGGCATGGGGCGGCTCGGTGTGCCCTCCAGGGTGATGAGCCCCCTCCTAGGCGGGGCCTTCACATACGCATCCACCGCGGCCGGCGAGGAGTGCGCGCCGGGCCAGCTCACCCTGGGCCAGATGCGCGAGGTTTACAGGCTCATGGGGGTGGACGGATGAGGAGGTGCTACCTTCTGGGGTACCCCGTGGGGCACAGCATGAGCGGGGTGATGCACAACGCCGCCTTCAGGCACCTGGACCTGGACGTGGAGTACAGCCTCCGGGGCGTGGCACCCGGCGGCCTGGCCAGATTCATCCGTGAGGAGCTGACCCGGGGGGACGTGGCCGGGGCCAACGTCACCGTCCCGCACAAGGTGGCTGTCATGGGCCTCGTGGACGAGTTGGGGAAAGAGGCGGAGGAGATCGGGGCCGTGAACACCATCGTGAATGATGGCGGCTGCCTGCGGGGCCACAACACCGATGGGGTCGGAGCCGAGAGGGCTCTGAGTGAGGCGTACGGGTCGCTGGGGGGTGCGCGGGTCGTGCTGCTGGGGGCCGGGGGCGCGGCCATGGCCCTCGCGCACTACCTGTCACGCGAGGCCGAGTCGCTGGTGATCCTTAACCGTGACCCGCTGAAGGCAAGGCTACTCGCGGAGAAGACCAGGGGCGGAGCCGAGGTCACGTGGGGCGGGCTCGGCAAGATCGACTTGGGGGGCGCCGACATATTGGTCAACTCGACCCCCGTGGGCATGCACCCGGACACCTGCGAAAGCCCCGTCGAGCCCCGGCTTCTGCACGGCGGCCTCCTGGTGTTCGATCTGGTCTACAACCCCGTCAAGACCCGGCTGCTGCGGGACGCCGAGGCGGCGGGGGCGAGGACCATGAGCGGCGTGCCCATGCTCGTCTACCAGGGGGCCGAGGCCTTCAGGCTCTGGACGGGCCGGGAGGCCCCTGCGGAGGTCATGAGGAAGGCCGTGCTCGCCGAGCTGGAGGCCCACCGATGAACGTAGTGCTCATCGGCTTCATGGGGGCCGGGAAGACCACGGTCGGCAGGATGGTGGCGGGGCGCATGGGCTACGCCTTCGTGGACATGGACGAGGAGATCGAGAGGGCTGCCGGGCTCAGCGTGGACACGATCTTCGAGAGGCACGGGGAGGCGGACTTCAGAGGGATGGAGGCGGAGCTGACCGCTAGACTGGCCGCCGGGGACAGGCAGGTCGTCTCGTGCGGGGGCGGCTGGGCCCTGAACCCCGGCAACGTAGCGGCGATGGCGGCCTCGTCGAGGCTGGTCTACCTCAGGGCGAGCCAGGAGTCGATTCTCAAGCGGACGGGCGGCGGCTCAAGGCCCCTCCTCAACGTCGGCGACAGGGCGGAGAGGGTGGCCGGCCTCCTGAGGGCGAGGACGCCCGTCTACACGAGCGTAGCGGACCTGGTCGTGGACACGGATGAGTTGACGCCCGAGCAGGTCTCGGAGAGGATACTGGAGGAGGCGGCGACGTGGGCCGCTTGACGGTGCCGGGCGGGGCGGAGCCCAGGGGGACGGTACGGGCCCCGCCATCCAAGAGCGCGACCCACAGGCACCTCATACTCGGCGCCCTCTCCGAGGGGGCCAGCACCATAAGGCGTCCCCTCATCTGCGACGACACCGAGGCCACGCTCGAGTCGCTGGCGAGGATGGGCGCGGAAGCCCAGAGAACCCGCGGCGCCATCAGGATAGCGGCAGGCGGTGACCCGCCCCCGGGGGGAGACCTCGACTGCCGAGAGTCGGGCACGACACTGCGGCTCCTGACGCCGGTGTGCGGGACAATCGTTGGGCCAACCACCCTGACCGGTGGGCCGTCTCTGAGCAGGAGGCCGGTCGGCCTCCTCATAGACGCGCTGAGGCAGCTCCACGTGGACGCCGAGAGCGCGGGAGGCTACCCGCCCGTCACGGTCCGCGGAGAGGGGCGCGTACCGGGAGGCTCGGCCACCGTCCGCGGGGATGTGAGCTCCCAGTTCGTGTCGGCCCTCCTGATGGTCGCGCCCCTCGCCGAGAGGAAGACAGAGATCGAGGTCACGACGCCCCTGGAGTCCAAGCCCTATGTCAGGATGACCATGGACGCCATGAGGCTCCACGGCGTCGAGGCCCAGGCCTCGGCGGACATGGGCCGCTTCACGGCCCCCCCGGCGGGGTACAGGCCCGCGGACGTGGAGGTGGAGGGCGACTGGTCGTCGGCCGCCCCCCTGCTCGCGGCTGGGGCCCTGGGCGGCGACGTGGAGGTGAAGGGCCTGAACCCTCAGAGCAGCCAGGCGGACAGGGCGATCCTGGGCGTCCTCGAGGACATGGGGGCGGAGCTCCGCGTCGGGGGCGACGGCGCGAGGGCCGCCGAGTCGAGCCTATCAGCGACGAGCGTGGACCTCAGCGACTGCCCCGACCTGTTCCCCATCGTGTCGGCCCTGGCGACCGCGGCCAGGGGCGTAAGCAGCCTCTCCGGGCTGAGGAGGCTCAAGCTGAAGGAGTCTGACCGCCTCCAAGCGATGATGCAGGGGCTCGGGCGGATGGGGGCAGACCTCAGGCTGGAGGGGGAGAGGCTCCTCATCAGGGGAGGGGGCCTGAAGGGGGCCGAGGTGGACCCCCAGGGCGACCACAGGATCGCCATGGCCTTCGCGGCGCTGGCCACTGTAGCCGAGGGCCCCACGGTGATCAGGGACGCGGGGTGCGTATCCAAGTCCTATCCGGGCTTCTGGGAGGACATGGCGAAATTAGGGGTAGGGACGTGAGCATGCATGGGTAACACGATAGGCAGCGTCTACAGGGTCACCAGCTTCGGCGAGAGCCACGGGAAGGTCGTGGGAGTCGTCGTGGACGGGTGCCCCCCGGGCCACGCGCTGGACCTGGACCGGATACAGGCCGAGCTGGACAGGAGGAGGCCTGGGCAGAGCGCCGCGACCACGACACGGAACGAGGAGGACAGGGTAGAGCTCCTCAGCGGGGTCCACGGGGGCCGCACCACGGGTGCCCCCATATGCATGGTGATCAGGAACAGGGACGTGGACTCCTCGGCCTACGACGAGACGCGTTGGAGGCCCCGCCCCGGCCATGCCGACTACACGGCGCATGTGAAGTACGGTGGCCACGGGGACCACAGGGGCGGCGGCAGGTTCTCGGGGCGCATCACCGCCTGCCACGTCATGGCGGGGGCACTGGCCAGGCAGCTGCTGGAGCCCCTGGGCGTCAGGGTCGTGGCGTACACCAAGAACATAGGCAACATCACGGCCCCGGGCGTGACGCCGGAGGAGGCCCTGGCCCAGACCGAGTCCAACCCGGTGCGGTGCCCCCACACTGAGACGGCCGCGAAGATGCTGAAGGCCGTGGAGGAGGCGCGGAGGGCGGGGGACAGCCTCGGCGGGTCCGTGGAGTGCCTGGCCCTCAACGTGCCCCCAGGCCTGGGCGAGCCCGTCTTCGACACCCTGGAGGGGGACCTATCCAAAGCCCTGTTCTCGGTGCCGGCCGTGAAGGCCGTGGAGTTCGGGGCCGGCACCGAGTTCGCCTCCATGAAGGGCTCCGAGGCCAACGACTCCTACTCGGTGAGGGGCGGCAGGGTGGTGACCCTGTCGAACCACTCGGGCGGCATCAACGGCGGGATGTCCAGCGGGATGCCCGTTGTGGTGAGGGCCACGTTCAGGCCCACGCCGAGCATAGGGGTGCCCCAGGGGACCGTGGACCTCCGCACCATGGAGGAGGCGACCCTGGAGGTTGGGGGGAGGCACGACCCCTGCATCGCGCCGAGGGCGGTGCCCGTGGTGGAGAACACGGTGGCCATGGTGCTGCTGGACCACGCACTGATGGCCGGGGCGGTGAAGAGGTGAAGGTGAGAGGGTTGAGCTACGAGGAGGAGGTTGAGGTGCAGAGGCGCGTGATAGACGACTTGAACGCGGAGCTCGTGGGGCTCCTGAGGAGGCGGGTTGACGCGGCCCTGGAGGTGGGGCGCGTGAAGAGGAGGCACGGGAGGCGGGTCAGGGACCCGGCCAGGGAGGAGGCCGTCGTCGGGCGGGCTCGGGCCCTGGCCGAGGGCCGGGGGCTCGACCCCCTTGGGGTGGAGAGAGTTATCAGGGAGGTCATCCGGCTCTGCGCGGAGGCCGAGGAGGCAGCGGCATGAGGGTTGCGTTCCAGGGTGAGAGGGGGGCCTACAGCGAGGAGGCTGTCGTGGCCCGTTGGGGGGCAGCCGCGGAGCCGGTGCCCTGCCCGTACCTGGACTCGGTGTTCGACGCCGTCGAGGGCGGCGGGGCCGAGGTGGGGCTGGTGCCCGTGGAGAACACCATCGAGGGCAGCGTCCTCAGGACCTTCGACCTCCTGTACGAGAGGAGCCTCAGCGCCCAGGGGGAGACCATCCTCCGGGTGAGGCACTGCCTGGTGGCCAACCCGGGCGTGGAGCTGGGGGACGTGAGGGTCGTGTACAGCCACCCCCAGGCCCTGGGCCAGAGCCGCGCCTACCTTGAGGGGCTCGGCGCCGAGCTGGTGGCTACACACGACACGGCGGGCAGCGTCAGGATGATCAAGGAGAGGGGCCTCATGGAGGCCGCGGCCGTGGCTAGCAGGAGGGCCGCCGAGCACCACGGGATGGCCGTGCTGGCAGAGGGCATAGAGACGCACAGGGAGAACTACACCAGGTTCCTGGTGGTGGGGCGTGGGGACTCGCCGCCCACGGGGAACGACAAGACCAGCGTGGCCTTCATCACGCGGCACGAGCCCGGGGCGCTGGCGAGGGCCCTCAACGTCCTGGCCGAGGCCGGGGTCAACATGACCAAGATAGAGTCCAGGCCCCAGCCGGGAAGGCCGTGGCAGTACATCTTCTTCGTGGACCTGGAGGGCCACAGGGAGGCGGCCAACGTGAGGGCCGCCCTCGACCAGCTAGGGGGCTGCACGGTCAGCCTGAAGCTCCTGGGGAGCTACCCCGCGGCCTACTTCAGCTACTTCTCGGGGCTCCTCCGCCCCTGAGGCCGGCGGAAACCACTACGCAGGCACGTTTACCAGGTGGAACAGATATCTAGGCCGTCGCCTGATCAGTAATAGATCGCATTGTTCGAGGAAGTTGAGAGGTTCCTCGTCGAGGAGATGAACAGGAAGGGTGTGCCAGGCTTCTCCGCGGCCATAGTGAAGGACAAGGACGTCGTGTGGGCCAAGGGGTTCGGGTACGCCGACAGGGAGAACCGGGTCCCCGCCACGCCGGACACGGTCTACAGGGTGGCCTCCGTGTCGAAGCCAGTGATAGCGACGGGGCTCATGAAGCTGGCCGAGGAGGGCCTCGTCGGCCTCGACGACGCCGTGAACAGCGTCATGGAGGGCGTCAAGATCAGGACCGAGTTCCCCGAGGAGCCCACAGTCAGGAACATCCTCACCCACGCCTCGGGCCTGCCCGTCCACGCGGACCCCACCTTCTTCAGCATGGAGGAGACGATGCCCCTGGCCGAGCTCATAAGGTCCTCGGCCATAACGGTCCAGCCCCCCAACAGGGAGCTTGTGTACTCCAACACAGCCTTCAACATAGTGGGGTACCTGGTGGGCCAGCTCTCCGGCATGCCCTACCCGGATTACATGGAGGAAAGCCTCTTCAGGCCCCTTGATATGAGCCTGAGTGCCTTCCAGCAGAGCAAGAAGATAAGGGACCGCATGGCGCGGCCCTACGCGAGGAAGAGGAACGGGCCCATCGAGCCGGTGAGGCCCTGGTATGGTGGCTCGCACCCTGAGAAGCCCTGCGGGTCCCTCTTCACGACGGTGAGGGACCTGAGCAACTTCCTGGTGGCCCACATGAACGGCGGAGTCTACAAGGGCAAGAAAATACTGAAGAAAAGCACAGCTAAAGAGATGCACAGGCTTCAGGCCGCGGCGGGGGCGTCGAGGAGCGGCTACGGACTCGCCTGGAAGAGGACGATGCACTACGGCAGGCCCATGCTGAGTCACACTGGGGGGAACCTAGGGTGGACGGCCCACGTCTGCTTCTACCCCGACGCGAAGCTGGGCATCATCGTACTGTGTAACCTAAACGACAACTCGGGGTGGAGGCCCCCAGCCAGAGAGGCCCTGTACATAGCTTCAGGAGGAAGCCTATCATTTGACCCCTCCACCACGGCGAGGAGGAGGATACCCAAGCGGTGGAGGCAGTACGAGGGCGAGTACGCCCACGGGTTCATGAGGGCCAAGGTGTCGGTGGAGGAGGGAAACCTGATCCTAGACAGAGGCGGAGCCAAGGCCGTGTTGGAGGAGCAGAGCAAGACGAGGTACCTGGTCCACGGGGGAGGAAGCGACGGCATGGAGCTCACCTTCGAGATGGACGAGGCGGGGGCCGTGAAGCAGATAGACGTGGACACCGAGACCGACCAGCCCTACGTGGAGGACACGCGGCCCGTAGACGAGAAGGCTTCCCTGCTGGGCAGGTGGAGCGGCAGCTACGTGCACCCCCACGGCTACTTCAAGATGATCCTGGATGTGGATAAGAACAGAGCCAGCGTGTCTGACATGTTGGGGAAAATGGTTCCCCTCACCTCAGTGAAAGCTGAACGAGGAAGACTGGAGGGGGAGGCCACGTTCAAGGCCCTGCCAGGGTACGTGGGCTGGGGCGCCAGCGAGTTCCAGGTGAGGCTGGCGTTGGCTGCTAAGGGCGGTGGGCTGGAGGGGCGCATGGACTTCAAGTCGGACACGGGGGACTCGGCGGTGCCCCTGACCCTGAAACGAGAAAAATAGGCATCGAACCCCCTCTAACCCGTGTTTCATGCAAAAGGACCCATTAAAAAGCACGGTCATACGCAGTCTTATATTTTCAATTAAATGAATTACATCTGGGAAAAACATGCTAAACCAAGGAATAGTTTCTTGGGTAATCATAACTTTCCTATTCTCAGGAATCATGCTAGGAGTACTATACCTATCATCGACGCACAAGTACATACCAAAAATAAGGGAGCACCCCGGGATACAGGCCATCAAGGAGGCCCTCGGTAGAGCCACCGAGATGGGCAAGCCCGTGGCCTACTCGCCCGGGACCTCGACGCTGTACGACACCAAGTACGCCGGGGACACGGCCGCGGCCCTCACCATACTAGGCTACACGGCAAGGCAGGCAGTGAAGATGGGCTCCAAGCTCATAGTAGGCATAGCCCAGCCCACCGTGCTGCCTGTGGCCGAGGAGATCGTGAGGCAAGCCTACAGGGCCGAGAACAAGCCAGAGGAGTACATTGAGGAGGAGACGGTGCAGTTCTACTCACCCAACCAGTGGGGCTTCGCCACGAGCTACATAGGCATGATGCACAGGGAGAAGGTGGCTGCCAACTTCATCTTCGGAGGCCACGCCGCCGAGGCCATGGTGATAGCCGAGAGCGGCGCCACCATAGGGGCCATGCAGGTGGCTGGCTCAACGAACGTGTACCAGCTGCCCTACTACCTCGTATCGTGCGACTACACACTCATCGGCGAGGACGAGTTCGCGGCCGCCGCCTACCTGTCGGATAACCCGACCCACAAGGGCATCATATTCGGGCAGGACATAACCAAGCTCATATCGGCGGCCCTCATAATTCTGGGGGCCATCCTCGCGACCTTCGGCAACAACGTCGTGAAGACGTTTTTGTCGACTTAGGAGGTGAACACGAGAAATGAGTCAAATCTTCAAGAAGACCGCCTCGGCGGTGCTGCTCATAGTGGCCGTCGTGCTAACCTGCGACTACTTCATCAAGGACGCGACCCTCCGGGCCGTGGCCAACGACATGAACAACTGGGCCGTCGTGATAGGCGCCTTCGCCCTCGGGCTGGGCGCCTACAGCCTGACGGTAAGGCACACCAGGGCCATCTACCAGAAGAGAACCACGTGGCCTTATAGCGCCCTACTCCTCGGCACCATGATAGTGTTCATCGGGCTAGGCCTCTTCACGGGCAGCGTATCGAGTCCCCAGTACAACTGGATATACACCCTCATAGTGCAGCCGCTCTCCAGCGCTCTCTACGGCATGAACGCCTTCTTCATCGCCTCGGCCTCCTACAGGGCCTTCAGGGCGAGGAGCATAGAGTCCGGGCTGCTGCTGGTGGCCGCCATCTTCCTGATGCTGCTGAACGCGCCCATAGGCGGGGTGATCCATCCTATCCTGCCGCAGATAGGCAAGATGATCTGGGACCTCTCCGGCGCCACGGGCATGAGGGCCATCCTCATCGGCATCGGCATAGGGACGCTGGCCATCGGGCTAAGGATCATCATAGGGCAGGAGAAGACACCGCTAGGAGGCGCAGACTAGGATGACCGTAACAGAGATGCTGGGCAGGAACTATAAGGAGATAATATACCTGGCACTGTTCGCGTCCCTCGTAGTCCCAATGATCAGGCCCATAGGCTTGCCTGTCCCAATAGACAAGACAACAGCTGACATATACAACAGGGTGGACGCGCTTCAGCCCGGGGACGTGGTGGTCCTGGGCAGCAACATAGGCGCGGCCATCTACGCTGAGGTGTACCCGCAGTACATAGCCATAATGGAGCACGTCTTCAGGAAGGAGGGCGTCAGGTTGATACTAGTGGACCACGGGACGGAGGCGCCCATCTTCGCGGAGAGGGCCCTCACGGAGCTCAACGCCGCCGGTAGGAAGACCTACGGCGTGGACTACGTGCATCTGGGCTACATCGCGGGCGATGAGGCGGCCATATCCGGCCTGTGCAGGGACCTCCACGCGCTTCTGCAGGTGGACTACAGTGGCAACAGCATAAGCAGTCTGTCGATGCTGGACGACATCAACGGCGCACAGGATTTCACAATAGTCATCGACTTCACGGCCAGCGCTGACAGCCAGTTCTGGCTCAACCAAGCATACGCTACCTACGGCACGGCAATAGCCTTCGGGCTGACCGCGGTTAAAGTGCCCGACGCCTACGCATACTACACGGCCGGCCAGATCTTCGGGATCGTCGAGAGCCTGAAGGGGGCCGCGGGGTACGAGATACTCATCGGCAGGCCGGGGATAGCGGCCAAGGGGATGGACGCCCAGTCCATCGCCCACCTACTGTACATAGTCCTGATGATCCTAGGCAACCTAGCGTACTTCATGGGAGGCAAGAAGAAATGACCGACCTGATAATGGCCCTGGGCTCCACGGCCCTGATACTGATGATATACACCATACTTTACAGGGAGAACCCCGCCTTCCGCATCGGCGAGCACCTCATGGTGGGCGCCACGGTGGGCCACGCGGTGGTGCTGGCCGTCTTCCAGATACGCGACCTGGCCTTCCTCAAGGTCCAGCAAGGCATGAACACAGGCAACCTCGGGCAGATGGCCTACGTGGTACCGATACTGCTGGGGGTAGCACTCTACCTCCAGTTCTCCAAGGCCTACAGGCACATAGCCAGGGTGGCCATCGCGTTCATGCTGTCCGTCGGCATAACCCTAAGCGCAAGGGGCCTCATCTCCGTCAACGTGATCGGGCAGATCAAGGGCGCCATAGTGCCCCTGAACAACGTCCAGAACATCGTCTACACGGTGGGCGTGGTGTGCGTCCTCCTCTACTTCGTGTACGAGGAGCGGCTGAGCAAGGCGGTGGGGCCCGTGCCCAAGGTGGGCAGGTGGCTCCTCATGGTCACTATGGGCGCCTACTTCGCCAACAGCATCATGGGCAGGCTCAGCATAGTGATAGGAACCCTGGACACGATACTGCCGGCCCCCAACCTCTACCTGATACCCGTCGCGCTGCTCATACTCATAGCTGACGCATGGACCAGAAGCAAGAAGAAAGAGTGACTAAGCTAACCCCCTTTTCTACCTTTTTATTAAAAAAAATTATTGGAGAGGCTTCTCCGGTTTAAGGTACTTGGCTAGGAACCTGTAGATCTGTAGCCTTATCTCCTTGGCCTTCTTGGTCTCTATCCTGTCGAAGACGTGGCCGCCTGGGACATCCTTAAAGATCGTGTACTCGAACTCCTTGCCCGCCGCCTTCAGGCTCTTTATGAGGTGCTCCACCTCAAGGACGTTCACGTCCTCATCTATGGTGTTGGTGTGTATTAGCAGCGGCGTCTTCAGCTTCTCCGCGTTCCAGGCCGGGCTGCGGCGCCTGTACTCGTTCACGTCCTCGTAGGCCGTCTTGCCTATGTGGTAGCCGGCCGAGTACATGTCCCTGTACTCTTGGGTCTTGTACCCCATCCTGGCGACGAGGTCGCTGACCGGGACCCCCGCGAAGGCGCACTGGTATGCGTCTGGGTGGTCGAAGATGTTCATGAGTGTGTGCATGCCGCCGTGGCTCCAACCCATGATGCCGACCCTCTTGGGGTCCACGTAGTCGAAGTTCTCCACCATCCAGTTCCTAGCCGCGTATGTGTCCTCCGACTCGACGCTGCCGTAGTCTATGAGCTCGTAGAACCTTTTGCCGTACCCTGTGCTGCCCCTGTACTCAGGCGCCACTACGATGTAGCCCTGCTGGACGAGCTCCCTGATGATGTGGTGGTAGTCGCTGTCCATGCTGCTGTGGACGCCGCCGTGGGGGAAGACCAGCAGAGGGTACCTCTTCTTCTCGTCCAGCTCCTTGGGGGTGAAGGTGTATGTGTGGAACACCACAGGGTTGCTGGCACCCTGGGCGGTGGGGTTAGGGATCACCCTGGGCGGGGGCCCAGTGATCCTGTGTTTACTGATCTGGCAAACGTCCCCCAGCCACTGGTGCCAGAGGACGTCGTCGACGGCCTTCTCGATGACATCGAGGCGGTGCATCAGCCTCTCCTGCTGAACCTTAAGCTCTTCAACTATCTTCTGGGACTCGCTCATGGCGTATGGATCATTTGCTTGGCTGCTCTAATCCTTTTCTCAGCGCATCGTGGCGGAGGTGCTTGAAACGTTTTACTGCGGCGCAGCCATGCGTGGACAAGCCCGCTAACCCGCGGCATATGTGTGTCTGGGATGCGCCTCGCGTGAGACATACTTCAACTACTCAAGGCTTCATGGCGTCCAGCTCTGCCCAGGGTCTACACTATGTATTGGGAGGGGTCGAAGGCCTCTTCCTCTTCATCCTCGGCGTGGGATGCCCTCTGGACGAGCTTGATGATGTCGCTGAAGCTTATGTAGCCGACGAGCTCCCTGTCCACGACGGGGAGTGTGCCTCGGTCGGTC
>Ga0299912_10001550_pt1 | contig 18559 bp, 12 predicted proteins | sample RVTome_2_FD_207667 | JGI IMG/M metagenome (GOLD analysis project Ga0299912, IMG submission 207667) | Soil microbial communities from uranium-contaminated site in the Upper Colorado River Basin, Wyoming, United States - RVT95D214 (version 2) ... | reverse complement strand
GCTCCATCTGTTTCTTGAGCGCTTGGCGCTGGTCGTCCCAATCGGCGCGGCCCGCCAGGTTGGCGAGTTCGGAAAAATCCTTGGCCAGGTCGTAGAATTCCGGGATCGGGGAATCGATGTACTTCTTCCGGTCCTGGATGATTCCACGCAACGGCGCCCATCCCCGGCTGTAGTAGGGATAGAGCGACTCGAAATAGAGCGGCCGGGCCGGCAGCTTCTTCCCCCGGGCGGCGGGGAGCAGGGAGATCCCCGGCAGGCCGGAGGGAGGTTTGATGTCGAGGGCGTCGCAGATCGTCGGGAAGATGTCGAAATGAGCGACGTAATCCTCGGAGCGGCCGGGGGACATCCCCGGCACGCGGATGATCAGGGGCACCCAGATCGTCGCGTTGTAGGCGAGGTAGGCGTGGGTGGATTCCCCGTGCTCGCCCAGCGACTCGCCGTGATCTCCGGTCAGGACGACGAGCGTGCCGTCGAGAAGCTTCGTCTCCTCCAGACGAGCGAGCAGCGGGCCGAGGGCGGAATCGACGTAGGCCACTTCCCCGTCGTAAGGACTGTCCCGGAACCGCGCGTCGAACGGGGGCGGCGGCAGGTAGGGCTCATGGGGGTCGAAACAATGGATCCAGAGGAACCAGGGCGAGGCCTGATTGCCGACGAGCCAGTCCAGGGCTTTTTCGACCACGGCTTCGGCCTTCCTCTCGACATAGAAAGCCGAGCCTCTGGAGCTCTGGCTTCCGTAGTCGTCGTCGTAGAGGTCGAATCCTTGGTCAAGCCCGAACCGGGAATCGAGCGGGTAGGCGCCGACAAAAGCCGCCGTCCGGTACCCTTGCTTCTTGAGGTGCTCGGCCAACGTCCATAGCTCGGGCCGGACGACGAATCCGGAGTTGTCATGGACGCCGTGCGAAAGCGGGGTCGTGCCCAAAAGGATGTTGGTGTGCGAGGGAAGCGTTGTCGGCGTATGGGCGAAAGCCCGCGTGAAGACGGTACTCCCGGCGGCGAGTCGGTCGATACGGTCGGTTCGGACATGATCGGACCCGTAGCAGCTGAGCCGGTCGGCCCGGAGCGTATCGATCGTGATCAGGAGAACGTTCCACTTCCGGGCCGATTTCGCCGCCGAAAGGGAAGCGGTCCCGATCAGCGTCCCCGCCGCCAGCAGCGTCCCGAGAACGAGCCTGAAGAGACCCCGGTTTTCGCTCATGTCAGGATCTAGTATATCAAGATTTTAGGGCGCGGGACATCCGTTCGTATTCCCGGCCGATCTCGTAGGGGAGGCGGCGGCTGAAGGGATCCAGGAAGGCCTTGATATCGGCCAACTCTTCGTTCCATTCCCCGGTCTTGACGGCGAACAGCGTTTCGATCTTGTCCTTGGGGACGGTGAGGCCGTCGAGGACGAGGTCTTTGACGTGGGGAACGAGCCCGAAGGGAGTCTCCTTGGCCCCGACCTTCCCGTCCACACGGTCCAGGATCCATTTGAGGACGCGGGCATTGTCCCCGAACCCGGGCCAGATGAACTTGCCCCGCTCGTCGACCCTGAACCAGTTGACGGCGTAGATCCGGGGCGGATGGGAGCAGAGGCTTCCGATGTTGATCCAATGCCTGAAGTAATCGCCCATGTTGTAGCCGCAGAAGGGGAGCATGGCGAAGGGGTCCCGCCGCAGGACTCCGACCTTTCCGGCCGCCGCGGCGGTCGTCTCGGAACCGGTCCGGACGCCCATGAACACGCCGTGGGGCCAGTTGAAGGATTCGGTCACGAGGGGGATGAGGCCGGAGCGTCGCCCCCCCAGCAAAACGGCCGAGATGGGGACGCCGAGGGGATTGTCGAACTCTTTGGACAAGGTCGGGCAGTTGTAGAGCGAGGTCGTGAACCGCGAGTTGGGATGGGCCGCCTTGGTCCCCTTGGAGGAGTCCCAGGGCAGGCCTTGCCAGTCCAACATCTCACGGCCGGTCCGGTCGTCGAGGCCTTCCCACCAGGGCTCGTTGGCGGCGCGGTCGAGGCCGACGTTGGTGAACAGGGTCGGGAAGAATTTGGCCGCCCGCAGCGTCCTGATCATGTTCGGGTTCGTTTTCATGGACGTTCCGGGGGCGACGCCGAAGAAACCGGCCTCGGGATTGATGGCGTACAGGCGTCCGTCCGGGCCGATGTTGAGCCAGGCGATGTCGTCGCCGACCGTCCAGACCCGGTACTCGGGCAGGGCCGACTCGAGCATGGCCAGGTTCGTCTTGCCGCAGGCCGAGGGCATGGCGGCCGTCACGTAGCGGACGTTCCCCTTGATGTCCTCGATCCCCATGATGACCATGTGCTCGGCCAGCCAGCCGTGGCGGTAGCCTTGACAGGAGGCGATCCGGAGCGAGAAGCATTTCTTGCCGAGCAGGGCGTTCCCGCCGTAGCCCGAGCCGACGCTCCAGACGAAATTCTCGTCCGGGAAGTGCATGATGAAGCGGCGGTTGGGGTCGAAGTCGCCGACCGAGTGGAATCCCCGGGTGAAGTTCTCGCCGCTCCCGATCTTCTTGAGGACGTGCTTGCTCATCCGGGTCATGATCCGCATCGAGAGCGCCACGTAGGAGATGTCCGTGATCTGGATGCAGGCTTTGGCATAGGGGGAATCGGGATGGCCCATCATGTAAGGGAGGACGTACATCGTCCGGCCGCGCATGCAGCCGCGGCTGAGCCCGGTCATGATCTCCTTGGCCCGGCGCGGGTCCATCCAGTTGTTGTTGGGGCCGGCCCGCTCTTTCTCGGACGGGCAGACGAAGGTCAGGTGCTCGGTCCGGGCGACGTCGGTCGGGTGGCTGCGGTGGAGATAGGCCTTGGGCCAGGTCGCCTGGTTGAGCTCCTGGAAGACGGGCTGGCTTCCGATCCGCTCCTCCCGCATCCCGGTCTCGACGAGGCGGACGGCATCGCCCTCGGAGCCGTCGCACCAATGGACGGACTTCGGCTGGGTGAGGGCGGCCACCTCCTCGACCCATTTCTCGACCTGCGTCGCCATGCCTGCGCCTCTACCTTGAGTTGAAAGTATTAGCTATAGCACAGGGGCGTGAGCGTGTCAAAACTCAACTGGAAGCCGCAAATCAGGGAATCGGATCAGCGTCGCTTGGAAATAAATGAAATGAATTGGTGACGCTAATCCGTGTCCCTTTTAAGATTGGAGGGACACAGATAAGCGTCACCATTTTTGACTGAAGAGGGGGGGTGTGTTATATAGACTCCGACTGGAGGAAAACCCATGCGCCGTCATCTCATCATAACGATCGTCGCCTTTTTCTGTGTTCTCGGGACGTCGACTCCGTCTTGGGCCGCCGCCGAAAGCCACCCCTTATCGATCCGGGACATGCTGGCCATGGACCGGATCTCGGACATGCAGGTCTCGCCCGACGGAAAATGGATCGTCTTCAACGTCCGCGAGACCGACCTGGCCGCGAACCGGGGCCGGACCGACCTTTGGCTGGTCGGGACGGACGGACAGGGCCTGCGCCGCCTGACGAACAACCCCGCGGCCGATTTCAGCGGCCGCTGGTCGTCCTGCGGGATGTGCATCTTCTTCCTTTCGACCCGGTCCGGGTCCGCGCAGGTCTGGCGGATCAAGGTCGACGGGGGGGAGGCCCAGCAGATCACGAAATTCCCGCTCGACGTCGGCGGCCTGATCGTATCGCCGGACGGCGCCAACATCGCCGTGATCATGGAGGTCTTCCCCGGGATGAGCGTCGAGGCCACCGCCAAGAAGCTCGAGGACGTCGCGAACCGGCAGGCCACCGGCCGGATTTACGATAAGCTTTTCGTCCGCCATTGGGACACCTGGAGCGACGGCCGCCGCTCGCATCTCTTTGTTCTTCCCAAGCAGGGCGGCCAGGCCAAAGACCTCATGCCGGCCATGGACGCCGACACGCCCCACAAGCCCTTCGGCGGGACCGAGGAGATCGCTTTCACCTCAGACGGCAAGGGCCTCGTCTTCACGGCCCCCGGCATGGGCAGGGATGAAGCCTGGTCCACGGACATGGATCTTTATTATGTCCCCGTTGACGGGCCTCAGGCGCCCAAGTGTCTGACCGATGCCAACAAGGCCTGGGATACGACGCCGGTCTTCTCGCCCGACGGCAAGACGCTGGCTTACCTGGCCATGGCCAGGCCCGGCTACGAGGCCGATCGCTTCCGGATCATCCTTAAAGATTGGCCGGAGGGCAAAGAACGCGTCCTGGCCGAGCCCTGGGATTTCTCGGTCAACGCCTTCGCCTGGTCCGAGGACGGCGCCAAGATCCTGGCCACGGCCGGCAACAAGGGTCAGACTTCGCTTTTTTCGATCGACGTTAAAACGGGAGAAGGCAAGACAATCGTCGAAAAGGGGACCGTGAACAGCTTCGCCCCGGCCGCGGGACGGATCGCCTTCGAGCGCCACACCCTGCTTTCGCCGGTCGAGCTCTATTCCGTCAAGCCTGACGGGAGCGACGAGAAGGCCGTCACCTCCATCAACGCCGCTAAGATCGCCGCCGCCCGGATGGGCGAGCCCGAACAGTTCTCTTTCAAGGGCTGGAATAACGAGACGGTCTATTGCTACATCGTCAAGCCGGTGGACTTCGACGCCGCCAAAAAATATCCGGTCGCCTTCCTCATCCACGGCGGCCCGCAGGGATCGTTCGGGAACGACTTCCACTACCGCTGGAATCCACAGGCCTACGCCGGCGCGGGCTACGCCGCGGTCATGGTCGACTTCCACGGCTCGACCGGCTACGGCCAGGCCTTCTGCGATTCGATCCGGGGCGACTGGGGCGGCAAGCCGCTGGTCGACCTCAGGAAGGGGCTCGAGGCCGCCCTCAAGCGCTATCCCTGGATGGACGGGACGCGGGTCGGCGCGCTGGGCGCCTCGTTCGGCGGTTACATGATCAACTGGATCGCCGGGGCTTGGCCCGATCGCTTCAAGTGCCTGATCAGCCACGACGGGAACCTGGACGAGCGGGCCGCCTATTTCGACACCGAGGAGCTCTGGTTCCCGGAGTGGGATCACCTCGGCACGCCTTGGGGCAATCCCCAGGGCTACGAGAAGCACAACCCGGTTAACCTCGTTAAAAACTGGAAGACGCCCATGCTCGTCGTCCACGGCGGCCAGGACTTCCGGGTCGTCGAAACGCAGGGCCTTTCGACCTTCAACGCCCTCCAGCGGAAAGGCATCCCCAGCAAGTTCCTCTATTTCCCCGACGAGAACCACTGGGTCCTCAAGCCGGCCAACTCCATCCTCTGGCACGAGACGGTCATCGACTGGCTCGACCTGTGGCTGAAGTGATTGAAGCCGCGGCGGCCTTCAGCGAGGCCGTCTCTCCCAGATTTCGGCCGCGGCCGCGCCCGGCCCATTGTATTCGATGCGATAGGGCCTGACGATGACGATGACGTAATTGGGATCCTCGGGCCCCGTGAAATATTTGCGCCATTCCTCCCGCCAGTGGGCTTCCTTTTCCTCCGGGCTCTTGGAGATTCCGGCTAGGCCCTGGATTTGGAGATAGGCGGAATCATCGGGGGGATCCATGATCCCGCAAGCCAAGTGGACCTCAGGGTTTCTTTCGATCTGACGCGATTTCCGAGACCACGCATCGGTGCAGAAACGCAAAGCGAGGTCGTTCGAGGTCCAGATCGTGACCGTTCGAACCCACGGCTTTCCGTCTTCGCTGATCGTGGCTAAGCCCGCAAGAGGATTTTTCCGGATAATCTCCAGTATCTTCTTTTCGAGATCGGTCATCGGTTATCTCCCTCTATGAGCGGCGTCCAAGACCAAGATGGTTTGTGAATCACTGTTAAGTATAGAATCTCAGGGAGAATTCTTCAAGAGAAGGCATAGCGCCGGAGTCGAGTCAGACCTTCCTGAACAACTGGATCGTCTCGTCCCGCATCAGGATGACGATGGAGTAGATCGCCAGGGCCGTACCGAGCGGAAATTCGAGGATGCTCAGGAAGGACACGATCAGAGTCAGGACCCGGGCCCATTCCCTGGTCTTCAGCATCCCGATCCCGGCGATGATCTTGGGGACGGCCAAGACGAGGAGGAACGTTCCGACGCCGAATCCGATCCACCTCAGGATGCCGGGCGCTTCCGGATCGATCTCGGGGATGAAGGAAAGGCCGAACAGGAGCCCGGCGACCAGGAACGCGGCGAAGAGTCCCAGAACCCCCGACACGATCCACAGGATGCCGATCAGGTTGACATGCTTATCCATCCTTGATCTCCTTTGTCTTTAGTATATTATACGGACCGACGGGGGAGAGGGTTGTCCGTCAGGGGCGAGTCGGAGCCGGCCGTTTGATAAAGCCCCGCGGATATGATAAAAAAGAGTGCGAAAAGGACCGATAGATTCATGCCCGAAGAGCTGCCCAAGCATTACGAGCCCGCCCGGCACGAAACGTCCGTCACCAAGCGGTGGCTGGAGGCCGACGCCTTCGCCGCCGTTCCGGACGGCCGGGAGCGCCGCTACGTCATCATGATGCCCCTCCCCAACGTGACCGGCGCCCTGCACATGGGTCATGCCATGGACAACGTCATGCAGGACCTGCTCATCCGCTGGCACCGGATGATGGGCGAGAACACGCTCTGGATGGCGGGGACCGACCACGCCGGGATCGCGACCCAGGCCGTCGTCGAAAAACGCCTGTTCGAGCTCGAGGGTAAAACGCGCCACGACCTGGGCCGGGAAGGGCTGGTCGCCCGGATTTGGGCCTGGAAGGACGAATACCGGCAGAGGATCATCCGCCAGCAGCAGAGCATGGGCTGCTCGTGCGATTGGAAGCGGCAGCGCTTCACCATGGACCAGGTCTGCGGCCGGGCCGTCCGCGAGGCGTTCTTCCGCCTCTTCCGCGACGGCCTGATCTATCGCGGCAACCGCCTGGTCAACTGGGACTGCCAGCTCCAGACGGCCGTCTCCGACGATGAAATCGTCTACGAGAAAGTCCAAGGGCACTTCTGGCATATCAAGTATCCGGTCCTCGATCCCGGCCCGGGCGAGCCGGCCTTTGTCGTCGTGGCCACCACCCGTCCCGAAACGATGCTCGGGGACACGGCCGTCGCCGTCCATCCCGACCCGGCCGGCGAGCTCGACCGGCAAGCCGGTCTTCTCAGGGAGAAGATAGGCGTTTCCCCTAAGAAAGAGCGGACCGAGCTCGAGGGCGAGCTCGAGCGGATCGACCTTCGCAAGGCTGATGTTCTTCCCATCCTCGTCAAGCTTCGCGACATGGCCGAGAAGGGCCGCAAGGTCCTGCTCCCGCTTCTCGACCGCGAGATCCCCCTCATCCTCGACGCCTGGGCCGATCCGTCCCTCGGCTCGGGCTGCGTCAAGATCACGCCCGGCCACGACCCGAACGATTACGAGGTCTGGTCCCGGAACCGCGAGCTGATCGGAATCGTCAATATACTCAACCCCGATGGCAGCCTCAACGCCGCTGCCGGCCCCTACGCCGGCCGGGACCGCTTCGAGGCGCGGAAGAAGGTCGTCTCCGACCTCAAGACGCGAGGTCTCCTCGAGTCCGTCGAGGACCGCGAAATCGAGATCGGTCATTCCGACCGGTCCAAGACTCCGATCGAGCCTTATCTCTCCAAGCAATGGTTCGTCAAGATGGGGGATATCGAAGGCGGCATCCTCTGCGGCCGCGGGACGGGCAAGGAGTTTCGGGCGGCCGGATTGGCCCAGGCGGCCATCGACGGCATCCGCGAGGACTGGGCTTCCCCCAACGGGCTGCGCCTGACCTTCGCGCCCGACCACGGACGCTACGGCGGGACCTATCGGTCCTGGCTGGCCGAGAAACGCGACTGGTGCATCAGCCGCCAGCTCTGGTGGGGCCACCGCATCCCGATCTGGCACGCCGAATTCGGCGGCGCCGAGATCGCGGCCGCTGCCGCCGCGCTCCCCAAGGGGGACCACGCGCTGATGGCGGTCTGGATTTCAGACGCCGATGGCCGCTCCTACGATGTCGGGAAAACCCGCTCGCTCGACGCCAAGTCCCGCTACAGCCTCCTCGTCTGCCTCCTCGATGAGGCGGCCGAGAAAAAACTCGCCTCCGCCCTCGAGGCGGCCGGCCTGGCCCGGGACCCCGACGTCCTCGACACCTGGTTCAGCTCCGCCCTCTGGCCGTTCAGCACCCTCGGCTGGCCCGACCCGGAAACGGCCGCCCTCGATCCGGGGCAGCGCCCCCTCGGCGCGGCCGAAGGCCGGCCGGACGCCCTGGCCTACTATTATCCCGGCTCCTGCCTGGTGACGGCCCGCGACATCATCACCCTCTGGGTCGCCCGGATGATGATCATGGGATTGTACCTCCTGGGCGACGTGCCGTTCACCGACTGTTTCATCCACGCCAATATCCAAGACGGGAAAGGCGAGCGGATGAGCAAGAGCAAGGGCAACGGCATCGACCCCGAGGACATCATTGAACGCTACGGGACGGACGCCATGCGCTACGTCCTGTGCGACATGCAGACCGGGACCCAGGACATCCGGCTCCCGGTCCAGGCCGTCTCGCCGTTCACGGGAGAGCTGGTCGACCTGGCCGCGGCCAAGCACGGCCGGACCATCTTTACTTACCTGGACCCCAAGACCGGGAAGGAGTTCGACGTCCTGGGGACCATGCCCGACCTTCCCGTCGCCAAGATCATCAGCGAACGGTTCGAGACCGGCCGCGCCTTCTGCACCAAGCTCTGGAACGCGGCCCGCTTCGCCCTGATGAATCTGGGCGAACACCGGTTCGAGCCGCTGCGGCCGGCCGGGCTCGCGGCCGAGGACCGCTGGATCCTGTCGCGGCTGACCCGGGTCATCGAACGGGTGACCGGCGAGCTTCGCGCCTATAATCCCTCGGCCGCGATCGGGGCGGCCCGCGACTTCTTCTGGGGCGAGCTCTGCGACTGGTACCTGGAGATCATCAAGCCCCGGCTCAAGGACGAAGCCGCGGCGCCCGCGGCCCGCGCCGTGCTGGCGCTGGCCCTGGACCAGGTCCTCCGTCTCTTCCATCCCTTCGTCCCGTTCATCACCGAAGTCCTCTGGGACAAGCTCAACGCCCAATGTCCGGTCCGCGGGCTCGACCGTGCTCTGCCGGACTTCGAGCTTTTAATCGCGGCGGCTTGGCCCGAGCCGCGGACCGAATGGCTCGACGAGGCCGTCGAGGCGGACATGCAATTCTTCCAGGATGCGGTCCGCGGGATCCGCGACCTCCGCTCCAGGCACGGTCTTCCGCCCGGCCGGAAGCTCGAGGCCCTGGTTAAGGCCGTCGGCCGCAACGCCGAGATTCTTCGGCGTATGGAATCCCATGTCGTCCACCTCGGTGGGCTCGCTTCTCTCCGGGTGGGCGCCGATCTCGAGAAGCCCGCGACGGCCGCCGCCCAGGTTCTGGCGGGAGCGGAAATCTACCTGACCGGGCTCATCGATCCGGGTAAGGAAAGAGAAAGGCTTTCGGCCCAGCGCGTCAAGCTCCTCGAGGACGTTCGCAAGACGGAGGCGAGGCTGGGCAACCCGGGCTTCGTCGAGCGGGCGCCCGCCGATATCGTCGAGAAGGAAAGGCGGCGGCTCGAAGAGCTGACCGCCCAAGTCGAGATCGTCGAGTCGAACCTCAAGGCGCTCGGCGGCTGATCTTTTCGTCGAGCCCCGGTTCGCCCCGCTCCGTTCCGACCCCCGCTTCGGGGCTCTGCTCCGGCGGATGGGAACCGAGAACTGATTGCGGCCCTGAATTGACCCGTTCGCCGACGCCAAGCCCCGTTTTGAAAAGCGAGGCTCAGGGTTAATCATGAACAAGCCCCGGCCTTCAGGCCGGGGAGTCGATGATTTGACAATAGCGGGGATTTTACATATATTTTTATGTTCTTTGATTATCGATTGATTTCAAAAAAGAGAGGGAGGAACATGATCCTTAAGGCTCGAAAGAAAACCATCGTCGGACTCGGATTCATTCTCATCGCCTGTGCGGCCGCCGTCTGGGCACGCTGGGACGGTTCCGGAAAGCAGACGCCGTCCTTGACGGCATTGAGGATGCGAGATATCGCCAAGGAACGGATGATCAGGTCCCGGATTTTGAGACCCCAGCAGGCCGCGACGGGAAAACCGCTCTCGACCGCTTCGCTGCCCACGGACAAGGACGACGACGGAATGGCGGATTCCTGGGAGAAGTCCAAAGGATTCAGCTCTTCCAATCCGAATGACGCCTGGCTGGACCCCGATAAAGACAACGTCGTGAACCTGTTCGAGTATCAGCTCGGCAGCAATCCCAAGAGCGCCTCATCCCCTCCGGTTGTGACCGTAGGGACGTCCTCCGCGGCGGATTATAAAAGCCTGGCCGGTGCCCTTGAGAACTGCGATTCGGGGAGCGTCATCCGCGTCGCCAAGGGGACTTATAAAGTCAACTACACGACGTATGATCCCAAGACCGTCATGATCCAGGGCGGCTGGAGCAAGGATTTCCTGAAGAGGGACCTGAAGCTTTACCCGGTGACGCTCGACGGCGCCAACAAGGATGAAGTTCTCTACTTCAGCTTCTCCTCCGGTACGAACGGGATCATCCTGGACGGCCTCAAATTCATCCGGGGCAAAGGGTATTTCGGGGCCGTGAACCTCTTGGCCCAGGACTCCGCCTTCATGAAAGTCAGCGTCTTCAACTGTCTCATCCTTCAAAGCGGGGCTACGGCCGACTATGGCTCCGTCCTCCGGTTCAACAATTGGGATTACAGCCTTTCTGATCGGACTGTCGCCAACACCGTGATCGCGGGAAACTCGGCCAGCGGGATTTATGCCCAAATTACGGAATACGGCCAAGCGCGCTGGAGGATCATCAACGCCGCGATTTTCGGGAACAAGAACGGCGGAGGGGACAACGGGTTTGGAATCGATTCTTTTACTCTCGAGTCAGGAACCCTGGAAAGCCATATCTTCAACAGCATCCTCTGGGGGAACGCGCAGGAAGATATCAGCATCAGTCGGAATATCACCTTTAATGTCGATCACGCCGATCTGGCCAGGGTGTTAGCCGAATACGGCGCGGAATGCAACCTGGGCGCCGGGAATCTCGACGTCAATCCCGGCTTCGTGGCCTCCGGCAGCGGCAACTACCATCTGAAAAGCTCGTCTCCACTCATCAACAAAGGGATCAACAAAGGTATCCCTTTGATCGATTTCGAGGGAGACAAGCGCGTGAAAGGCGCCGCCCCCGACATCGGTCCCGACGAGCGCTGAGCCGGCGACTCAAAACGCTGCCGTCCGGATCGGTGCTTCGGATTTCCGAACGGACCGCTTGCTTACTAATCGGACGGCGGAAGCTAAAATCAGCTGCGGATGTCCTAGCTCTTGATCCGGGCCAAAATCGAGATCTTGATCCGGCGTTCGTCGGCGCGGATCCGGATCTTGGGCGCCTTGAGCGTGAACAAGGGCGTCGTCAGGACCGCGTTGAAATAGACGTCGTCGCCTTCTTTCTTGTCGAAGCTCAACGCATAAGGCTTATCCCTCGTTTTCCAGTCCGTATCCACGACCTTGACATAAAAGAGCTGGTTGGTTTCGGTCGGGATCGTGGTCCCGCTGAAGTCGACGTCGTCGAAGGCGACCGGGCCGAGGCCGTCCGGGAATATGTACATCAGGCCGATGCTCCACGACTTGCGCGTCTTATCTTCGAAGCCGGACAGATATTGGCGGATGGGCTTGAGGCTGATGATGTAGGAGCGGCCTTCCCGGGCCGTTATCATCCGGTAGGCCGCGTCCCTTTGCTCGACGGCCTTCCGGTGCCGCTCTTGAATCGCGTTGAATCCGTAGACGTCTTCGAATCTTTTCGCAACCGACGCGTCATCGGGGATCGCGATCCGTTTGCGGATCTCCTCGTCCAGGAAAGCCGGGCCGGCCGCGAACGCCTCCTGCCAACCCGGAAAAAGGCGCTGGAGAAGGAGGGCCTGGAAACAGCCGTACTCGTAGCATTTGAGGTAGTTGAAGGTGTCGGCCTTGGTCTTGGCCAGCCTCTCCCGGTAGCGTCCCAGAAAGGTATCGGCATCCTTGAATTCGCCGTAGTAGGGGTCCCGGGCCGGAGTCAGGCCGGGCTTGAAACCCTGCTTGATCGCCTCGAGGGTCCGGACTTCGGAATAAACGGCCGTTCCCTCGCGGACCTCGTCGCCCGATTCGGCGCGCCGGTCGTATTCCTCCATGTCTTTCCGCTTCAGGGCCCGGGCGGCCAGGAAATCGGCCAGACAGCGCTTGGCTTCCTGGGGATCGGCGGTTTGATGGGCTTTTTCAAGGGCCGCGCCCTCGATTTCCGAATAGGAAGCGAAGCCCGTGTCGGGATTATACCGGAAATTGGGGTAGGGGACCTGAACGTGCTCCTTCTGGAAACAGTGGAAGAGCTCATGGACGTAGAGGAGGATCTGGTTTTCGGTCCGGTAGTGGTCGCCGCTCATCTCGACGTTCGGTTTGAAGCGGCCCAGGCTGATGTCGACCGTCTGAATCGGCTTGCCGTTGAGCTCGCCGTAGGAGGTGATGCCTCCGCCGCCGGTCAGGGGCTGTTCGAGCCTCAGGGGTTCGACCTTGCGGACATCGGCGTGGACGGCCTTGCCGGCGACCTTGAGGTCCGGGACCGGGACGAAACCCTCGGGCGGATTGGGATGGCCGACCAGGACCCGCAGTCCGTTCTCGAAGTTGAGGAGGAAGGGGTAATCCTTATAATCCGTCCATCCCGGCCAAACCCGGGCGGCCGCTAGGTCCAGGACATTATAGGTTTCTTCGATCCGGAGAAGCTCGATCTTGACGGCGTCGGGTATCTCCGGCGCTTTATCCTGAGCGGCGGAAAGCGACAGCGCGAGGAGCAGGGGAAGACCCAGAACCACGATTTTCATTTGAGTTTTCATCACTCGGTCTCCTCGTTTCAGCCTCTGTCCTCGATCTTTTTCAGTCCGGCCGGAAGGTCGTAAATCCCGGCCGGGGCCGGCGCTTCCTCCAGCTTGATTAGGGCCGTCTTCTGAATCATGGTCGGCGCGATCGAATTCTCGATCGTCTCCTCCCGTAGCACGATGAAAGCGTTCGCCCGGCCGCTCAGGATTTTGGCCTGGCCCGCCCGCTGGCGATCTTCCTTGATCTGGCCCAGCACATAATCGCGCAGCGCCCGGCCGCCCGGGACATTCGGGGACTCCGAGATCCAGTAGATCGCCTTGATGTCGGCGAAATCGGCCTCGCCTCGGGCCTCGAAGCGCCGGCAGGGGAATCCGCTGATGTCCTTGGTCTCGCCCGTATCGCGGATCGTCCAGTCATACTCGGGCAAGTAGTAGTCGAGCCACAGCTTGCGCATGTCGGCTTGGGCCTTCGCCGCGGCCGGCTCGGTTTCTTTCAAGGGGAATTCCATGTAGCTGCCGCGGCCCGGATCGATGGACCACATGACGCCCAGGTCCTCCCGGCTGATCAGGATGCGGTTGCCGGACTTGGTCCAGGATCGCCCGGGCGCGATCCAGAGTTCGCCCTCGGTCTTGCGCTCCTGGTCCATGTAGAAGCGGCTCGATGAGGTGAGGGCATGGGTATCGGCCCGGGCGGCCAGCCCGGCCGGCCAAAGCCAAAAAATCAAAGCGAGCAGTCCCACCATTCTTTTCACGCGGTCCTCCTTCCGATTTCAGAAAGTCCGTCTTTGTTCATACGCCTCGTCCCGATCGAACGTTGCGGGGGGCGGCCGAATTCCGCGTTTTGCCGCACAAATCAATTTTCTCTTGTCCCGGCGGTTTTAGCAACAGACACGATTGATCCCGAAATTACCGATAGAAGTGGGCGAGGAATTCCGGGACATGAACCGAATCTCCGGATTCGGTATCGTGTCCCAGGAATTCCGGATATCACCCGACTTTGTAATCCGTGCAGAGAAGAAAATATCTATCAATTTTGGGATTGATCGGTTGAATTGAAAACGGTTTTTGGGGTATGTTCTGAACGAGAGGTGATGATTATGTTCAAGAATCCAATATTGCGGATAAGCGTATTGATCGTTGGGACCGGACTCCTGAGTTTGTCCTTAAGCGGCTGGGGACAGACCGCGGCCGGCCAGCCCGACGATCGGCACGAGGTCACGGTTCGGCTCGTGCTGGTCGACCTGGTCGCGATCGGCAAAGACGGCCGGTTCGCGACGGACCTAGGGAAGGCCGACTTCGAGATTTTCGAGGACGGAAAAAAGATGGACTTGGCCTCGGCCGCTCTCATTCGTCTCGGGCGGAGCGGAGTGGAGGCGGGGGGCGTCCCCGCGCCCGCCGCTCCGGCGGCGCTGCCGACCCCGCCCCGGGACAGCCGCTTCGTCGTCGTTTTCGATTCCATCAACACGATCCAGCGGATGCTCAACAGGAGCAAGCCGGAGATTCTGGCCAAGCTCGTCTCCCTCATCGAGATCGGTCAGGATATCATGATTTTCGAGCTCGCCGAGGACGGCCGGATGAAGCTGCTCCAAACTTTGACCCGGGACAGGACCCTGGTCGCCCAGGCCGTCGACAAGGCGACCGGGAGCATTTGGGTCGAAAAGGCCGCCGACAGCCTGGCCGTTCCCGGCATTCTGGACCGGCCCGAAGCGGCGCGGGAAATGTTGGGCGACTCGGGGGTCTCGGTCTCGAAATTTCAGCAGTCGAGCCAGGCCGCCTTCGAGGCCGAGTCGAGACGCCGCTTCGAGAAGACCATCAACGGCCTGCTCGGCGTCATGAACGTCGTCAAGGAATTTCAGGGGCGCAAGTCCCTGCTTTTCGTCAGCGGCGGCATGCCCTCCCTCTCGTTCATCCGCTTTTTCGAGGGGCGGGGCGGGGCGATCGAGGACTCGACGGCCGTCCAGTCCCAGGTCGCCGCGGCCAAGATCCAGGACCCATTCAAGGTCCTCGGCAAGGCGGGCTTCCGGACCGGCTCGGAGATCTTCGATGATTTGGTCCGTTTCGCGAACTCCCACAACATCAGCTTCTATGCGTTGGACCCGGACAACTATCTCCGCTATGTCCTGGGCGACATCGCCTACGATAATTTCCCGCGGGCGATCGGGAGGACGGAATCGGCCAGGTCGGGGGTCCGGCGTCCCGATGAAATAGCCGAGTTCAAGAGGGGCGAGCTGGCCAGCCTCCAGGCCCTGTCCGGCGATACCGGCGGCGCCTCGTTCCTGGGCGGAAACAAGTTCGAGGAATTCGCCAAGGTCATCGAGCGCGACTTCACCCAATACTACGAGCTAAGCTTTACGCCGAAGCGGAAGAAGGCCGACGGAAAGTACCATAAGATCGAGGTCAAGTGCCTCAGGCCCGGGATCGACATTCGCTTCCGCCAAGGCTTCCTGGATTACACGGACGATCAGAAGGAATCGCTCGTCTTCGCCTCGGCCGCCTACAACCCGGCGCTCTTCAAGGACATTCCCTTCGAAGCCCAGATCGTTCCATTCGCCCGGGGCGGGAACAAGTACCTTCTCTGGATCCAGACGGCCCTCCCGGTCCGGAAAATCCTGGCCGGGAACGACGCCGGGGACAAACCGGTCAGCCTCAAGTTCAAGATCACGCTCGACGACCCGTCCGGGGATTCCGGATTCTTGACCGATGTCGCCATCCCCCTGGCCCTGACTCCGAATTTCCTCCAGCGGGTCCGGAACGCCGAATACTTCGGCTGGAGTTGCGCGTCCCAGGAGACCGCCTTCAAGCCCCAGTCCTACCGCGCGACTCTCGCCCTCTACAACCGGGATCTGGACGAGGTGGGGACGGTCGAGCGCATCCTGGAAGTCCCTGAGCTCAAGGAGGGCGGGGCGGCCAAGCTCCTGACGACGGCCGTCGGGAACCTCTTTAAAACCGAAAAGGTCATGGGCATTCCGTTCACGATCACAAGCGATGACGGAACGATCGAAGTCCCCGGTTTCAAGTTCTTTCCGATGGCGGTCGCCCACGTCCAGCGGGGACGGCGGGCCGCCCTGCTCATCCAGATCTATTCGGCGTCGAAACCCGATAAATCGGGACTGGGCGCCGTCCTGACGCGGGCCGGAGCGGGACAACCTGGTAGCGTCCCGGCCGCTCTCATCTATGAGGAGTGGAACAAAAAGACCGGGATCTGGAACGTTCTTTATGAATTAGGGCTGGAGAGCCTTTCGCCCGGCGACTACGGCCTTGCCCTCCGCTGGACAAATCCGGCCGGCGCGGCTTGGCTGGAGTCGTCGCTTCCGCTCCGGATCCTGTGAGCCGCGGAGCATCTCAGGTTTTTTTGTCCGAAGCGCCCGGCTTGGTCAGGGGGCGGCCGGCCTTGCAGAAGGGGCAGGCCTCCGGTTCGAAGGCTTCGACCTTGAGGGCCAGCAGGCTTCCGATCGGCTTTCCTTCGATGAGGACGCCGCCTCCGCTCCGATCGACCAGGCAGTAGATCCCGGCGACCGGGACGTCGTGGGCTTTGAGGCAATCCACGGTCTCCTGGATCGAGCCGCCCGTCGTCAGGATGTCCTCGACGATGACGGCCCGGACGCCGTCGATTCCGGCGAACCCGGAGCGGAGGGACATCTTCTCGTCGACCCGCTGGGTGAAGGCGAATTTCTTGCCGAGCTTGAGGGCGGCCAGGAACCCGATGGCGATGGCGCCGTAGGCCGGACCCACCACGTAGTCGAAGTCGATGCCGTCGGACTTGATCCGCTCGGCGAGCATGTCGACGATCTTTTCCAGGGCGGCCGGTTTTTCGATCAGCCGGATTTTTTCGAAATACCACTCGGAGTGTTTGCCCGAGGTCAGCTTGAAGTGGCCCTGGAGCAGGGCGTCGCAGTCCTTGAACAGCGTCAGGACCTTGTCCGAGCCCGGCAGCGTCATGAGCGTTCTCCTTGTGAAGAGTCAGCCCATTATATTAGAGGAAGCCTCTTCGCCACAAGAATTCCCGGAGATTCGGTCGCGGCGCGGCTTAGTCAGACTTCGATCGCGCCCTGGAGATAGGTCACGGCGCGGCCGCCGATCAGCACCCGACCGCCGCGATGCTCGCAGAAAATCTCGCCGCGCCTTTTCGAGACCTGGTAGGCATGGAGGACGGTCTTTCCCAGGCGTTTGGCCCAGTAGGGGATGAGGAGGGTGTGGGCGGACCCCGTAACCGGGTCCTCGAGGATCCCGGCCCGCGGGGCGAAGAAGCGGGAGACGAAATCGGAGCGGTCGCCCGGCGCCGTGACGATAATCCCCAGGCAATCGAGCTTGGCAAGCTCGGCGAAATCGGGTTCGAGGGCCAGGACGTCCGTCTCGCTCTTGAAAACGGCCATGTAATCCCGTCCCAAGAGAACATCGACCGGCTTCGATTTGAGTCCCGTGATCAATGCTTTGGGGGATCGGACCGGCTTCGCGTCGTAGGCCGGGAAATCGAGCTGGATGAGATCACCGCTCCGGCCGGCCCTGAGCTCCCCGCTTTTGGACGAAAACACGATTTCGTTTTTGTTGTAGACGAGATGGCGGAAGATGACGTGGGCCGTGGCCAGCGTCGGATGGCCGGCGAGGTGGATCTCGATCTTGGGCGTGAACCAGCGGATTTCGAAGCTGTCGCCCGCCCGGACGAAGAAGGCCGTCTCGGACAGGTTGTTCTCCTCGGCGATCGCCTGCATGGTCGTGTCGGGCAGCCAAGCCTCGAGAGGGCAGACGGCCGCGGCGTTCCCGCCGAATATCTTATCCGTGAAAGCGTCGACCTGGTAAAGCGGAATTCTCATCGGACCTCCAATCGATACTATCTTGCTGCAGAAAAGGATAGGGGGCAAGCTTATTTTTAGTTCAGAGGAGAATACCTTAAGCTAGGGCGAGGGGAGGATGGAGAAGAACGCCATCCTGCCCCGAGCCCTTCTATTACAAACTCCACCGATAGGAGACCTTGAGGAGAAAGATATTGTCCCCGGGGGCGGTCAGCAGGTCGCCCAGGTCGCGGCGGAACTGGAAGTCGCCGGGATGGGCGTAGTCCGCGCGATTCTGGGTCCAGACGAAGTAGAGGAGCGAGCCGGGCAGATACTCCCATCTCAGGACGACCGTGCCCCGCAGCGACTTGACGTTGAAATCGGGATTCCAGAATGAGAACGGCGCGGCGGGTCCGGCCCCGTCCGGATCGACCATGTAGCATCCGCCTTCATAAGCGATCGTCGAATCCCCTTTGCCGTAAACGTTGTACTCGAAAGACTTGGGCCGGGCGAGCTCCTTGAAGCTGCCGTATTCGCCCACGGCGATGAACGGCTGGAGGTAGAGCTGGAGGCTGAGCCGGGGCGTGAAAATCCAATTCAGGCGAACGGTGCTCGAGAGGACCCGCTGCCGGATCCGGCCGAAGACGTAGCGGTTGCCGTAAGTCGCCGTCATCAGGGGGTCCGGGATCCGGGTCACCCACATCAGCTGTGAGTCCTCGAAGCTGTAGCCGGGTCCGAAGGACAGGTTGAAATTGCTCCGGGGTTTCCAGCGGAGTCCCGCCTCGGTCGACCACTCGTAGCTCTCGCTCGGCCGCTGGTAGGTCGTGGCGAAGCCTTCGAAAACGACGGCCTTGCGGTTATCGCTGGACAGGCTGAAGTTGACCTGGTATCCGGGCGGGATCGTGGCCCGCGGGCCGCCACGGGTCAAGCGGTTGCTCGTCGTCTCGGGATTATAAGCGAGCATGATTACGCCTCCCCAGT
>Ga0299912_10001549_pt1 | contig 18569 bp, 19 predicted proteins | sample RVTome_2_FD_207667 | JGI IMG/M metagenome (GOLD analysis project Ga0299912, IMG submission 207667) | Soil microbial communities from uranium-contaminated site in the Upper Colorado River Basin, Wyoming, United States - RVT95D214 (version 2) ... | reverse complement strand
CTTCATTCTCTTGATTTTTTCTTGCAATAACATACATCCTTGAATTAGAGTTTCAGGTCTAGGTGGGCAACCTGGAACATAGACATCAACTGGAATAATTCCATCAATTCCTGGAAGTACATTGTATGAATCAAAATACAACCCTCCAGTAATCGCACAAGCTCCCATAGCAATCACATACTTCGGTTCTGGCATTTGATCATAAACCAGTCTGAGACGTGGCGCCATCTTTCTTGTAATGGTTCCTTGAACAACTACCAAATCACATTGTCTAAGTGAACCAAACGCTTCAATGATACCAAATCTTTCAACATCATATCTAGGACTTGACGCTGCACCAAATTCTACACTGCAACAAGCTGTTTCAATGTGAACAGGCCAGAGTGACCAAATTCTACCCCAATTAATGGCATAGCCCAAGGGTTTACCAATTGCTTTTTCTAAAATGTCTCCTAACTTTCCGACAAAGACATTTGCATTTTCTGGTGTTACTAAATCTTTAAGCAATTTTATCCCCTATCCTCGTAAATACTATTTATATAAAAAACTACCATATTCTCCGTCTCCCTGATTGATACAGTGCAAATGCCATTGCTCCAAACATAATAGCCAAAAATCCCATCATCGGCAGTGTTGCAATCTTTGGAATTTCCAAGAGTGAGCTTCCCCATGCATACAAGAAGATTGCCATCACGTCAAACACTACAAACATCAGAATGTATGGGTAATACTGCATCATGAAATGAGTTCTACCTTCGCCAGTTGGAACTTGTCCACATTCCATTGGTAGGAATTTTACTGGATTACTTTTTTTTCGAGGAGAAATCATCCTGGAAATAACTAAAGCTGGAGCCATTGCTACTACGGCAAAGCCAAACATCAATACAACGGTACTGTAATTGCCCGCTAATTCCCCGACCAATTTAGCTTTTCACTCCAATTTTTGTATAAAAAGGTATGTGTCATTTTTGGGATCAATCTTTTTAAAAAAAAATTTGAAAAGGACTTAATAGGATAATTTCAAAGATCGATCATGTCATTGAATGTAGGAGATACTGCTCCCGGATTCGAACTTGTAGATACCGAATTAAAAATACGGAATTTGGATGAATTTAAGGGTGGAAAAATAGTATTGTCATTCATAGTTGCAGCAAGTTCCCCTGTATGTGAAGTAGAACTTTGCTCATTTAGAGACTCTTGGAAAGAGATTTCAGATCTTGGTGCTAAAGTAGTTGCAATTAGTAACGATGGTCCATTTGCAAACAAGGCATTTGCAGAAAAAAACAACTTTAACTTTCCATTATTGGCAGACTATACCAGCAAAACAATTCGAGATTATGGTGTTTTGATGCCGGATTTACTACACATCAAAGATTACAATGCTGCAAAGCGTTCAGTTTTCATCATTAACGAAGATGGAAAAATTGGTTACAAATGGGTTTCAGAAGATCCATTAAAAGAGCCAAACTATGAAGAAATTAAAAATTTCTTAAAATAAAAAAAGTCTACTCTATTTCTGCAACAACGTCGCCTTTAGCAACAGTTCCAGTTTCTTTAACTTTGATTGTTTTTACAACTCCATCTTTGTGAGATTTTATAGCAACTTGCATTTTCATTGATTCTAAAGTACAAACAACATCCCCTTTCTTCACACTGTCACCTTCTGAGACAGATATTGATACGACCTTGCCAGGAATTTGACTTTTCAAAGATAATTGTGCATCAGCACTACTTGCACCGCCAGTGATTTTGTATACAACCTCATCAAAATGAGTATTACGGTTAATGGTAATTGGTACGTTGTCAATTACAATATTCATTTCATTTGTAGATTGTTCAAGATATTTTGCTTTGTGATATTTTTGATCCAAAATAAATTCTATCCCTTTAGAATTCATAGTGATAATTTTTAATTTATGCTCGTTATCATTAATTTTAATTACATAGTCGTTGTTTCCAAGATTTTCTATTATCTTCCCTTCAAATGATTTTTCAATGTCTTGTATTTTATAATTCATTTTTCATCAATCCAACTTGTATTTCCAATTTGCATTATTGGCGGTGTTATTTTGTACACGGCTCTTAAAATATTCAGAGTAAATTATTGCTACAGCTAAAGCAGCTTCGCTCTTATCTTCTTTTTCTTTTTTAAGATCAGCAGTTAATCTATTAATCATATCATAACGTTTTAAAAAGTCTGTAGAGAGATCTCCATTTTTGTATTCATCCGAATTTAGAATTGTTTTGTATAGTGGTATTGAGGTCTCAACTCCTTGAATGTAAAAGTCATTTAATGCAGCAAGCATTCTAGTTCTAGACTCTTCAAATGTTTGTCCCCAAGTGACGAGTTTTGCCATAAGTGAATCATAAAACGGTGAAACTGTACATCCAGGATAAAGATAGGTGTCACATCTAACGCTTGGTCCTGTAGGAATAGTCACGTCAGGTACAGGTCCAGTTGACGGGGCAAAGTCCAAAAAAGTGTCTTCGGCATTAATTCTACATTCAATAGCATAACCATTCATTTTCAGATCACTTTGCTTGAATGGGATTGCTTCTCCATTTGCAATATCTAGTTGTAGTTTTACCAAGTCTAAGCCAGATACAAATTCTGTAATAGGGTGTTCTACCTGTAATCTTGCATTGATTTCAATAAAGTAAAACTCTCCATTATCAGCCCTTAGAAATTCAGCAGTACCCAAGTTGGTATAGCCTACTGCATCGGCGGCTTTGCAAACTGATTCTCCCACACGTGCTCTTGTGTCTTCATCGACAATTGGTGAAGGGGTTTGTTCAATTAGTTTCTGGTTACGTCTTTGAATGGAGCATTCTCTCTCAAAGATATGTACGGTGTTGCCGTGAGTGTCTCGAGCAAATTGATATTCAATGTGTCTTGTTCTTTCCAAGTATTTTTCTACAAGAATCGCAGATTTTCCTACCGCTGAAATAGATTCAGCAGTAACGGATTCGAATCCATCACGTAGTTCTTTATCATTAGTTACGATTCTAATTCCACGACCACCGCCACCATAAACTGATTTTAACATAACAGGGTATCCAATATCATTTGCAATTTTTTCTGCATCATCTGTATCTTTAACTAGACCTGGACTTCCAGGCACAGTTGGAACTTTTGCTTTGAGCATTGCAGCTTTACATTTCATTTTATCTCCACATAGATCCATAGATTCTGCGGTCGGACCAATAAAGATAATTTTGTTTTTATCACACAGTCTTACAAAGTCATCATTTTCAGAAAGGAATCCATAGCCTGGATGAACAGCGTCTGAACCAGATGCAAGCATCACTTCAAGAATTTTTTCTTGATTAAGATAAGATTTTGCTGGAGATGCTTCTCCAATATGATATGCTTCAGTAGCTTGTTTAACATGCATTGAAGAGTAATCTTCATCAGAATAAACTGCAACTGTTTTGATTCCAAGTGCCTTACATGTTCTAATCACACGTAGAGCAATTTCCCCTCTGTTTGCAATGAGTACTTTTTCAATCATATTTAATCACAAATTGATATTTCCATGTTTTCTTGGCAGTTGTTTTACTCTTTTATTTTCAAGCATATCAAGTGCTTTAATCAGCATGGGTCTTGTTTCAGCAGGATCAATCACATTATCAACAGTTCCATGAGATGCGGCAACGTAAGGATTTTCAAATTTTTCTGCAAATTCATCGATTAATTGTTTTTTTAGTGCCTCGGCATCTTCAGCTTCGCTAAGATCTTTCCTATACATAATTTTTACAGCAGCCTCTCCACCCAATACAGCACATCTAGCAGTTGGCCATGCATAGTTAATGTCAGTTCTGAGATTTTTACTTCCCATTGCGATGTATGCTCCACCATAGGCCTTACCAATAACTAATGTAATTCTTGGAACAGTGGCTTCACAATATGCATAGAGTAACTTACTTCCATGTCTAATGATACCGTTGTGTTCTTGGTTAGAGCCTGGCATGTATCCAGGTGTATCTACTAAAGTAATAAGAGAAATATTAAACGCATCACAGAATCGGATGAATCTAGCTGCTTTGTTTGATGAATCAATGTCCAGTGCGCCTGCAAGATGTATTGGTTGATTTGCAACAATTCCTACAACCCTACCATTCATTCTTGCAAAACCAACTATGATGTTTTGAGCAAATAGTTCATGGACTTCAAAGAATACGTGGTCATCAACAATTGAGTGTATGATTTCTTTCATATCGTATGGTTGCAATGGATTTTCTGGAATTATGTTAATCAAGTTATGATCCATTCTGTTTGGATCATCGTCAGTAGTAATTTTTGGTGGCGCTTCAGTATTATTTTGGGGCAAAAACGAAATTAATTTTTTTATATAATCCATACACTCGTATTCATTCTTGGCTACAAAATGTGCAACGCCGCTTTTTGAACCATGTGTCATTGCGCCACCAAGATCTTGGAATGAAATTTCCTCGCCCAACACAGTTTTGACCACGTCAGGTCCTGTGACGAACATCGTTCCCACTTTGTCCACCATAATTACAAAGTCAGTCATTGCAGGAGAGTAAACAGAACCGCCTGCTGATGGGCCAATGCTTGCGGTGATTTGTGGAATTACGCCAGAAGCTAATTGATTATGATAAAAGATGTCTGCAAATCCGTCAAGACTCATAATTCCTTCTTGAATTCTTGCACCGCCAGAATCCATAATTCCGATAATTGGGCAACCGGTTTGAACTGCATGATCCATCAGTTTGCAGATTTTTTTGGCACCCATTTGACTCAGTGTCCCACCAAGTACAGTGAAATCATAAGCAAAGACAAAGATTTGCCTTCCATTTACGTTTCCATAACCCCCAATCACACCATCTGTGAAGAATTTCTTTTTCTGCATGTCATATTCGTGATAATGGTGAGTGGTCAATGGATCAATTTCAGTAAAAGTACCTTCGTCAAGTAGGAGATGAACTCTTTCACGGGCAGTTAATTTGCCCTTGTCATGTTGGGCCTTGATTCGATCTTGGCCTCCACCTTGTAACGCTGTATTATTTTTTTTAGTATACCCCTCAATCTTTTCAGAATGCACAGTATTCTAAAGGATGATAGTTTCCTATATTAATTTAATTTGAGAATATCAAGATATGGGATTTTTAGAAAAATTCAAAGATCACAGGTTATTTTAGAATATCACGAGTTAAGAAGTGGAAATTTCTTGTTTACAGATTTTTGATAAGAGCTAAAAGCATCCTTTTCTTCGCTGCATTTCTTACAGATACACAGTTGAGAGACATTTTGAATATCACAAATCTCTTGAAATTCACATTGAGAGCAACCAGCAGGTGCCCCACACACGATACATTGTAATTCGTCAGTTTGGGCACATTTTTCATGTTTGACGCCCAAATCTTTTGCCCATAAACCAATTTCATTGACAAGGATTTTTTCATTACAAACTATACAAGTTCCAGGAAATTTCATGGGGATTTTTCTCCAACTCATTTTATTAGTTCAATCTCCTTTTCAATGATATCTCCAAATGTTTCTTCTAATTCTAATTCCAGAGTTTTATTTTTGATACAAAACAAAACAAAGGGCAAGCACAATGTCACAAAAGAACTAGAAGACAAATGTAATTTTCTTGCCATAACATTTGACAGTGATTTTATTTTTGCACCATCCCAACGAATTCTGTTTAGCAAGGGCCAAGATAGATTGTATTGAGAGTACCTTATTCGGTCATCGTTTTGATATAATTTAATTAAAGTGTCATTCAGATATCGAAGTAATCTCCAATTCTGAGTTTTCATAATTCGCCCAAAAAGCATATCTGCAGTCGAAATTATTTCCAAATATTTTGCAAGTGAGGCACTATCCAATTCACTGGTCACAATGCTAGAATAAAACGCATTAATTTTTTCTCTAGGATCAATTTGCATAGAATAAAGGACACCGCGGGCTTCTTCAACTGAATTTGCTTTAAAGAAAGCATTTACTCCATCTTCAACATTAACACTTTCAAAAGATTGTTCTGTTTGTGGATTAAATCCTGTTTCTAAAGATTGTGCAAGATTTATCATTGAACGTATATCGCCTTTTGATTTGTCAATGACTTTGATTAATGCCCCAGGACTTAATTTTGCACTTTGCTTTTTTAAAATATTTTCAAGATATACGCGCAATAATCGTGGCGGAATTCTTTTGAAATAAATTGTTTTTACTACTTTTTTAATGCTTTTCATCTTATCTGACGCATCATTGTTTGCTGCAAGGACAATTGGAACAGTTGGTCCTTTTAAAATATCAACAAGTGCAGATGCACCACCATAGTCGCCACGGCCGTGAATTCCGTCAACTTCATCTACAAAGATCATGGGAGTTCCTAAAACACTCACATTTCCTAAAACAGGCATAAGAATTTCATTAATTCTAGATTTACTTCTAACATCACTTGCATTTAGTCCAATCATGTCATATCCGAACTGCTTTGCAACAAGATATGCTATGGTGGTTTTTCCAATTCCAGGTGGGCCTACTAGAAGTAATGGCTTTGTACCTTTTTTCCATTTAACAAACCATTCAACAATTGCTGCTCGTGCCTCTTCATTTCCGACCATGTCAGAAATTATCTGAGGTCGGTATTTTTCAGACCACATCAATGTAATCACTCAGGAAGTTTAGATTGATACTCTGACCATTTATTGGCTTTTTGTAATTTATTATACCAGTATTGGTTATAATGCTCCACAGTCAAAAATAAAAATTCTAAAAATTCTTTGTGTGAAAAATCGTCAGGCAATAGTTCAAGTGTAAGTCTTGCATCTTGCAAATACAAATTACTTTTTTCCAAAGTAACTTCAAATCCTTTTTTTACATCATTTGCTAATAATGAATAGTAAAGTGGCCAAGAAGGTATTTTCACAAAACCGTTTTTAATCGAATCTTCAATTTCGTTTCCACATCCAACGCCTTCAGCAGCTCTTGCCATACCTAAATAAAAAATTTCGCCCAACGGCCTTTCTGCTAAAGCCATATTTCTTCCGGCAGTTCCCATCACTGCACGATATTTTTTGTAAGATAATGTCATATCTTCTTCAGTAATTTCTGTCGGTTTTGACTTTAATTTTTCATCTAGATATTGTCCAACTTGAGCATCTTTGAACCCGGCTTCAAATTCTCTTAGAACTCGCTCGCCGCCTTTAGAAATTTTATCCCGAGCCAATTTCAGAATATATGGGTTCATCAGTTTGTAATCATCAAGGAATTCTAAATCTTCGTCTTTATCTACAATTCTGTCCATAGGTTCACTTAGATCAATTGCAAGAATGTGCCCTTCGACCATATCTTGTTTTAATTGAGGTTCGTCTCGTCCAGAATATTCTGCCGCGGCATCAAATAATCCATTAAAAACAGGGAAGGTCATTTTCACAAAATTTGAATTTAAAATTCGGTTTACTCTATCTTGCATCACATCAAGACTTTCTAATTTTGATTTAATAGGCTCAATTTCAGATGCATTCAGGATGATTTCAGTAGAACCTACTTCATTGCCAAACGCTTGCTGAGTTGCATTTGGATTTGTGTCTGATTTTATTTCATAAAGTAATCCTTGAGCAAATCTTTCTGCAAAATTTGGGAATTGATTTTCTGTTTCTTCTTTGTATTTGCTAAATAATTTGTAACCTTTAGATTTGAACAAAGCTTGTTTGATAATCTGTTTTCCAGGTTTTGTGCTCATCAAAGCTTCCTTACTAATTACAGATTGATCTTTGCCACTCACAAACGTTAATATTTTTTATTGTTATTTATGCTTTCAAATTAAATATTTTCTTCACTTAAATTACGAGCGAGTGATTTGACAGTATGGATGTAATAGAAATTCTTCGTGAAGCTTCAAACAGAATTTATGAAAATGTAAAAGATCTTGCAGGAACAGAAAATGCGGCAGGTGATTTCGGTGTTGGGGCTGGAGGTGATATTTCAAGAAACATAGACATTGTTGCTGAAAAAACGGTTTTGGATTATCTTAAAGAAATTAATTTTGAATGTGTAGTTTTAGGCGAGGAATGTGGGCGGGTTGAATTATCAGACAAACCACAAGGATTTGTCATAATGGATGCAATAGATGGCTCTGCAAATGCAGTCAGAGGAGTTCCTTTTTTCTGTAGTTCGTTAGCTTTCGCAACTGAGGATAAGCTTAGTTCGATTACAGATGGTGTGATCACAAATCTATCCAATGGTGAGACGTATTGGGCATCAAAAAATAAAGGTGCATTTTTTAATAATAAACAAATCAGAGTTCACAAAAAAGATCCTGTCTATAAAATAGTTGGAATTAACACATCAGGTGCGTCAATTGAATTAATGAATAAACTACATCCAATTTTTAAAAATTATGATCATATTAGACATTTTGGAGCAAATGCTCTCGAAATGGCAATGTTTGCAACAGGATTAATGGATATTTTTATTGATTTGAGAAATAAAATTAGAATTCAAGATATTGCAGCAGGCTATGTAATTGTTAAAGAGGCAGGCGGGATGCTACTGGATGAGGATTTGAATCCACTTGATGCCGATCTAAGTTATGAGACAAGAGTTTCTTTCATTGCAGCTGCAAATCAGGAAATCCTTGATGAAATAATGTCACAAATCAATAATTGAATTTTGTGAATGAAAGATTGAAAAAATATGCATAGTTTGATAATTTATTTGATATTATTGTGTTTTTGATGGATCTAACAGGACAATACTAAGAGAAATATATTTAACCAAAGTTAGGAAAAAACTTCTTGTATGGTAACTGAGATGAAAGCAAAAGTAGTCTATAGAGAATTACTAAAAGAAGACCTAGCAATCATCAGATTAGTTCCAGATAAAGGAATGCCAGAATACAAAACAGGTCAATTTTTAACAATCGGTCTTCCAATTCCGGCAGAGAAAAAAATTGTTCGAAGAGCATATTCCATTGCATCACACGCAGAAAATAGAGATTATTTTGAATTTGTAATTAGATGGGTTAGAAAACCACTTCCAGGCCGCGTGACAACTGAATTATTTTATCTAAGTGTTGGTGATGAAGTATCTCTTGGAGACCCTACAGGAGCTGCATTACAAATTAGCGACAAGTTACCAAACGGTCAAAAAGACAATAGAAGAATAATTTGTGTCGGTGGAGGTACTGGATTGGCACCATTCATTGCATTTGCAAAGCATTTTCACGACACTAATGATAAACGGGAAGTAATTGTACTTCACGGTGCAAGTTATGTTGATGAATTAAGTTACAAACGTCTCTTAACAGATTTAGAGTTAGAAAGTGAAAAAAGAGGAAGAGACAAGTGGAATTTTAGATACAGATCTGCAATCAGTAGACCGAAAGAATTTTTCAACAGATCTTGGAATGGTCACGTAGGTAGAGTGGAATCATTCTTCAAGCCTGACAAAAAATCAGGATTGTCGCCTGTAGAAGAAATGGTAGGCGAGCAATTAACTCCAGAGAATACCATCATCTACATTTGCGGATATCAAGGAACAATTGACGGGGTGATTGAATACCTGGGACCTAAAGGATTCGTCACAGAGCATGAAAAAAAGCCTGACGGAAGTTTTGGCATCAAGTTTGAATCATACGGATAAATAATTTAGAAATAACAATTCTAGGATTCAAAACAGATTTAACTTAAAAATCACATACATGTGACTTTTATATTGATAATTTTTCTGTAAAGTATGGCGAATCTCAAGTGCAATGATTATGGGTTTGAATGTGATTTTGTAGCCGAAGGTGAAATGGAGACAGTTATTGATGATTTTAGAAAGCATACTGATGACGAACATGGAATAGATTATTCCAAAGAAGCTGTTATGCAGTTTCTCTTAAGAAAACAAGGAATATAACAAAAATTAAGCATCTAGTCTTTTCATTCTAGCAGCTAGAACTGGAAGTTCTTTTTCTATAATTTTTTCTACTGCCGGAACAATGCCAACTCTAGATTTTACACTTTCATCATAAATTTCTGCAATCTGATCTCTAAACAATAATTTGATTCCAGGAAGTGCTGTAATTCCCTCATCAACAGTTCTAGGATCAGACAAATCCAAAATGAGTGTTCCTTTTTTCTTTTCTTCCATAACTAATCGTATTCTGTCATATGTGATTAAGAAATAATCACAGGTAGTTGCAACAAAAATAATATCATATTTATCAAATCCTGCCAAAACATCGTTAAAATCGACAGGTGTTCCACCAAGAATGGTTGTAAAGCCAGTTGCTCGCTCTAAACTTCTACTGGTCACATCAAAATCAATATCTTTTTTCTTCAAAGTTTTTGCAAGCATTGCTGCAGACTCACCTGTTCCAATTACCAATACTTTTTTCTTAGAATCAAGCCCTGTTTTTTCATCAACTATCTTCACTGCAACATCACCCAATGAAACAACATCTTTTGCTATTCCCGTAGTATCCCTCATTCTGATAGCCAATCGAATAACACTTTCAAACAATTTATTGAGAATAATGCCAGACGTGCCTGCACTCTTTGCTATTGATAATGAATTTACTACATCATCAAAAACACTTTGCCATCCAACAACTAAAGAATCTAGGCCAGATGCTAATCTTAATAGATGTAAATAGACATCATCGCCTTTGTAAACTTCAAGTGTTTGATCAAAATGATCAATATCAATTTGTTCTAATGATGACAAAGTCACCCAAGTATCTTTAACCTGATTTAACACAAGTGCTTTACCCTCGGCTCTTCTCGCATCAGGAGAATCATCGGTTTCAACATTACTTACAGTAAATATTTCTACTCGAGTGGCAGTTTGAATAATAACACATTCCTCAACACCGGGAATTTTTTTAAATTCTGCACAAGCTGCAGGTATGTCTTTGAAAGAAAATTTTGATATTGTATGTATTGGAACATTTTTGAAAGTTACACGCGCATTCACTACATCAAAAGATATTTGGCCCAAACCATGCACCTGTTATGCTTTAATCTTATCCCGACCACCTTTGGCAGTTCTAAAAACGTTCATTCCAATATAGAAATTTTCATGTAAAGATTCCAAATAAATTATTTCATTCTCCGTAGCCCCAATTTCTTTTGCAGTGGCATCAGGATTATTTTTTAATTGTTTCAGCTTTTGTTTAATTTCCTCCAAAAATGAATCAACTCCACGTTCATAATTTGAAACTCCGCCAAATTCTGGGCTAAGAACATGCTCAGGTACATATGCAGGAGTTTGATCATGTGGAATCTCAGCTAATCTTGTCAGAGATTCTTGTTGTTCAGCAGAAAGAATAGGTCTAGGGAATCTATCTTTTTTATCTAAAAAGAATTCTGGTTCGCCCATCTCACGTCTAAAAATTTCTTCTCCTTTTCTCTGAAAGGTATAAACTGATTTTGCTGCAGCGTCTGCTTTTACTTCAGCCGCAATAGCTTTGTATTCTTCTTCAGCTGCTGCCTCTGCATCTGCTCTTACTGACTCTACTTTTGCAAGTGCTTCTTTAACTGCATTTTCTGCTTCTTCAACTGCTTTAGCTGCAGCTTCTGCTTTAGCTATTGCAGCTTCTGTTATTTTAGATTCGTCTGCTGTTTTAGATTCAGGTTTTGCAGTTTTAGATGTAGTATTTTCAGATAAAGAATCTTCAGCGGATTTTACTTTTACTTCAGATTCTTTTTTCTCTTCAGACAACAAATTTTACTAAAATTGCCTGAATTTTAATATTCTTGTGGCATCAATCATTTGAAAATCCTTTTTCAATAATTGCTCATTCAGATGAAATTCTGATCGGTAAAATTGAATGCAAAATGTTGAAAATAGAAATAATGGCGCCCTCGGCGGGATTTGAACACGCGTCTCAGCCGTGACAGGGCCGAATTCTAGACCGGGCTATACTACAAGGGCACAAGTTGTTGGAGTCAAATTGCCAGATTAAAAGTTTCTGACACAACAAAATCTTTTGTAAAAGACTAAATTATACAATTGATGCATTTTTTACGAGGGTCTATGGCGCAGCCAGGTAGCGCACCGGACTTTTAATCCGGTTGTCGAGGGTCCGAATCCCTCTAGACCCGCTCTCCATTCATTATTCATGGATTATTTCATTAACTTGCTTTGTCAAATCGTCAATTGCTGAACTGATTTTATTTTCTCTTTGCAATACATCGGATCTATACTGATTGATTTTCTTAGTTCTGTCAGAAATCATTCTTTTTTGTTCGTCATACCCTGAAGAACCAAAGGACTTCCTATCTTTCAGCGAGGAAACAACGGTAGTAGAGGATATGATTTTTGAGACAATTTCAGGATCAACTTTGGTGTCAGATACAGATTTTTTAATTTCAGACAAGGTCAATTTTGAAATTGGTTTTTTTGAATTATGCGCAAGTTGAACCAAAGTTCCTGAAATTTTATGAGTCACTCTAAATGGAATTCCTTCTTGGACTAATTTTTCAGCAATATCCAGTGCAATAAGATTACTTGATTCTGTTACTTTTTTCATTTGTTTTTCATTTACTTTCAAAGTTAGAAGAATTGATTTTAAAATCAATAATGCACTGATAGAAATTTTTGATGTAGACCAGATAGATGATTTGATTTGTTGTAAATCTCTACCATATCCAGATGCCAATCCTTTAACAGTTGTTAAAATTGCAGTTAAATTTCCAATGACTTCTGCCGTTTTACCTCGTGTCAATTCTAAAATATCAGGATTCTTTTTTTGTGGCATCACACTAGAAGGGGACGTAAATTCGTCTGAAAGTTCAATAAATGAAAATTCGGAAGTAGACCAGATAACAAAATCTTCAGAAATTCTACTAAGATTAGTCATCAAAATAGAAATCATTGCAACATATTCTGCCACAAAATCTCGCGTGCTTGTTGCATCAAGTGAATTTTCAACAAGGCCGTCAAAGCCGAGCATCTTTGCAGTGCTATGTCTATCAATAGGAATACTTGTTCCGCCAACAGGTCCTGCACCGAGCGGACTTTGGTTTATCCGCTCAAACGTTCCAAATAATCTTTCAAAATCTCGGGTCAAAGCGTCAGCTTGTGCTAAAAGATAATGAGAAAATAGGCCTGCTTGTGCTTGCTGAAGATGGGTGTACAGCGGCATGATTGTTTTTTGATGGTTTTTAGCCACAGACACGAGGGCTTCAATGGCATCTAAGAGGCAATTACAGATGATGTTGATGTCATCCCTAATCTTCATTCGAATATCTAAAACAACCTGATCGTTTCGAGATCTGGCTGTATGCATTTTTCCTCCACTAGCCATTCCAGCTTTTTTTATCACCAACGCTTCAATCAATTCGTGGATGTCTTCTGCGCCTGATGAGACATCAAATTTTTCATTTTTTAAATTCTCTAAAGCAGACAAGATTTTTTTTGCGTCGCTATTTGTTATGATATTATTTTGAAATAACATCAAAGTGTGAGCTTGGCTTCCAAGAATATCATAAAGAGCAATTTCAGAATCGTCATTAATTGATGAAACGTAATCTAAAGTAATATCACTCAAATCAGTACCAAGACGAGAACGATACATTACCTAAGGTTCTAAAATGGTTATATATAGCATCAATGGTTTTCTCGACATGAGCCAAGATATCAAACTGATGCGAGTGAAAATATTTGATGAGCTATCAAAGATTGTAGATCCAGAAATCAACACATCAATTGTAGAACTTGAATTAATTGATGAGGTGGATATCAACGACAGCAATGTCAAAGTTGATTTGCACCTTACCAGTCCATTCTGCCCAGCAGTGTTCGGTTTTAAGATTTGTCAAGATGTTCACGATAATCTTTTGAAAGTAGACGGAGTAAATGACGTTAAAGTAAATGTCTCAAATCACTTCATGGCAGAACAGATCAACAATCAAGTGAATAACAGTCCAAATCCTAAAAAATTAGGTTAACTTCTAAAACCCAGCATATAACCTCGAAGCAATTGAATTCCCATTGCAGGATCAACTCCTTTAGGACATACCTGACTGCAAGAGCCAGCAAAATGACATCTCCAGATTCCGTGTGAGTCATCAATTATTTTCAATCTAGAATCTTTGCCTTTGTCTCTACTATCAGCAACGTATCGATATGCTTGAGCTAATGCTTGAGGGCCAACAAAAGATGAATCGGTGGCCATTGTAGGACATGCAGAATTGCATAAACCACATTTGATACAATTTGCAAATTGGATGTATTGTTCTACTTCTTCAGGAGTTTGTAAGAATTCTTTTTCATCGGAGACTAATTCGGTGTCATCTCGAATTAGATACGGTTTGATTTTTTGATGAGAATCGAATAGTTTTTCAAACTTTACAGCTAAATCACGAATTACTGGGAAATTATTCATGGGTTCAACAGTGACAACGTCAGAATCCAATTCACTAATTTTTGTAAAACAGGCCAATCTTGGTTTTCCATTAATTATCATCCCACACGAGCCACATGTAGCTTGTCTGCAAGAATAGCGAACTGCAACAGAATGATCAAAATGTTTTTTGACATCAAGAATTGCTTCTAGAACAGTAGTCCATTTTTCGTATTTGACATTAAATTCCATGAATTGGCTAGACTCGTCATGTTCTGGATTATATCTTGAAATTTTAAGAGTGATGGATTTTGCTGTTGAAGATTGTTCGTTTGAGGTGCTAGATACTTGTGCCATTTCTATACCAGCCCCATGTTAGTCATAATAATTGTTCTTGAGCCATATGCTATTAATCCAATCATTGCAGCAAGGCAACCATAAGAGACAGCTTTTTCATAAATTCTGCCCTGTTTCAATTCTATCAATATAACTCGAAGCCCATTAAATCCGTGAACAGCGAGCAAGATTAGAATTAGCTCCAACATAACAGCATACGGAATAAATTTGTAGTTTGCAAGTACGCTTTCGTATTCTAAAGATTCAGCAAATCCTTGAGTAAGTCGCATCAAAATGTGAACTGCCACTAAAGCCACGGCTGCCAAAGCAGTGCCATAGTGAATTTTCATAATTGTGCTTTCTCTCATATCATTCACCAAACATTACCGCTAAACCATACATCGTTGCAACTGCTGCAAGAACTATTGAAGAATAAATTCCTATCTTATGTCTGTAATTTTGTGATGCTGGATCATATGGATAGTCAGGTCTTGCAGGTTTTCCCACACCAACTCCTCCATGTCCCAACATTACTCGAATTCCATTCACAGTGTGAAATACGCACATTGCAATTACAATTGCTAAAAATAGATGTCCTTCTGTAGTTTGAGTTAATTCAAGAAATTCATTCCAACCGACTTGTCCTCTTAAAATATTGCTTGTTTCATAAATATGAGCTACAAAATATGCCAGTAATCCCAATCCGCTTAATCGCATTAGCAAATATGCTACACGTTCAATTCCGTATCTAGTAGGATTTATCATTCCTCCAATACCTTCTTTGTGTTCATCTTGGGGCATCTAGTATTTCCTCTCCACTGGCTGGTACTTGGTAATTGTGACAGGATGTGTTTTCATTATTGGTTCGTTTGGATCATAGTAAGCAAGTGTGTGGTGTAAAAAGTTGACATCGTCACGTTTTGGATAATCGGTTCGTGAATGGGCCCCACGAGATTCTTTTCGGTTAATTGCACCAAGTAAAACAATCTCTGCCACTCTAAACATAGAGTCAAGTTCCATCACATTTGCAAAATTAGTATTGTACTCTTTTGCTTTATCATCAACATGTTTCCAAGTCTGTTTCTTTAGATCTCGGATTGTTTTAAGACCTTCAATTAGATCGGCTTCATTTTTGTAAACATATGCTTTATCATTCATCGTATCGGTAAGCTGTTGTCTAATTTCATACGGATTAACATCTCCATTGCCTCTAAAGATTCCATCATAGATTCTCTTTTCTTCAGCTGCCACCAGATGGTGAGGCCATGGATTTGTAAATGTGTTATTTTGAATATAATCAATTGCCAGTTCACCTGTAATTTTCCCCCAAACAATACATTCAGAGGTTGAATTTGCGCCTAAACGATTGGAGCCATGAACGCTATTGCATGCAGCCTCGCCAGCAGCCCAAACTCCTTGAATTTCAGTTGCACCATCAATATCAGTATGTAGTCCACCCATCATGTAGTGGCAAACAGGTCTAATGTCAAGCAAATCCTTCGCAGGATCTTGACCTGAAAACTTGATGGATATTTCTCTAATACCGCCTAATTTCTCTTTAATTTTTTCATCACCAAGATGTCTTAAATCAAGTTTCATGCAATCTACACCTGTTTCATGTTTGAATCCTCTACCTTCTTCAATTTCTGTCATAATTGATCTTGATACAATATCTCGTGGAGCTAATTCCATCTTGCCGGCCGCATATGTTTTCATAAATCGTTCACCTTTGTTGTTAAGAAGATAACCGCCTTCGCCTCTTGCTCCTTCAGTGATTAGAATTCCAGATGGCAAAATTCCAGTTGGATGGAATTGGACAAATTCCATATCTTTGAGTGCCATACCGGCACGTAACCCCATATCCAAACCATCAGGGGTAGAAGAAAGAGCATAAGTAGAAAAGCTGTACAATCTTCCTGCACCACCAGTTGCAATGATGAGAGCTTTTCCTTTGATTGTGTAAAATGTGCCAGAACCCAATTCAATTGCAGTAACACCCATGAATCGTTTTCCATCGTGGATAATCGATGTAACAAACCATTCGTTTAGATATTCAATATTTTCAAATTTTTGACATGTGTCATACAAAGTTTGCATTTCAAAGAAGCCAACTTTATCTGACGCATATGTCGCCCTAGGAAAACTGTAACCACCAAAGTTCCGTTGATCAATTCTTCCATCAGGTCGTCTGGACCACGGCATTCCCCAATGATCCAATTGATGGATTTCTTGTGGCATTTCAACGCAAAGTCTTTCAGCAACATCTTGGTCTGCAAGAAAATCGCTTCCCTTGACTGTATCATAGATGTGTGATTCAATTGTATCACCTTCATCTTCAAAAAGAACTGCTGCAGTTCCACCTTCTGCTGAAACAGAATGAGAACGCATAACTTGAACTTTGGACACAACTCCAATTTTGAGATGAGGCCCTTTTTTGGCGGCAGCAATTGCAGCACGCAAACCTGCCAAGCCGGAACCACAAATGATCAAGTCAAATTCGATTGAATCTACCATTTTTCAGTCAAACTTGTTTTAGGTGAGATAAATATGTAGTAATTATAGGCATAATCCAAAATACTAAAATATATCGCTAGCGATATTACTAGTGATGATTTCAGAGTGGTTCCAGAGGGTAGGCAGCTCAGTCCCCAGAGGATTTTCAAGATACTTCATTTTAGAATTATTGAAAAAAACACCGCATACAGGAAAAGAGATTATCAATTATGCAGTTGAGCAAAGTAACGGAATTTGGAAACCTTCACCTGGATTGATTTATCCGTTGTTAGGCAGATTGCTAGATGAAGGGTTAATCGAAGAGACCAAAGATGGAAAATATCAACTAACAAAGAAAGGAAATGACACGGCAGCCGATGTAGACAAAGTGAATGACATCGTCAAAAAACAATTAGAGGTTTTGTTCAGGTTAGGAAATGTCGGAAGGTTTGTCGTATTAGATCTATTAGAAAAGATTGCTGCAATGGGGTCTATTTTAAGTTCTAATTTTGCCAATATGACAGATGATGAGACCGACAAATACAAGCAATTCCTAGAATCTGAACTAAAAAAAGTTCAAGAAAAAGAAGTGAGGCAAAAAGGCAAAGAAATTAAGATCGAGTAGCCACAGATCATTTTAATTCAAAATAAATTCAACGCTCATAAATTTTCAGATGGTTAAAATCATAAATAATTCAGAAAACGAATACAATTATGAAAAATCTCAAAGGCATGTTAAAATTAAAAAAACCGCTTGTGATTCCAGGTGTTTATGACGCACTAGGTGCAAAAATTGCTCAAAAAGTAGGATTTGATGCAATGTTTCAAACAGGGTATGGAACATCTGCCACATTATTTGGAATGCCGGATTATGGGTTTATCGGAGCTGCAGAAACTGTAGATAACGCTAGAAGGATTTGCAGGGCAGTGACAGTGCCAGTAATTGTCGATTCGGATACAGGGTACGGAAATGCACTAAGTGTTTGGAAATTGGTAAAGGAATTGGAATCAGCAGGGGCATCAGGCATATTCTTAGAAGACCAGAAATGGCCTAAACGATGCGGCCACATGCAAGGAAAAGAAGTAATTTCCCAAGAGGAATACACGGAGAAGTTATCTGCAGCAATCGATGCAAGAGAGAGCAAAGATTTCATCATTGTTGCAAGAACAGATGCAAGGGCAACCGAGGGATTAGACGAGGCAATTGAACGTGGAAAACAAAACAGGAAAACAGGTGCAGATGCAGTTTTTGTCGAGGCACCAAGATCAGTTGATGAAATGAAAAAAATAGGAAAAGAGATCAATGCACCACTGGTTGCAAACATGATTGAAGGCGGAGCAACCCCATTGAGTTCAGCCGAGACATTGAGTAAAATTGGATTTAACATCATCCTGTACCCATTATCCGTATTGTATGCAAACACATTTGCA
>Ga0299912_10001548_pt1 | contig 18574 bp, 18 predicted proteins | sample RVTome_2_FD_207667 | JGI IMG/M metagenome (GOLD analysis project Ga0299912, IMG submission 207667) | Soil microbial communities from uranium-contaminated site in the Upper Colorado River Basin, Wyoming, United States - RVT95D214 (version 2) ... | reverse complement strand
CCTGGCCTTCACCATCCTCACACCCTCTTCCAGGCCAATGGCCTCGGCGGCATAGAGTGCAACATATTCTCCAATGCTGTGGCCAGCTGCAACATAAAAATCGAAGGCTATCCCCTTTTCATTTAGAAGCTCCCGGAACGCCTCAAAACAGGCGACGGATGTGGTGAAGATGGCAGGCTGGGAATAGCGGGTCTGGTCAAGGATCTTTGGCCCCAGTCGGCTGATAAAGTCCAAGTGAAATCGGTCTCCCATTCTTTCCAGCCACGCCTTAAACTTTTCCATGGAAATTTTCTCATCCTTCTCAAAACAGAGGTGGCAGAGATTGTACCCCAGGATCTCATTCGCTTTGTCGAAAACCCTCTTGGCCGCTGGAGAAGTTTCATAAAGATCCCGGCCCATTCCATAATATTGAGACCCTTGGCCCGGAAAGATCAAAGCAATCTTTGAAAAATCTTTCATTATCTCTGGTCCAATCCTGTTTGAAATCAAAAATGATAGATCAAGTCCACCGGCTACAACATCCAGCACTTCTGATGTTGCATCCTGGTAATCCGTTGTCAGCTCAAAAACACCGGCAGGGGTCCTGCGGCAGCGCAGGTACGTTGACGGAAGGGCGACGGCATTTCGTCGCTTGCTCAAATGCGTACGCTATCATAACAAGCTTTTGAAGCTCCATCCACAAAATCAATTTAAATTTATAAGAAAATGGATACCCTGTCAAGAAAAAAATTGGTGTATCCGCTTCACTCCTTGAGTCTTATCCATTCATATTCTTTAAGACAAACTCTATGATGTCCATCACGGCTATGGGGATCTTCTTTCTTCGGGCCGTGGTCAGGATGGTACGGACGCACTGCTGACAGGCAGTGATCACCATGTCAGCTCCCGTTGCCTTGATCTCCTCGATCTTCCCCTGCGCCAAGGCTGCTGAGAGGTCGGGGTTCACCATTTCAAGGTTACCACCTCCCCCACAACATATGCACTGCTCTCTACTCCCTTTCATCTCCACCAATTCCACGCCCGGGATGGCCCGTAGGATTTCCCTCGGGGCTTCATAAACCCCACTCGCCCTGCCAAGGTCGCAGGGATCATGATAGGTAACTTTGGTTCTCTTCTGTTTGAAGCTAATCTTCCCTTCGTCGATCAACTTCTTGATGAATTGGGTAGAATGGAAGATCTCGATATCCGTCTTACACTCCTCCATCCAGGTGTGGTAACAAGAGGGACAAGCAAAGACAACCCTTTCTGCCCCTTTCTCTTTCACTATTTCCAAATTGTGTTGGATTAAAACTTCGGCCTTCTTTCTCATTCCAGCCGCAATCAGCGGGAACCCGCAACACCACTCCTCTCCTCCCAGAATGGTGAAATCGACCCCGGCTTTATCCAGGATTTGGACAAAAGATTGAGGGATCTTCTTAGTCATCGGAAAATAGGCGGCTACACATCCAACGAAGTAGACTACCTTCGCCTTTTCCCTCTGAAACATATTCTTGGGGACTTCACCCAAGGACTGCACCCACATCGGCCGATCCTCATTTGGCTCACCGCTAATGTTATGGACTCTCTCCAAAGACTCTGCTAACCGGTCCATTGCATGAGGATACTCTCCCTTCTCCACCATGAATCCCCGTGCGGCTATCCTTAAGTCCTTCGTGTCGATAAACCCAGGGCATACAGTCGAACACCTCCCGCATAAGGTGCAGAGGTAGGAATGGTTGGAATACTCTTTTAGCACCCCCTTGGTCTTCGTGGGTCCAAAGAATATTCCCGGCAAGCCGTATGCCTCCCTGATGAAAGATCTCAGGTTAGAATAAAGTCCTCCCATCGTAGTCTCTAATTGTTCTGTCTGTGCGTATATTGGACAGACACCCACACAACTGCCACATTTCACGCAGGAATCGAGCCCGATGAGCTCCTTAACAGACAGAGGAATAGGAGCCTTTCTACCTCCGGGTTTAAATGCCTCCTTGGGCATCAAGTTGATGAACATGACCACTGGGATCGTAATGATATGCCAAAGTTTCTTGTTATACGGGATAAAGGCGACGAGTGTAGCCAAAAACAATCCAGAAATAGACCAAAGAGGATAATTGAGAGAGGCCCACGGCAGCCCCAGAGGGGCAATGATTTTACTCAGGCCAAAGGATATAAACCAATATTGGGCTACAGAGGCCGGAAGGGAATAGGTTAGAATGCTCGTCGCCTCGCAGAGAAACCGAAGGATAAACCACCCCCCTAACAGATTGACTGCAACGATATCTCCAACGGATGTCTTAAATGTTACAGCTTTTGCCACGAATCTCCGGTAGATAGCAATGAACTCTCCCGCTAATATCATGGCTCCAAAGAGGTCGAAGGAAACCGCAAAAAGAGCATCGAAAATACTCAAAGATGGGCTCGCTGCATCGCCAAAGTAATAAAAGTCACAAAACGGTGCATAAAAAAACCGAATCAGGTGCGGAAACCTCGCAAATTGGGACATCGTCTCCGCTTTCAAATGACCCGCGATGAGGATCCCAGGGTAACCGATCATGATCAAAACCTTCATCAACCATCTCAATTTATCCTGACCGAAAAGCCTCCTCTGGAGAACGGCATCAAAAAACATGATCTTTATTAGTTTTACAATTTTTGTGCTAAATAGTGTTGAAAAGACTCCTTTTATAAGGGCCCACAAGTCCCATTGTCCACGCCAGTAAAGGAATATTCTCAAAGCGAGACCAGTGAAAAAGACTATCGCGCCCAACATAAAAAAAGTCACAAAAAGCGGATGCCCAGTCACGATATATCTCTCCTTAGGGTTATTGGCTTCCGGAGGATCTCTAAAATTTATCGATATTATTTATTTAACATAGGAAGGGAATTTTTGCTCTACAATTAAGGTCCAACCGGGTTTCCAGTGGGTAATCCGTTAGTGGCTAGAGACTTAGGGTCAGGTCTTGAATCTTGACTATTATAAGGACTGATGTGAAATATCAAAACACAAGACCTGACCCTCATTCTGCTCTGAGAAGAACGACAAGAATGACTACCGTTCTAGGCTTCGGTCCTCTGAATTCAAAAGCTTCTAACGATCTTTCTATCATGGCTCACCTCCCAGGATACTTGACCCTTTCGAAGGTTTCAATCGAAGACCCGCAATGGCGGGACGCCCCTTTCAAATCTTCAATTTCTTCTTTTTAGACGCGATAGAATGACAAATACCTCTCCACCAATCTTGCCACTCCTGTCTGGATCGCTGCCTCCCTCACACTCTTGGAAACCATTTCCGGGACCTTCCGGTTTAAAACACTCGGGATGATGTAGTCTTCACTCAATTCATCGTCTGCAACGATCGAGGCGATTGCATTGGCCGCTGCGATTAACATCTCAGTATTGATCCCTCTGGCATTGCAGTCGAGAACGCCTCTGAACAAACCAGGAAAACAGAGAACGTTATTGATCTGATTGGAATAATCTGACCTTCCGGTGGCCACCACCCGTGCGTACCGTGCTGCCTCTTCAGGCATGATCTCAGGAAGGGGGTTGGCCATGGCAAAGATGATCGGATCCTTTGTCATCTTCCTAATATCTCCTGCATGGATCACTCCGGGTTGAGAAAGGCCAATGAAGACATCCGCTCCCTTCATCGCTCTCGAGATCGGCCCTCGGATCCCCTCAGGATTAGTCTGTTCTGCAATCTGCTTCTTCGCGGTATTCATATTCTCTTTCCGACCCTTGTATAGGATACCGCTACGATCACATCCAATAATCTGCTCCACCCCTAAGGAGAGGAGAAGCCGAATAGAGGCGATTCCAGCAGCTCCCAGACCGCTGACCACCAAACGAATATTTTCCAACCGCTTATCAACGACCTTCAACGCATTCATCAAGCCTGCCAATATCACGACCGCTGTTCCATGCTGGTCATCATGAAAAACCGGGATGTCCAACTCCTTTTTCAATCGGCCTTCAATCTCGAAGCAACGGGGGGCAGAGATGTCCTCCAGGTTGATCCCACCGAATCCGGGCGTAATCCATTTCACCGCAGAGATGATCTCTTCCGGAATTTTTGTCTTTAGACAGATGGGAAAGGCATCGACTCCGCCAAACTCCTTAAAGAGCATTGCCTTCCCTTCCATCACTGGCATGGCTGCCTCTGGTCCGATATCCCCGAGCCCAAGAACAGCAGTTCCGTCGGTGACGATGGCGACCGTATTCTTTTTGATGGTGAGGTCATAAACCCTTTCTCTATCCTCATGGATCGCCATACAGACCCTGGCCACCCCAGGCGTATAGGCCATGGAAAGATCCTCACGTGTATTCACGGGGATCTTATTCTTCACTTCTATTTTCCCGCCTTGATGAACCATAAAAGTCCGATCCGTCACATTAACGACATGGATCCCCTTTATCCGCCTTACCCTATCCACTACCTTCTGCCCCATGGGGATATCAGCCACGCTCACGATGATATCTCGGATGGTGGTATCTTTCCCGAATCCAACGATATCGACGGCGCCGATGTCTCCCCCTGCCTCACCAATGCCTGACGTGACCCTTCCGAGCATTCCGGGTCTTGTGAGGATCTCGAGGCGAATAAGGATGCTATAACCGGGGCTGGGTGTCCTGATCATGGAACTTACCTCCTTCGTTCACTTTTTCAGTCTTCTTTTCGAAGTGTAACCCCCCACCCTCACCCTCCCCTTCAAAGGGGGGAGGGAGGGGTGGGGGGCGATGTTCCTTTAAATCAAACGCTTCTCAATCAACAAGCCCATCGAAGCCTGGCATGATGTAGTGGCCAGGGAAATCGCCTCAGAAAAAGAACATTGGGCTTCCTGGAATTGGGACATCTGGATCCTTCCAATCACTTCCACCACCTTCCGCTCCAAGTCGCTATAATGGCCTAATCCCAACACATTCTCTCCAATACGAATCTCCCGGAGCAATCCCTCTAAATACCAAACGAGAACCTTCACTCCTCCTATACGTTCCAAATCTTTCAAAGAATCAAGTTGGTCTAGAAGACCGGTTCCGATAATCAACCCCGATTTCATCTTCTCCGAATATTGAAAACCTAAGATTGCTTCTCTCGTCTCCATGAGTCCTTTCCTCTCGTTCAGTATCGTCTTAGCTGTACCGTATTCCTCGCGGTCTCTCACTTCAATAAAATGGAGGCCAAGACAAGACTGTTTCGGATTTAAGATTGGATGCTGGGACCATATTTGCAGGGCACCTAGTGGGCCCTGCCATCATGAGATGGTTTGGAGATTCTCTAAGGTTCTCCCTTAACGATAAGCTTTGAGTCGACCTAAAAATGTTGGGTCGACCACGATCCCCAAACTCCCTGCCTCGTCCGCATGTCGGATGGCTAACTTAAATTCCTGCTTCTCGTAATAGATCAAAGCAAGATTGTAATGAGCCTCAGCATATTTGGGACGAATCTCTAATGCCCGTTGGAAAGAGGCGATCGCTTCATCTAACTTTCTCTTTTGTCGGTAGACATTCCCAAGGTTGTAATAACCCCTGGCATAGTCTGGCTTGATCTCAACCGTCTTCTGGTACTCGAAAAGGGCTTCGTCCATCTTTCCCATTCTAAAATAGATATTCCCTAAGTTGTTATGAGCTTCGACGTAGTTTGGGTTCATTTGGAGGGCCTTCTGATATTGAGTAGTCGCTTCCTTCAAGTCCCCTCTTTCGTTATAGGCTACCCCTAAGTTGAAATAGGCCTCCGCGAAATTATGGTCAATGCGAATAGCTCTTTTATACTCCGAAATCTCTTCTTTCCACTTCCCCAGTCTTCCATAGACAATTCCAAGATTGAGGTGGGCTTTCGAATGCTTTGAATCCAGCTTCAACACCTCTTCATATTCAGAAACTGCCTCCTCTAAGTTCCCGCGCCCTGCGGCGTCGAAACCGAGTCGAAAATGTTCTTCAATACTGATCGCCTTGTCTCCCTTCTCGGCCTTTTTCCCTCCTGCGCAAGAGATCAACAGGAGGATCATCGTAAAAATAGAGAAATATTTCATGATGGTCTTCAAGGGTATCCTCCTATTCCTAAAAGTCTTTTGAATCATTAACAAAAATCTTCAGGTAAATCAAGGGATATTATTCCTCGATCAACCTGAACTTTTGCCTTTCAGCTCGTGTCTATGCTAAGATTGACCCATTCGGGGGCGCCGAGGCTTCGGCGTGAGCTCAGCCGAACACCCCGCATTTTAAGGCGGGGTAAAGAAGCGCCGCTCAGGCTCAACCCTGAGCAACCCCCGGCCTTCAGGTCGGGCAGTCGAAGGGTTAGCTTTATTATCAACTGAAGGGGTACCGTTATGTTTGAATTTACAGATGAATACCAACCCTTGTTGAGAGAGGTGAGGGAGATCGCTGAAAAGGTGGTGAAACCCCGTACCAAGGAGATTGAGGAGAGTGATGAATTTCCTTTTGATATGGCTAACCAGTTTTTCAAAAAAGGATATCTTCAGATTTTAATCCCGAAGCATTTTGGAGGCATAGGCAAGGACATCACCTCCTTTTGCATTATAGCGGAGGAGATTGCTAAAGTCTCAGCTTCCATGGCCCTTCTGGTAATCGTCCAAAGTGTAGGCACCCTTCCCATCCTGCTCTCTGGAAATGACTCACAGAAAAGTGAATTCTGCTCCCAGATTCCAAAAGACCGTCTCATTATGGCCTTCTGTCTAACCGAACCCTTGGCTGGATCGGACATGGGCTCTATTCGGATGACAGCGACTCAGCAAGGAAAACGATATCTCCTCAACGGGACAAAGAGCTTTACGACGAATGGAGGGGTGGCTGATAAGTACGTGGTCTTTGCCAAAACGGACCCAACGAAGGGAAGGCGGGGCATTTCAGCCTTTCTTGTGGATAAAGATCTACAAGGAATGACCTTCTGTTCGAAGGATGACAAGATCGGCATGCGTGGCATTCCATCCTGTTCTATTATCTTCAAGGATGTCCCTGTCTCCAAAAACAACCTCTTAGGGGAGGAGGGGGATGGATTTAAGATTGCTATGGAGACCCTCAACAGGTCTCGACCTGCAGTGGGAGCCCAAGCCTTGGGGATTGCGGAGAGCGCCATGGAAATTGCCACCCTATTCGCTATGCGGAGGAGACAATTCGGAAAACCCATTGCCAAATTAGAGGGGATGCAATTTATGTTGGCTGACATGGCAACGATGATCGAATCAGCCAAGGCGCTAGTCTATAAGGCGGCATGGCATCTGGATAAAAACCTTCCCCATGCGACCAAATACTCGGCCATGTGTAAGTTCTTTGCTTCGGATGTAGCGATGAAAATTACCACGGAATCTGTCCAAATTCTTGGGGGTTACGGCTGCCTGAAAGGTGGAAATTTGGAGAGGACAATGAGAGATGCCAAGATCACCCAAATCTATGAAGGAACCAATCAGGTTCAGCGGTTTGTCGTCGCAGAGCAATTGATCAAAGAATTCTTAGAAAAATATGGAATGGGCGGAGATGGGTCCGATTTTCTTTAGGGATTTGAATCCTCTTGATCAAGAGATCATCATCTACTAATTTCGAACGCAGGGAAATGTAGAAGTCGCAAAGAAATATACTGATGACGGAATCGCGCACCCTCGTGAAGATAGAGACAAGTGGTCTTAATTTCTATTATGGGCCGACCCAAGCCCTGAAAGGAATCAACATCTCCATCCATTCTCAACAGATAACTGCCTTGATCGGACCTTCGGGATGCGGGAAATCGACCTTTCTTCGTACCCTCAATCGAATGAATGAACTCATCCCTCACACCCGGATGGAGGGAACGGTCACGCTCGATGGCCAGGATATCTATCAACCGGGTATGGACGTCGTCTCACTCAGGCAAAGGGTGGGGATGGTCTTTCAGCGTCCCAACCCCTTCCCCAAGAGCATTTTCGAAAACGTCGCCTTCGGCCCCAAGGTGTTTGGAATCCGTTCAAAGAATGAGATTGAGGAACGAGTAGAGCAGAGCCTTAAGTCCGTCTCGATTTGGCCAGAGGTTTCGGACCGCCTTCATCAAAGCGCACTCGATCTGACGCTGGGGCAACAACAACTCCTCTGCATTGCACGCGTGTTAGCAGTTCAGCCCGAGGTCATTCTGATGGATGAACCTTGTTCTGCCCTCGATCCATTGGCCACGCTCAGGGTTGAGGAATTGATGCAGGAGTTAAAGAGGAACTATACCATTGTCATCGTCACCCACAACATGCAGCAGGCGGCCCGCACCTCCGATGGAACAGGTTTCTTTCTATTAGGAGAGCTGTTAGAATATGGCCCCACCGGAGACCTCTTTACGCGACCCAGAGACCATCGGACTGAAAATTACATCACAGGAAGATATGGATAATTAAAGAGTAATGTCAAATGTCGAAATCCAAATTTCAAATAAAATCTTGAAAAGAAACCCTTTCAGTATTTAGTCATTTGACATTCATTTGGCATTTGAACTTTGAAATTTGGAATTAAGATGCCGTCAAAGAACAATCGCTTTAAAAAACATCCTGCATATCTGCTGCACTTTATTTTGATCATTGCACTCTGTGTGGGCTGTCAAAGAGCGAAGGCTGGAATCACAGTAGCGGGATCCACCTCGGTTCAACCTTTTGCTGAGCTGTTGGCCGAAGAATATGTGTCTCGCCATCCTCATGACCATATCTACGTACAAGGGGGTGGGTCGACCGCTGGGATCGAAGCAGTCAGGACACATGCGGCGAATATTGGAATGTCGTCCCGATCCCTCCTGCCGGATGAGAAAGATCTCTACGCGGTCACGATCGCCAAGGATGCAATTGCGATTATCGTCAATCCCAGAAACCCGATCTGGGATCTCTCACTGGAACAAGCAAGACAGGTCTTCTCCGGGAAGATAAAGAATTGGCGAGAGTTGGGGGCTCCTCCTCACCCGATTGTTCTGGTCAACCGTGAGGAAGGATCCGGAACACGGGAGTCTTTCCAAAAATTCGTCATGGGAAAAGAAGAGATCGGCCTTGAATCACTGGTTCAGGACTCGAACGGCGCCATCCGACAGGTCGTTTCAAACGATCCCTATGCCATTGGCTACATTTCGTTGGGCTTGGTGAACAGGCAGGTGAAAGCCTTATCGATTTCGGGCATCGAACCCAACTTGACCAATATCGAGAGCGGTAAATATACCCTGGTACGCCCTTTTCTATTCGTTTTTGATGGTGAGCCAAAAGGCGAGGCAAGAACCTTCTTGGAATTCGTATTGAGTCCGGTTGCTCAAAAATTGCTTTCTCAGGAAGGCTTGGTCACCGTCCGTAAGCCTCCGGGTGAATGAGTATGGAGATCAAAGAGAAGATCATCGAAAAGATTTTGCTTCTGGTCGCCCTCTCTTCAATTACGGTCCTCGCCTTAATCACATTCTTCATCTTTGAGCAGGGTCTTCCCTTGATTTGGAAGATGGGTCCCAAGGCCTTCATCCTTGGCCAGAAATGGATTCCAAGCAAGGGCCTATTCGGCATCTTCCCGATGATCGTCAGCTCCTTCTGGGTCACCTTCGGAGCCCTTTCCCTGGGCATTCCTCTGGGTTTAGCCTGTACCATCTTCTTATGTGAATGGACCCCTCCTGCTGTGGGAATGGTGTTGAGGCCTGCAATTCAACTCCTGGCAGCTATCCCTTCGGTCATCTATGGTTTTTGGGGGCTGGTCGTCCTCGTCCCACTTGTCCGGGATTATCTGGAAGGACCTGGTTTGAGCATTCTCTCAGGGTCTGTGATCTTGGGTTTTATGATTCTTCCCACCATTATCAGTATCTCAGAGGACTCTCTCAAGGCACTGCCCCCCACCTATAAAGCTGGTGCCCTTGCGTTAGGGGCAACACATTGGCAGACCATATGGCGGGTTTTGATCCCTGCAGCCAGGTCTGGAATTGTAGCCAGCATCATCTTAGGCATGGGTCGGGCAATCGGCGAGACCATGGCCATGATCATGATCCTGGGAAACTCAGTAAAAATGCCAACTTCTTTCTTAGATTCGGCAAGGACGTTGACTACGAACATCGGCATTGAGATGGGCTATGCCTCTGGCGACCATCGACAAGCCCTCTTTGCCACAGGGATTGTCCTCTTCATCATCATCATGCTGCTCAATTCCTTGGCCATTTTCCTCTCCAGGAGAAGGACCGGCTGATGGTTTATCGTACGCGATATATCACCCAAGGCGTCGCAAAAGTTCTTGTCTGGATGGCTGCTCTATCAACCATTGGGGTAATGATCCTCATCCTCTTTCAGGTTCTGGCGAAGGGTCTTCCTGCCCTTCACCTCCGTTTCTTTCTCGATTCGCCAAAAAGCATGGGCCGAGAGGGAGGAATTCTTCCCACCATCGTCGGGACTTTTGCTTTGACTGCGGCTGCAATTCTTTTTGCAACGCCTTTGGGTGTAGGGACAGCCATCTTTTTGAGGGAGTACACTCGGGAAAGTCGGATAAGCCGTATCATCCGATTTGGGACTGACTGCCTCGCAGGGGTGCCATCCATCATTTTTGGCTTATTCGGGTTTGTCTTTTTTGTCATCTACCTCAATATGGGATGGTCCATCCTATCCGGAGGCCTGACCTTGGCCGCGATGATCTTGCCCACAATTATTTCCACTGCCGAGGAGGCGATCAAAGGGATTCCTCCTTCATACCGTGAGGTCAGCTATTCTCTGGGTGGAACAAAGTGGCAGACCGTCATGCACACGATCTTACCAAGCGCCCTGCCCGGGATCTTCACCGGTATCCTCCTGAGTGTTGGACGCAGCATTGGAGAGACCGCTGCGGTGATTCTGACTGCCGGTTCCTCGCTGATGATGCCCACTTCTCTCTTCTCGCCAATTCGGACCATGTCTGTCCATTTCTATATCCTCGCCCGGGAGGGAATTTCGATAGAGATGGCGTATGGTACAGGGGCGGCCTTGATCCTGCTCGTTCTTTTGGTCAATACAGTGGCAAATTGGTTACTCAATCGGTATATCCGCCATCGGGTCTGAGGGGGGGATACATGTCGTTCGAAAACAAGATGGTAATTAAAGATTTCAATTTCTATTATCAATCCTTTCAAGCCCTCCAGAATATTAGCCTCAAGATCCACCCGAAGGAGATATTCGCCATCTTTGGTCCGGCCAGAAGCGGAAAGACCACACTTCTCAAAAGCCTCAACCGGCTGACAGATCTGATCTTTGGGACGAGGCATACAGGGACCATCTTCTTAGATGGAACAGATATCTATGATCCAAAACTGAGTCTCACCCAACTGCGGAGGCGTATCGGGATGGTCTTCGACCTGCCCACTCCCCTTCCCATGTCCATCTTTGATAATGTGGCCTATGGCCCTAAACTGAGCGGCATCACTCAGAAGAAACGTTTGGCGGAGATGGTAGAAAAGGCTCTGCGATCTGCTGTGCTCTGGGAAGAGGTCAAGGACCGTCTTCACACCTCTGCCCTCCGGCTCTCTGGCGGGCAACAGCAGCGCCTCTGTATCGCTCGGATCTTGGCTCTTGAACCAGAGGTCCTCCTGCTCGATGACCCCTGTTCAGGATTGGATCCCATCTCCACGGCCAGCATTGAGGAAACCCTCGGTAAATTGAAAAAAGAGTATACGATTATTTTGGTCCCTCATAACATTCAGCAAGCCTCCCGAGTGGCTGATCGGGCAGGCTTCTTTTTGAACGGTGAGTTGGTCGAGGAGGGACCGGTCTATCAGATCTTTACTCGACCCAGAGATAAACGGACAGAAGATTACGTTACCGGAAAATTTGGATAAAAAATAATGATGACACAGATTTAAGCTATATTTATAGCGGGAGACACTATGGATGTCCATACCCATTTTCAGATGGAATTGGAAGAACTGAAGGAGAACCTCTTAAAGATGGCGACATGGGTTGAAGAAGCCATCAACCATGCTGTTCAGTCCCTGGTGAAAAGGGATTCCGAACTGGCCAAAAAAATCTTTGCGGGGGAAGATCGCATCAATAAATTAGAGATTGCAATCGAGGATATGTGTTTGAAGCTTCTGGCCTTGAGACAGCCCATGGCTGCTGACCTTCGATTCATCACCTCTGCGATGAAAATCATCACTGATCTGGAACGCATTGGCGATCAAGCAGTCAATATTGCAGAGCGTGCGATCTCATTAAACCAGGAACCACAACTTAAACCTTATATAGATATCCCAAGGATGGCAGAGATCGCCCAATCGATGGTCAAGGACGTGCTGGACGCCTTTGTGAACCGTGACTCCAAATTGGCTCGTTCGGTTTGCGAAAGAGACGATCTGGTCGATGGGTTAAACGACCAGGTCTTTAGAGAGCTCCTCACCTATATGATTTCAGATCCAAAGACCATCATGAGGGCAGTGCACCTGATGATCGTGTGTCGATGTCTGGAGAGAATTGCAGATCATGCCACGAACATCGCTGAAGATGTCATCTTTATGGTGGATGCCTTGGTGATCAAACATCATGCCGACGTCAAAGAAGAAGAGAAAAAACAGTAGGATAAGCACCAAAGAGCCTAAATAATTTTTTTAAATCCAAATTTCAATCCCGCCAAGGCGGGACCAAGTGTCAAATGAATGTCAAAGTTTCGTAGTTCAAGGCTTTAGCCTTGAGTTGGATCAACCCTGAAGGGTTGAGTTACGTCTTGGGTTTAATTTGTAATTTGAGCTTTGACATTTGACATTGGCTAAACAATTTTTGCAAAACAACAATATGATAAAATCATCTCATCAAAAATTCGATATCGATCCTAAAACCCTTAAAAAACAGGTGACCATAGAAACCTATCGGTCCAGTGGCCCAGGCGGTCAGAGAAAGAATAAGACAGAGACGGCCGTCCGTTTGAGGCACCTGCCCTCTGGTATCACGGTGATCGCCACAGAATATCGATCCCAAGCACAAAATCGAAAACTCGCTTTCGAAAGACTCCGGGAGCGTCTTCTTCGGCTGAATCGGCCGAGACGGCTGCGAATACCTACTCCAATCCCATCGAAAGCCATCAAAGAAAAGAGAGAGGAGAAAAGAATTCGTTCCCAAAAAAAGCAGTTGAGACAAAAAATCGAAAAAGAGTCGGATTGGGATTAAGAACTTATGCTCAAGTAACTTTCCCCACTTTCGTAAAGGGGGGCGAGGGGGGATTTGACAAACAATAATTATTTACGGATAGGTTCTAAATGCCAACCGATAGATAAGGCTTATTGAAGGGAGCATGATGGACGAAAGAATCAAAGAAGCGATCTTCAGACAGGTGGAAAGGGAACCTTTTGCCCAGAAGTTCGGACTCAAGCTCTTAGATCTGGATGAGGGATACTCAAAGGTCGAGATGACCTTCACCCCGGATATGGAGAATATCTTCGGCCTGGTCCATGGTGGGGCACTCTTTGCACTTATTGATGAAGCCTTTGAGACCGCCTCGAACTCTCATGGCACCGTAGCCGTGGCTTTGAACATGAACATTACCTATGTGTCTTCCCCTCCCTTGGGAAGCAGATTGATTGCTGAGGCGCGAGAGTTTAGTCGGACGCATAAGACTGCTGGCTATGAGATCAAGGTGTTTGATGAACGTAACAACCTCATCTCCTCTTGTCAGGCCCTGGTCTACCGAAAAGGGGAGAGACTCTCCTTTATTAAGGATTAAGAAAAAGGGGTTAGAAGCATTCTTGCGTCTCCTAACCCCTTGAATGGTTTTGGTAGCGGGGGCTAGATTTGAACTAGCGACCTTCGGGTTATGAGCCCGACGAGCTACCGGACTGCTCCACCCCGCGATCTAAATTATTTCTTAATCCATTCGTAGTAATTTGTCAAGTTTTTCCGCACCTTTCTTGACATGCCCCCATCTCTCCCTTAGAATACTTTCAAATGAAAAAAACGACCTATCTTTACATCTTTAAAGAGACCCTCCCAATCTTTTTTATCGGCCTCGTCATCTTCACCCTCATCTTTCTCATGGATAAGATACTCAAACTGATCGAATTGCTGGTAAACAGAGGGGGCAATGTTACAAACATTTTGATGCTCTTCGTCTTCATCTGCCCTTCCTTTCTCGTCTTCACCATCCCGACAGCCGTTCTTTTGGCGACCCTCCTCACCTTCGGAAGGCTATCGGGTGATAGCGAAATTACTGCATTCAGGGCTTCTGGAATGAGCCTGTATCAGCTCTTCCTACCTATTGCCATCTTCTCCTTCCTTGCCTATCTCCTCACAAGCTTCTTAGTCTTCTACGGCCTTCCCTGGGGAAATCGGGGCTTCAAGGCGACCCTTTACATGATCGCCCAGTCTAAGGCGGACATCGAGATCAAGGAAAGGGTTTTCAATGATGTCTTCGATGGGCTCGTGGTCTACGTCGATAAAGTCCCGGTCCAAGGAAAGAGGATGGAAGGGATATTGATTTATGACGAGAGAGATAAGGGGAAGCTCAATACGATTTTTGCGAGGGAGGGTTTTCTCGTCACGAATCCTAAATCTCAGGAAATCATCTTAAGGCTCCGCAATGGAGATATTCATCGATTTGAACCCCAGACCAATATCTTTCAAAAAGCTCAATTTGACACCTATGACCTAAAACTCGAATTGGCCAAAGCCCTCGCTGCGATGGGAAGCAAACTGAAAGAGCATGAGATGTCCATCGAAGATATTAGAGACAAGATAAAAAAGATGAAGGCAAACGGTGAAGATACGGCCCCTCAGGAAGTCGAACTCCACAAGCGATATGCCATTCCCTTTGCATGCATCGTCTTCGGTCTCATTGGAGTCCCCCTGGGGATTCAACCCCGTCGTTCAGGAAGATCCTTTGGGTTCATCTTCAGCCTCGTCATCCTGTTGACTTACTATGTCTCCCTCATCGCCTTCGAAATCCTCGCTGTGCGCAGGACAATCCCGCCGTTCTTAGCGGGTTGGACGCCCAATCTTCTTTTGGGGAGTCTTGGCACCTACCTCCTCATCAAGGCGGCCAACGAATCACCTTTCAAACCAGCGGTGTGGTTGATCGAAGCCCTCGATCTCCTCCAAAAGAAATGGAAAGGGCTCTTTGATGATGCTTGATCGCCATCGGATCCTCTATCGGTATGTCATTCGAGAAAACTTGAAGATCCTCAGCCTAAGCTTGAGTAGTCTGGTCCTCATCTATGTCGTCGTTCTCTTCTTTCAGAAGATGAATCTTTTCATCAAATATAAGGCGCCTTACTATTTGATCTTCAAATACCTCCTCTACAAGATTCCTGAAGTGACCTTTCAATGGTCCCTTCCCTATGCGGTGCTCCTTGCGGCCCTTCTTACCCTCGGCACACTCTCTCGCCATAGTGAGATCACTGCTTTGAAAGCAGGAGGGATTAGCCTCTATAGAATCACTCTCCCTCTCTTTTTCATTGCCCTCTTCATGAGCCTCTTTTCTTTCTTAGGCAATGAATACCTCGTCCCCTTCACCAACCAGGGGGTTCGATACCTGTTGGATGTTCAGGTGCGAAACGAAAAGCCTTCGAGTTTTTTCAAGAATTACAAGATCTGGTACCGTAGCGACCACCATATCTTCAACATTCAAGTGCTCGATCCTGCAAAGAAGGTTTTGAAGGGTTTTACTCTTTATCAGTTCGATGATCATTTCAAATGTGTTCAACGGATTGACGCACGGGAGGCAAGATACGTCAATGCGGGATGGCGATTCTATCAGGGAGCATTGAGACAGTTTGATGAGAACGGGTCCGTTCGGGTGACCCCTTTCAAAGAGGTGGAATTCCCCTTGGAGGAAAAGTGGGAATCTTTCCAAAAAACCGCGCGCGCCTCAGAAGAGATGAGTTATACGGAGCTCCGAACCTATATCCAAAAGATCCAATCCTCGGGTTATGACGCAACCCGTTATTGGGTCGATCTCTACGCAAAACTGAGCCACCCCCTTTTGAATCTGATTATGGTTTTGATCGGTATCCCATTCGCCCTAAAGACCGGCCGATCCGGGGGAGTGGCCTTAAGCATCGGAATCAGTGTGTTCCTTGGTTTCGTCTATGGGGTGGTCTACTATATCTCCCTTTCCTTTGGATGGTCGGGTGTCCTTCCTCCCTTTGTCGCCGTTTGGACTCCTACGGTGCTCTTCGGCCTAGCGGGGATCTTCACCTTGATGAGCGTGAGGCAGTGACCCTCAGCATAGCGCAGAGCGCATAGAGCATAGCGCTAAAAACCATTTTCACTCCTTTACCATAATCTTAAGTAGAAAATAGAGGTGCTTGTCGATGGGTAAGGGTAAAGATGCCAGTTTGGGCAAGGTGTTATGTTGTTAGTTTGTAAACCCCGTTTGAAATTCCAGGGGGGCATTAAACCCCGCCGGAATTATTCTAAAATCTAACCCCGCTGCAGAGCAGCGGGGCATTATTTCTAACGGGGTAAATCTTTAGCCAGTTCCTTTGCCCCTAAACCAAACAGGCTTCCTAGCCTTAACCCTAACCACTTTCATGGTTTGTGAGAGCTCTTTGCGTGCTTTAATTAAGGATTGGCAAGAATGTTCAGATACGTGCTGAGCGTCTTAAAAGTATCTGTGAGGAAAAGGATGCCAATACCGATCAGGAAGAAACCGCTCACGAGAACGATCACGTTCATGTATCGTCTGAACCTTGCAAAGGCGGACAGGAATGAATTAAAGGCCAGGGAACAGAGAAAGAAAGGGATTCCCAGTCCCAGCGAATAGAAGGCCAGAAGGACGACACCCGTTGTAAAATTGTGTGACGTGCTGGCATAGATGAGGATGGTGGAGAGGATGGGTCCGATGCACGGTGTCCACCCTGCTGCAAAGACGATCCCGGCCAAAAAAGAGCCTACATAGCCAAAAGGCTTCTTCTTCAACTGAAATCGTTTCTCCCTTTGGAGAAAGGGAAAAATCTCCTGAAGGGAAAAAAGTTGGTTGATGACGAAATTGAGGCCCAGAATGATGATCATGACGCCTCCCACCCTCATGATCCAATATTGATACCGGTTCAACAACTGTCCGAGATAAGAAGCCGAGGCACCCATCAGGATAAAGATCGTCGAAAATCCCATAATGAATAGACAAGAATGAGAGATGGTAGCCCACTTCAATCTTCCTTTCGCCTCCACATCCGTGAGTTCTTTAAAGGAAACCCCCGTGATATAAGTGATATAAGAAGGAATCAGGGGGAGGACACAGGGAGATACGAAGGAGAGAAGCCCTGCGGAAAGAGCGATCAGCACTGAAATCTCTTGGGGTTGGTTCATTGTAGTTTTATTATTATACCATGTCCCAAAAAAAGAAGCTAATTTTTCATGATCATTTTTATGTCGTTGACAAACCATTGATTGGATGATAAATTTTTATTATCCGACTTACAGACCAAGGAGGGTGAGCGATGGCAATTCTTGAGATCAGCGTTGTTCCGATCGGCACAAAAGATACCAGCCTCAGCTCATATGTGGCGGACTGCATCCGCATTTTGAAAAAAGAAAAAGTCCTCTATGAGCTCACGGCGATGGGAACAAATATCGAGGGCGACTTAAAGGACCTGATCAAAGTAGCTCTCAAAATGCACCAAGTCCCTTTTAAAAAAGGAGCTCACCGAGTAGTCACGACGATGAAGATCGATGACAGGAAGGATAAGGTGGGCACTCTGTCCGGAAAGAAGAAAGCGGTCCAAAGAAAGTTATGAGTTCGGAGTTAAGAGTTTAGAGTTAAAACGAAATTGCCTTTTCTTTATCCCTCACTATACTGAAATGACCCTCATGATAAAAGGAGGTTTCGATGAAGATCAAATGGTATGGTCATGCGGCGTTTTTGATTACTTCTGCAGAGGGCGTAAAGATCGTCACCGATCCGTACGAATCCGGAGCTTTTGGCGGTCAACTTTCTTATGGGAAGATTAAGGATCAAGTCGATATCGCGGTGGTCAGCCACGATCACGCCGATCATAACGATGCAAAGAGTCTTCCTGGTTCTCCTCGGGTGGTGCAGGGCCCAGGCACCAAAACAGTGAAAGGGATCACGTTTAAAGGCGTCTCAACTTATCATGATCCTTCCAAAGGCAGCGAGCGGGGAGGAAACACCATCTTCACCTTCTCCGTCGATGGGATTCAGGTTTGCCATTTAGGAGACTTGGGCCACGTCCTGAGTGAGAAGGAATTGGCTGAGATCGGCCCTGTGGACATTCTCCTCATCCCAGTGGGTGGTTATTTCACCATCGACCCGAAAGAGGCGACTCGCGTAGCAGAGCAGATCCAGCCAAAAGTTCTTATGCCCATGCATTTCAAGACAGAGAAGTGCGGGTTTCCCATTGCACCGGTTGAAGACTTTCTGAAAGGAAAGGCAAAGCCGAAGCGGCCCAATGCGAACGAGGTGGCTTTCGACAAAGCGACCCTTCCTCAACAGATGGAGATCGTGGTCTTAGAACACGCCCTATAAAAAAACACAAGGTTAAGGTTTAGGTTGAGGTTGAGATTGGCAATAAAACTTTGCCAAAGATATTTGAAATTTACCCAATATATTCCCTCCTCTTTGATGGGGGAGGATTGGGGAGAGGGAGATAATAGGGTCTTTTTTATATATCTGAAGTAGAAAGTGTATGGAGAGATATCAACTCAATCCG
>Ga0299912_10001547_pt1 | contig 18585 bp, 20 predicted proteins | sample RVTome_2_FD_207667 | JGI IMG/M metagenome (GOLD analysis project Ga0299912, IMG submission 207667) | Soil microbial communities from uranium-contaminated site in the Upper Colorado River Basin, Wyoming, United States - RVT95D214 (version 2) ... | reverse complement strand
GGCGAGGCTCGATAAGGCCAGGGCTTTCGCGAAGGAGACTCTGAGCCGCGTGCCATAGTCCAGGCGCGACATCGGGCGCTCCGATCAGAAGGAATGGATCTTGTCACTCTTCTCTGTTCATTCCGAAAGGAGTGCCATTGAGCCTTGCTCAACGCCTTTGAGCAGCCCTTCCACACTCAGGCCTCTGGCTTTCATGCAGCTTCCGCAAGCCGCCACGCGTCCTCCCTTTGCGTGGACCCTGCCAATCATTTCGCCCATGTTGTAGTACCCTTGTGGCGTCACCGGATTGGGGATGCCGCAGAACACTGCGTCTGCCATGAGGAAGATATTCACCTTATCGTCCCTGGCTTGGAGGGCAATGGCAAGTCGCAGACCGTCGTAGGCCTTCTCGGTTCCGTACGGAGCGTCGTTCAAGACTATCAGGATCTCTTGGGTCATTCTCAACACCGGTCCGCTTGACAAAGCTTTCGGACGGTAATAGATTTCTGGGCATTCAGCGCGAATTGGGGCATGTATGGTCCTTGGCCCGTGCATTCGGCCAACATCCGATTGGCGCTCCATCGAAACACATATATCAAGTATCATTCTAACCGCAACGACATACGCTCGGTCAGAAAGGCGATGACGGAGGTGCTCTGATGATATTTGCGAGACTAGCTAACACCGTGGTCAAGCACCACAGGAAGATACTCGTTGCGTGGATTATCATCGTCCTTGTTTCGATCCCCGCGGTTTCCAAGGTCAACGACGTCCTAGCATACCAAGAGTCAGAGATGGTGACGGGCGACATCGAGTCCCTCCGTGCGCAGGATATCATCAACGAACAGTTCCCTACCTCTCTCGCCAACAGTACTCTCATGGTCGTAGTCACAGGCCCCGACATGACATCTCAGGAGGCCCGGGATTTCGCCCTGTACCTGGGAGATCTCGTGGCGCAGTCGGACGATATCAGGTATCTGGAAGACATGTCATCGGTCTATTCTCTGCATGAGCAGATGATTCTGGGGCTCGCGCTCGAGATCGGCCCGATGACCTATGAAGTCGAGGACCAGATCAACTCCACGGCTTCCCTTCTATACGGCATACCAGCGCTCTACTTGGGGAATTGGCTATACCTGCTTGGCGCAGAGCCCGCCCTGAACACGACAGAACGGGACGATGCAGCCCACCTTCTTACGATGGCCAACCTGAGCGAAATGATGGCGTTTGAAGACAACGCCACTATCGAGGCCAGCTATCAGTATTATTACTCCTTCATGGGTGTCTGGAACTCCACATCGAGCGATGCGATCCTAGTGGCGGACCCGCCGTCTAGGGCGGAGTACGCGATAGGCACGTCCGCTCCAGCTTTCATTGAAAACCTTACTTATCCGGACGAGCAGAAGCAGGTCATGTTCGGCGTCCTCTCGTCGTTTGGCCTGACTTCCTTTGATAACGAGACGCTGATCCACAACTACTCGATGTCGACCATCGCAGCGATGGCAGGCGTCTCCAACACGACCTTCCTTGAGCAGGTCTACGAGCTCGGTCCAGATTATTCGTATCCTGAGGCGGCGGCGTTCGCTAGGCAGGTTGTGTCAAATGGCACACTCTCAGACTACCCGGTCTCCTTGCCGGCGGAGTATCTTGCTGGCTTCCTTAGTCCAGACAACAGTGCGATGCTGATCGTGCTCAGCTTCTCCAAGGATTCCGGATACTACGAAGGGGATGACCAGCCGATAGCCGCCAATGTTCAGGTGCTCAGGGATCTCGTCAAGGATGCGAGAGATGCTCATCTAACCTCGGAATACAAGGTATACGTTACGGGAGATGCGGCTCTGACCGCAGACATGGAGGCTTCCATGGCTGACGAGATGATGCTGATTGAGCCCGTGACGATCATCATCATAATCGTCCTCATGGGCATCTTCTTCCGCTCGGTAGTTGCGCAGTTCGTCCCGCTCGGAAGCGTAATGGTAGCTTTGGGGGTTAGCCAGGCCATTGTCTTCCTCATAGGTTCGTACGTCGCTGACATACACTACTCGGTGACTATGATGCTGTTCAGCATCCTTATGGGCGTCGGAACGGACTACTCCATCTTCATAGTGGCCAGGTACCGAGAAGAGCGTATCAAGGGCCATGTGAGGGAGGAAGCGGTCCGAACGTCGGTCACGTGGGCAGGAGAGAGCATCTCCACGAGCGGGGCGACCGTGATGGTGTCGTTCTTCGCGTTGGCCATAGCGGACTTCTCGATGATACGCACAATGGGACTCGTCCTGGGAATGGCAATAGCAATCTCTCTTCTTGTCGCGCTCACGCTGGTACCGTCGATCCTCATGCTGTTCGGCAACAGGGTGTTCTGGCCGAACAACAAGAAGAGATGGTACAAGTACACTGAGAAATTCATGTCGAGGAGGAAGGCAGGGCATAGAGGATATTTCTACAAGGCGGCCAACTTCTCCATCAAGCACGCGAAGGCTGTCGTGCTGGCAGCTATCCTCATATCGATTCCGACGACCTACATATACGTGTCCGCCGACACGAGCTTCGATTTCATTGAGGGCATGTCTTCCGGAGTAGAGAGCAACGAGGGAATCTCGGCAATGACGGGGGCCTTCGGGGCAGGCAGGATAATGCCCACGCAAATAGTCGTCGTGATGGACACGCCCGTTTACGATGGCACCAATTTCAGTCTGGAGAATCTGGAAGCAATCGAGGACATCATCTCTGCAGTCGCTTCTGTCGACAATGTGAAGCAAGTCACCGGCACGACGAATCCACAGGGCCCGGCCATCGATTACATGAATCTGAGCTTGATGTCTCCTGAGACTCGAGCCAGCCAGGAATCTCTGATGCTTCAGACAGTCGGCATCGACCGTCGAACAGTCTTGATCACGGTCGTGCTCGAGGCAGGGCCGATGACCGCAGAATCTCTCGGCACTGTTGAGGATATCAGGTCCTTGCTGACTGCGATGGCGGCGGAGGACGCGGTCGTCTCGTCCGCGGACATATATGTCGGTGGCTCCTCAGCGGTGATATTCGATCTCAAGAACGACCTCAACGAGCAGTTCAGGATCATGGAAATCGTCGTTGTGATAGGGATCTTCCTTGTGCTGCTGATCGTGCTGGGGGCCGTGCTCCTGTCCCTATTTGCCATAATCTCGATCCTGCTGAGCATATCCTGGGCCTTTGCGGTCACGGTTGGGGTATTCGGGTACGCGCTCGATGAGCCGATCCTGTGGATAATCCCGCTCATATTGTTCATCATGCTCATGGGCATAGGGATGGACTACAACGTGTTCATTCTCACCAGGATCAGGGAGGAGAGGCACAAGGGCAGGACCAACCACGATGCCATCGTTGAGGCCCTCGACTGGACTGGCGGGATCATCACAGCATTGGCAATCATAATGGGCTCTGCGATCAGCATGATGATGATCTCCAGCACGACGATGCTCAAGGAGATGGGCTTCGCCATCGCCTTTGCCATCATGTTGGATGCGATGGTCGTCCGGACGTACATCGTTCCGGCCATGATGACCATCCTCGGAGAGCGAGCGTGGTGGGCTCCGGGACCGCTGCAGAGGGAAAGGCGGATGAAGAAGGCCTAGGGCGCAACGCGATAGCAGGCAGGCTGGTGGCATTGGATTAGTGTCGTACTGTTGACACGTCCAATGCTCTGACCATGGTCGGTGATTCTTGCGGCGGCGCGATGCAGAGCAGGGATTCGAGGTTCTCATGAGCTTGTTTCTGTGCCGAGAGGCCAAACGAAATCCCGCGGTGCTCAGAATCATATGAAAGGGACTCATTCTAGTATGGAGTACGGTAGCGAGGAGCAGAGTCAATGTTCGTCCTGAAAAGACCAAGGTTGTTCATCCTGGAATGCATCCCAAGATCTGACGAGTACGAAGAGGGGGATGTGCTTTTTAAATTCCTACAGATGACCGACCCAAAGGACATCGCGATCAGGGAAGTCACCACGAAGACTGAGTTCATGAAAAGCCTCGGCCGGAAGAGGAACCTGAGCGGTTTCGATTTCGTCCATCTGTCCGGTCACGGGCGCGGGAAGCGGCCGGTCTTCGAACTCCCTCAGGGCAAGGTGCGCCCCGAGGAGTTCCCAGAGGGTTGTTTCGAGGGGAAGAGGGTCACGCTTTCCGCTTGCGGGCTCTCCAGGAGCGACTTCATGGATCCGTTCATGGAGACGACGAGGGCGAAGGCCGCAATCGTTCCTAGGAAGGATGTCAGGTTCGACGACGCCGCCATCTGGTTCCTGACCTTCTACTACCTGATGCTTCGTCACCGGTTCACTCCGGCTGGAGCGTTCGACCGGGTCAACGATATCCTATGCTACGGCTCGAGGAGGGGACGTGTGAAGGGTGCGTTCGAGTACTGGTATCCGTGAGCGAGGATGATGCGTTCCAGTCGATCACTTGGCGTGGTCCTTAGTGATCTTCTTAGTGAACTCCTCGACATCTTCCGCGACGCCCTTGTCGATTGGCTGTGGCACATGCTCCTTGAGGATGGCTCTTGTCTTCTCTCGAGAGACCGCCTCGAGGCTCCTCCCAAATGACGTCGAGGTCCGTATTATGGTGGAAACCTCCTGTCTCCTCTCAACCAGACTCGTTTTTGTCTCCCACGGACATACCCCGGTTGAGACCATGAAGAACAGGTGTCCATGGGCGAGCCTCGGGAATCCGCTGATGCTCGACTACCACGACAGGGAATGGGGAGATCCGGTCCATGACGACCGGAAGATGTTCGAGTTCCTCGTGCTAGAAGGAGCTCAGGCGGGGCTGAGCTGGAGCACGATCCTGAACAAGCGGGAGAACTACAGGCGGGCCTTTGCCAGCTTCGACCCTAGGAAGGTCGCGAAGTTTGACGGGACGAAGGTGAAGAAGCTGCTGTCGAACGCAGGGATCGTGCGCAATCGCCGGAAGATCGAATCTGCGATTGCCAACGCCAATGCCTTCCTCAAGGTTCAGAGCGAGTTCAGGGGCTTCGACTCCTACATTTGGTCTTTTGTTGACGGAACACCGATCCAGAACAAGTGGAGGAAATTGTCACAGATTCCAGTTACTTCTCCTGAGGCTAAGAAGATGAGCGCCGACCTTGTTAAGAGAGGGTTTGGGTTCGTCGGGCCGACAATATGCTATTCGCACATGCAGGCAGTTGGCATGGTCAATGATCACCTTGTTGACTGCTTCCGCCATTCAGAGCTACGCAGATGAACGCGGTCGGACCGCCGCCAGTCCCTTACTGCATAGCCGGTTACACGTACGACTCCAGTCAGGTACCACTGCAGAGCCGCTCGGTTACATTGACGGATTTGAGGACTGGTGGATATCTGACCACAGTCTCAGATAGCGCGTATGGTTGGTATCAGGTCAACCTGAACGAGGTTCCCGGTGGATGGAGGGTCGGAGACACAATAGAAGTCGCGGCGACGCTTGGAGGGATGAGTGGATTTTCGGAAGTGCTACTCGTAGACTCTGATGTCGCCTTTATCATTGTGGACGTGACCCTGCTACCAAGAGTTTTCATCGATTCGACCGAGCGCGTCTACTTTGGTGTGGATCTCGAGGTGCTAGGCAGCAACATGTACGTTTTGACTTGGCAGTATGACTACGGCCCGGTGTGTCTCTACAAGAGCGCGGACGCAGGAGCAACGTGGTCGTCCCCGGTCGATGTTTTCGGATATTCCATCAACTATGCGGATCCTGGGATGTGTGCGTACAAGGACGGCGATAGAGACGTCATTCTCGTGGCCTCAGGGCCAAGATATGTGGCAAAGAGTGTAGACGGCGGACAGACTTTCAATAGACTCGGAAACCTACCCGGCTATTGGCGTTTCATGACAATAGGCACGAGAGCGTCTTGGTTTGGAGTTACACCCGATTCTGACATATTCGTCGTCGGAAGCACGCAGTACAGCTATGGAGACCTCGCGATCACGAAGTCGGCGGATGGAGGTCTCACTTGGTCTGCCCCAGTCATCATCGACTCGTCGGGAGCGTGCCCAGAGATGATATCCGACGGTGCGAATCTGGATGTTGCCTACACCAGCCCGATACCGTATGACGGGGCACTATACGTCAGTAAATCCTCGGACTGGGGGGCGACCTGGTCCGCAGGACAGATCCTGGTTCAGGAGCGGTCAATCACCTGGAACGTCAGACCTTACAGTTTCCAGTACATCGACGATCAGAAAGCTCTCCTGACGATCAGGGACCAGGCAACGAGTGGTCCTGCTGACAACTACGGCGCATACGGATACTTCGACTTCGAGACGATGACATTCAAGGAGACCGCCCGTGTAGATCAGACCACCTGGATTGTCCATGAGGGCTTTGCTGGCAAGCGGATGCCCGACGGCAGCCTTGCCGTAGCGTGGATCAAATGGACCAGCGGGATATCTAGCCAGCTGATGTTTGCGTACATCTAGCCCAAATCGACACCGTGCGACTGAAACCATTTTCTCGAATTTCTCATCTCATGAGTTGGAGCTATGGCTAAAACCTTCTCCTATTGTCTTCTCCAAATGTGCATGCCACCGGACCCGCCTTCTTCCTGATGGCTAAAACTCAATCAGGCAGAATTGAAAATCGGAGAACGCCTCAACCCCCTTCCTTTTCTGTCTCTTCTTTCCTGCTAATGTGCCCTTGTCTGTCCACTACGTGCATTCTGGAGTGCTATCGCAGTACCGAGGACGCTGGAAATCAACTCCATCCATCTCATGATTGTCACGTTTGGCAGTTTGCCGAAGATTGTACCCCCCACTTCCATCCACCCAACAACATCTTCTTCGGGCCCATAGATGTGTATGTCAAGATAGTCCCCCTCGATGCTATCAGTATCTGACCAACGCTTTATACCCAACATAACTGGACGGCTATAACTGTCCTTTTCATCGTCAGTATATGGAATGTCCTCACTGAGGAATAGTTTGGTTTGCTTACTTATCATTGTGCCCTTGTATTTGCTGCTGTCTTCGCGGAAGTCATCGGCAGTGTACGTAATACGTCTGAGAGCCTTTTCCGCCTCCGCACTCGAACCAACAATCACCTCATACCTGTACAACCCATCCTCGGGACTTCTGAGTCCGATTGCGACTTCCTTGATTCCGAGTTGTCGAACAATCAGGTAAGCAGCTTCTTCCAAGAGCGAGTGGATCTCGATATCCGGTCTCTGTAAGTGAGAGACCAGTTTCTGGACGCCCTCTATGACTCTGTTCGTGTAATCTTTCGTTCCAAGTGAATACTCTAGCTTCCATCTTCGTGCAATATCCCTCTGACCGATGCCTTCCTTATCCCACTCTTTAGAGCCGCGAGGTTGTGTCACGAGCTCACCTCCTCCGAATCGCTCTCCCTCCCATATGGTCTTTTCCGAGTGGGGTCGTATGGGACAATTGATGAATCGCGAGGCTTCCCATTCCGCTCAGGTCCCACTGGATTCTGAATCGTTGACGAGAACAATTCTATAACGCGCTTTTCCTTCCTTCACTCTGCGAATCGCCTCGTTCACTTGCGACATTGGCATTAGCTCGACCTTTGGCTTGATGCCTCGCTCTTGAGCGAACGCGAGCATCTCTCTCATAATCGTACGGTTGCCAAGGAATGAACCGGCGACCGACAGCTGATATACCACTAGATCCACCGGCTCGAACGCAAAAGGCTGAGGGGGGAAGCCGACCATCAGCAACTTCCCATTCTTCTTGAGTGTGCGCAACAACGACGTGAAATCGTTGTTACCGTGGCCTGTGTAAAGGAGCATGTCGAAACTGAACTTCATCTGTCTTAGTATGGTTTTATCTCGTGCGACAAGGAAGTGATCCGCGCCCAGGGCTAGAGCTTCTCCCTCCTTGTCTGGAGATGAAGAAAGGGCCGTGACCTCATAGTCGAGGGCATGCGCGAATTGGATGGCGAGATGGCCCAGGCCGCCCACGCCGACGATACCGATCTTTCGTCTGCGTTCAGTTGCCCAGGACCGAAGCGGAGAGTATACAGCGATCCCCGCGCAGAGGAGCACCGCGGCTACCTCGGATGGCATCGAAGCAGGCAACGAATATACAAAACGGCTGTCCGCAGTTGTCGAGGACGAGAAACCGCCGTAAGGAGTCCATACCCCCATCTTGTCAATGTCAGTGCACAGATGCTCATCGCCCTTCACGCACCACTCGCATTGCATGCATGAACGACCCTGCCACCCGATGCCGACGCGGTCGCCTTTCTTCAGCCCAGATACTGCTGAACCTACTTCAGACACGTGACCTACGATCTCGTGGCCGGGCACGAAGGGGAAGGTGGTGATGCCGTAGTAATCGTCGATTGCATGGATATCGCTGAAGCAAAGACCGCAGTGTGTAACGGAGACCCGAACGTCGTAATCCTTCAGTCTCGGCGGCATGTAGCTGAACTGCTCGAGCTCCTGTCCCAAGGCCTTGGCTGCGTATCCTGAGATAGCCTCCTTCAACAGAACCTCCACGCTCGAATTCCGTATCGTCCTTCCTCCCCTATGGTTCTTTCCGGGGCTCAACGAGAAATGCTCAAATATCGTCGTCAACATTCGGATATTGGAGGAATGCAGTCTCAACGATAAACCGCGCTACCGGAGCCATTCAATGATCAATCCAATTCCTGGGCGCGCTCTTGAAGCGAAATGTCGGTGAGGTGGAGAGGTGGTCGTTTGGCGACAAGACTCGCTGGGATAGCGTTGACGTGCGTGGTCGCGACGCTGATGGTCGCGGCCCCGTTCGCGACCGGTTCTGTGACGATTACTAGAGGCGATCATGGACCTGTTGCGAACGCGGTCACATGGGAATTAATAGCTCCAGATCACGGCATTTGGAGCATGGACATCATGAACCACGGGTTGCAGTCACTCGTGGTTCAAGTGTACGACAACACAACGGGCGTGCCTCAGGAGATCTTGCACCAGAGAATCAAGTTCGTACTTATCGATGCATACCCGACCGGGTTCACCATCACGGATGAAGTGATCATGGAAACTGGCCGAATCTATTCGATAACGGCTACTCCGTACGGAGGGCGTGGGACGTATTGCGAGATCCAGGATTACTTTTGGCCGACCTATCCAGTAGCGATCATGACCGTTCACTGGGATTACCTGAATGTGACGTGTAGTGCTTCGGATTCATATCATGTTGAAGGAGGGTCAATCGTCGATTACGAGTGGTCCTTCGGCGACGGAGCACACGCCTCAGGAATCGTCGTGAACCATACGTATGCTTCGGCAGGCATCTACTGTATCATTCTCACGGTGACAGACAACATCGGCTTGACGGCCCGTTCGACGGTGTATCTGCACCTTACTGACACTCCCTGGTAGCGCCTCATGATCTTTTCCGAGGCTCAAACCTCTTCATCTCTCTGCCGACTCGAATTCAACCCTTTCAATTGCATCCGCTTTCGAGACTGTCGTCGAATCTGCCATTCGTCACTTCTATTATGGTCCGATATGGAATCTACCTATCGTCCTGGGATGATTTGATGAATGGAGAGGTTAAAGTGGGTGACAAGGCTCCGGATTTCGAGCTTCCGATGAGCACTGGTGAGAAGCTGAGACTGAGCGATTTATTGAAAAAGAAGACGGTCGTCCTGTACTTCTATCCCAAAGATTTCTCGCCTGGATGCACCAAGGAAGCATGCGCGTTCAGAGACAGCTATGAACTATTCCAGGATGCAGGGGCAGAAGTGATTGGGGTAAGCTCCGATACGGAGGAATCTCATGGCAGGTTCTCGGCCAAACTCCGGCTCCCCTTCAAGCTTCTGAGCGACGAAGGAGATAGGGTGAGGAAACTCTTCGGAGTACCTTCCTCTCTTGGCATGATACCGGGACGGGTCACCTATGTAATCGACAAAACTGGAGTCGTTAGGTACATCTTCAACTCACAGATCAATGCCGAGAAGCACATGGAGGAGTCACTGAAGATAGTCAGATCCATTCAGGCGGCGTGACATCTTCGTTTCCCGAGGAACCGTATGTTCAGCGGACGATTTGTATCCCATCGGCTATCCTTCTCCGCGGCCTTTCCCGAGGCGAGGCTCAACTCACCTCTAGGATCTGGGCCGCGAAGGTCTCCACCTTCTTCTGCCAACCCTCTTCCAGTGGCCCCTTGAGGGTGTGTGGATTCACCAGGACCTTCCCTTCAGCGACATTCTTCATGCCCTTCGCCTGGAGCAGCTCATTCATTATCGGTCTGACGCGCTGATACTTCGCGATTTCCTCCTCAGTGGGCATTTTGCCGGTCTTCTTGTCAGGTACGGGAGGTGACTCAGTCGTCAAGATGGCATACCTGGTCCCAGGCGGCAGCTGCGCCTTCTTCAGAAACCGGCGCATACTGCTAATCGGCTTGCCAAAACGGCCAGGCGAGCTGAAGACGTACAGATCCGCTGGCATGATCTCCTTCGGCCGCGCGTCTCGGATGTGATGGACGTTCACAGAGATTCCTTTGGCGGCCATGAGCTTCTTGAACTCCTCCGCGACCATGGCTCCGTTGCCGTACTTCGAAGCGTGGTAGTACTCGATTTTCATGCTGGCCGTAATCGCACTTCCTCCTCATGGTCTTTTCCCGAGGACTCGAGTGAAGGACGCATGCACCTTGGAGACTGTGTACAGAGCACGCGCAGGCTAGAGAGGAGGATTGTTGAAGATATCACGTACGATTCTCCACGAACCATCGGGCTGAATTCTCAAAATGTTGAGGTGGCGACTGCCATGTTTCAACACGATGCTACTCTTCTTCTCGGTGGTCGATCCCCTGGTTGTGAATCGAACGAATGCCCAATCGCCTAGGATCATAATCTCGTCCAGGGATATCACCCAATTGGCAGGGTCGTAAGTCTCCTCATCCAGCCATTCCTGGTAGAAGGGTCGAGAGTCTTCCTTGGTGAAGTCGCTCCATGAGTTGGAGTTCATCCATAGCGCGTCGTCAGTATAGCAGTTCATGTGACCGTCTAGGTCGCCGTTAAAGAACGACTTTCCCCAGATGTCATAGAGAACTCTGATAGCTTCGCGGTCCGACTCATCTGAAGGATTCACATGCTCTCTTGAACGTTTTCTGACCCGCACCACCCGCCTGCCAATGGCCTTTCCTTCCCTAAGGTTTTTTTCATGGCAAGGCTCAGGACTAGGTTTGAACATCACAATGCAGATGCTGCAAGAGAGCTGCAGGCTAGGATGTTCAGACTCAGATAGGAACAGGCTGGATACGTGCGCTCAATGAGGGAGTTGCATAGGCGACCGTCCATCCGAGGAAGGTTCCCCAGACTAGATGGGGCATGATCGAGAAAGCGATCACTTCGAGGATGGGCTGCCCTAGCCATATCGCAAGTGGGATGCATCCAAGCGGAATGGTGATTGCTCCGGCAGCGAAGCCGAGCATCATTCCTCTCCGAATGCTTGAGATGTGGAGAGCCTTGAAGCTGATGACAAGGAGGGAGAAGATGAATCCTCCAGTCGTGCCGATGCACATGTGGACGGCGACACCAATGAGCGCGCCTCCACCGAGTCTTTCACCCACTGCTGAGAAGAATGTGTCCGCCTTCTCGCCAACCAGGAGGAAGGTAGCTATCATCACAGCGTCCATCAGGAAAGTGCCCACCAGACCTCCGATGAGCCCGAACTCGATAATCTGGAGTCTGTTTCTGACCGTCATGGATGCCCCGACAACTGAATGCGTTATGCCCGCCATAAACGTTTAGATAGGGTTGCCCAATCCGACTCACTGGCTCAAATTCTTGTTTGAACACAGCCATGATTCGGCTCGTCGCCTTTCCTTCCCTATGGTCTAGTTCAAGGTGAGCCGTGGTCGAACCGGGAACACTAGCTGTTCATCAATCTGGCAGAGTTGAGAATCGGGGGATGCTCCAGACTCTCTCTTCTTCTCCCATGTCATCTCTCTCGGTCGATCTATGCGAGAGCCAGATAGATGTTCTTCGTATTGAACAGACTGACATGGACATCTTGAGCCCATTCAGGAGGATCGCCCAGGTCCACGGGTGGAATGTCAGGATAGGCATAGTTGACTTCGACGAAGTGAGAGCCCGTATCGACAGTCCAGACTCCTACAACCGCCTCTTGCTTCTCACCCAGGTCCAAGGTAGTCTTCATGTCGCCGTCAATTGACACCGTAATGCGAATATCTATCCATGCCTGATTGTAGGCAGTCAGTTTTATCTTCGAGGACGGAAGGTAGTCGACTATGCCAATCACAACAAGCACTGCTATGAGGACGGCAATGGCCGAGATCAAAATGAAACCACGTGAATGGGCCCGGCTCTGTTCCTGCTTCATTTCGTCAAATTGCGCAGGCCGAGTAGGTGGTGGTTGCGGAAGCGTCGCTCCACATTTGCCGCAAAGCTTCCTTCCCTCCTGATCGTCAAATCCGCAGACCCGACATTTCATGGCCATTCCCTCGCCTTGGATTGCCTTCCCTTCCCTATTGTCTTTTTCCTATGTACAGGTTATCGTGTGCATTATTGAATGGCTGGTTCTTTTGAATCTGAGAACTGTTGGAGCGAAATAGACAGCCTGCTTTCCTTCCAAATGATATTCTCCCACTCCGGAACGAGAGAGAACCTATCATTAGGAAGTTCCATCCTGTGTTCGGAGGAAAAGGGTGAAGTATTCGAGCGAGGAACTTGCCCGCGCAATAGACGAGAGTTTCGTGGATGCCTTCGCAACGCTCTGTACGCCCTCTCCCAAAGCTATCTTGCGAGACGAGGGCGATATGATCCTTTACTCCAGCGGGGCTCCGAGCGCGCTGCTGAATGGCGTCTTGGCTGCGAGATTCAGTCCTGAGAATATGTTGAGGAGGACGGAAGAGGCGCTGTCGTTTTTCCAAGAAAGGGGACTCCCTATGACATTCTTCGTCGGTCCCCGTTGCACGCCAGCTGAATTGAGTAGCTATCTCGAGAGTCTGGGCCTGGTCCCGGGATGGACAAGACCTGGGTTGGCATTAGACTTGGATAACGTCGATCGTGAGCCGCTGCCGGCTGGCCTAAAGATTCGCCATGCTGAGAACCTTGAATCCCTCAAATCATGCGCCCAGATCTTCTCGAAGGCATTCGGAGCGGACAAACAAACGACAACCTGGATGCACGATCTCGCAATGTACTACGGAATCAGTACGAGTCGGAGATGGTATCTGGGTCTCCTAGACGAGAAGCCTGTCGCAACCTCTCTGCTTATCCTCCATAAAGGGGTGGCTGGGATATACTGCGTCGCGACACTGGAAGAGGCAAGGGGACGTGGGATAGGAGCTGCGTTGACTCGTGAACCACTCTTGGTAGCTCAGGGACTTGGCTACGATTTCGTCGTCTTGCAATCGAGCAAGATGGGCCTACCGGTGTATGAGAGACTTGGATTCAGAGAGTACTGCAAGATCAAAGCATACTGTTGGTCGCCGAAATGAGCCGGATGTGAAACGAGCCATCGGGCCAATTCTCAATCAGGGGGCTATTGTACCGAGGCAGACTCCCTTCACCTTCTCTTCATGACCTGTAGACCATCTCGTCGTCAGAATAGGCCTCGAAATGATTCCAGAATGCCCCTCTTACACGGATATTGACCTTGTGTTTCTCTGTCTCCCCAATGTTGAATGCAATTGTTATCGAATCGACAGCACGACTGATAGGTCGCAGCGCTCTGCCGTTGACGATGATTATTGACTTCCCATTCACGATGATCGCAGCCTTCCCGGTCGTCGCACTATGACTGATTCGAATCCTTTGTCTTTCTTCTTTCCCGACAGTGAACTTGTGCTCTACCATTTCTCTCCCTGGCCGAATCGTCTGTGATTCTCTGTTGGACTTCCTGAGGCGAGGCTCAAACCCCTTTCTTCCTCTGCTCCTGAGCGGGTCTCACCATCCGTGGAGTCCGGGGAATCATGTTTCCACAGTCTGCACAGAATCTCTTGCCTTCTCGGTTGTCAAATCCGCAATTCGGACATCTCACAAGACCCAATCTCGCCTGGGATGGTTCGTTGAGACTAACGCCGCAATTGCCGCAGAACTTCTGGCCTTCAGGATTCCCTGCCCCGCAATTCCCACATTTCATTGCCTTTTCTCCGCCATCTGTCTTTCTTCCTATGTCTTGTTACTCGGACTTCCCTTCCGATGCCTGTCGATTCTCTTCTTGACATTCCGGTTCTTGCTTCTTGGTGACTTAAGATACGAGATAATCACACCCCCCTGCTGTTCATTTGTCCCATTTCTTCCCTAGGATCCTAACGGCCGGAACGCGATCGTCACAGTGTCCGGCTCACCCAACGTCCACAGTACGGGCACACATTCGTCTCCTTCGGTAGGCTGTGACCACACGAAGAGCAGGTTCTTCCCGTCGATTTCTGTACTATGTCCGGATCCTTCGCTAGTTCCTTTCCGCAGGCGCCGCAGAATTTGTTCCCTTCAGGGTTCTCTGCTCCGCAGTCCGTACACTTCACTGCTATTCCTCTATGTGAATTGGCTTTCCTTCCCTTTGGACTTTTTGTACAATCAGCCGTGTGCATGTCGAAATACCGGCTATTCTTCAATTGGGGGGGTCAATGCACCGAACTGGGCCCGATCCTCATATATCGAAGGCTCGCATTGCGTACCGAAGGCTCACTTATTAGTACCTATTCAGATACCGCCAGGCCGGTGTACATCCTATGGCAGTGATGAAGATAGAGAATGTTGTCGCCTCGACGTCTCTCGGGACGGAGCTAGACCTTCAGAAGATTGTGCTCGCACTTGACGGCGCGGAGTACGATCCAGAGCAGTTCCCAGGGCTGATCTATCGGCTCAAGGAACCGAAGACGGCGACTTTGCTTTTCAGGAGCGGAAAGGCTGTATGCACCGGCGGCAAGAGCATTGAACAGGTCGAGATTGCCATCAGCAAGGTGGTCAAGAAGATCGAGGCTGCGGGCATCGTGGTCAAAACCACGCCCAAGATAGAGGTGCAGAACATCGTCGCCTCAAGCGACCTCGGGGCGAAGATCAATCTCAACTCAATAGCCATCAGCCTTGGCCTTGAGAAGGTCGAGTACGAACCTGAGCAATTCCCCGGGCTCGTGTATCGTCTCGACTCGCCTAAGGTGGTCGTGCTCCTGTTCGGCAGTGGGAAGCTGGTGTGCACTGGCGCTCGAAAGCCAGAGGACGTCCAGACTGCCGTCGATAAGATCACACAGGAGCTAAGGGCCGCCGGCTTGCTAGCATAGACCGAAAGAGCAGGCTCATACAGATCTCCATCCCCGACGACGAAGTCCGCTTGGCCCTCGCGCTAGTCAATCTGAGCGAACACCACGGCGTAGTCGTGTCCGTAGATCTTGGCACATCTCGGGCAGTAGGGGTCAGAACCCTGTGCTTTGTCGATCAAGCATTGGCAGCGTCCTTCACAATCTGGTCAAGCCGCTTCGAGACTCCCTCGTCCAGCCTCACAGGGGTGTGGTTCTTCAGGATCCAATCGGCCTTCTCTTTGGCCAATGTCAGATCGTCCTTCTTTCCTTTCTTCTCCCATTGTTCGAACGGCTCAGAGGTGAAGATCGACGACTGATAGAACTGCCGCGCCTCCGTCATGGTAGACCTCTCTCCCAAGTAGCTTCCCTTCTTCGGACCAATCCCGAGAATGCCGACTTCCCTGATCATGTCCATGTGCATGCTTTCCTTCGTGACGGGAACCTCACGGCCAGTGGCTATCGCCCTTCCGACGATATCATCGTCGATGATCATCTGTTCATAGGAGAGCACAGTCGAACAATCGAGCATTCCGATCCCATTGTTGATCTCCTGGCCAAACAGGACACTGCTGAGAGCCAACATGCCATTCTCGAGCGAGCTCTGCATGCCCGGTGTCTTTGCGTTGCAGCCTGTGCCACCATACGACGGCATCTTGACATATCTTGCCATCTCTCCCGCAGCCGCGCAGAGCAGGAGTCCTTCTGGGGAGGCCAACTGTATCGCCCCCGTCCGTGGGTCCATGTTCGAAAGGACCGAGCCATAGATGGCCGGCGAACCCGGCGCATGGGCCTGGATCGCCGCTGCCAAGGCCAGGGTCTCAGCATGATTGACGATCAGATTCCCAGCGATAGTCGCCGGCGAGCTGACACCCATCATTGCCATTCCTGTGATATGTACTGGTACCTTGGCCTCTGACCAGACCATCGCCGCATCCGTTGCGTGTCCGTCGAGAGTGAGCGGGGACATCGTGCAGACCATCGCAGACATGATGTGTCTTTTTCTGAGTTCCTCCAACCCACCCACGATTTCCGATGCCATCCTGATCTGGAACGCTGCTTCTTGGGCAGTCGATGTGGACTCGCTGAGGATGTGCTTTCTCGTGATGTTGAAGGATTCCTTCATCCCGACGATGACATGCGTCTTCTGAGGAACATCTGAGGGTACAACCATCGGCTCGTAGATGCTCAGGTAAGGCAGCCAGTCGCTTATGGTTGCCGAGTCCGTTATGTCCCGCAGGACCGAGAGCCTCCTGCTGCGGGTCTTCTGGTCCCAGACGCTGATCCCGCAGCCATCTGTCGTGTAGTAACAGTGCTGCCCGTCAAGAGGAAGGTCGAATTCCTTTTCGCGACCGGCCAGGACAACGCCCTGAGGAACCTTGGCGATCAGCGATCTTGTCAAGTCTTCTGGGAACTTGACGACGCTGGTCTTCTCATCGACTATGGCTCCTGCCTTCTTGAGCGAGTCACGGGTGAGTTTGCTGTGTATCCGCACGCCAACTGTTCCCATGACGTTCAGCCCTGCTTCATGGATCTGCTTCTTGTCCTCTTCTTTCAGTATTGGCACTGGTCTTCTTACTCTGAATCTATCTGCAAAGGCCGGCATGGTCCAACTCCCTCCCGCTGGCATTCGACAATTCTATGTTGTAGATAAGCCTTTTTGAATTCCGATGGGAGATTGTCTTCACTTAGCCGTTGTCTCTTCTTAGGGCGGGAACTCGAAGGCGCTCTCATGGCAACGCCTTCATGTTCAAACCATAAGTCGAATGGAGCCGGATGTAAATCGAGACATTCGGCTATTTCTCGTTCAGAGGGTTCTGGCGCCGAGAGAAAAGCCCTTCTGTCTCATTTCCTCGTGAATGGCGGGATTCTGAAGGCAGAATCCGGTCTTAGTAAGGATCGTGACGAAGGTTTCATATATGTGATGTTAGTTATAGCTAACATAAAGTGATGTCAAGCGAACAAAAAGTTCGCATAAAGTAACTACTGTGCGTCGTGAGGTGTGATAGAATGGATGAAAGAACTAGGCTTCGAGGGTTTGTTGCTGTGGTAGTAGTCGCGTTGGGTGTGGGGACTGTTTTCCTCTTTGCATCCGGAACCGCTGGAACCGACAACTGGGCGACAGTCACGTCAGCTGTGATTCTAGCAACCATGGCGTTAGTCGCGATTGTCGTTGCTAGAAGGGGAATGAAGGATCTGAAAAGCGGATTTCCAATGGAGGATGAGCGGTCAAGAGCGATCAAGACGCGCGCGGGTTATCTTGCCCTCTACGTCAGCTTGTATCTCATTCTCGGATTGAGCTTCGTTCATGCGATGCTCGAGGACAACGAGATCTCCTCGCTCCCCACTTCGGAATGGCTAATGGTCTATGTTGGAATCATGGGGTCGATCTTCCTGATCTTGACGGCCTATCTCAAGCGGAAGGGTGTCTCTGGATGAAGACTCGAATCAAGGAGCTGAGGGCAAGATACAACCTGACTCAGGATGACTTGGCGAGGAAGATAGGCGTTAGGCGCGAGACTATACTCTTCATCGAGAACGGCAAGTACGTGCCATCCCTGAAGCTCGCACACGACATTGCGAAGGTGTTGAAGACCTCCATGGATGAGTTGTTCATCTTCGAGAAGGAATGAATCAGGTCTGATGGGCTACGAGCGGGGCGAGCCGTGTGCACACTTGGATCCCTGGCAAGATCCCAATCAGGGGTCTGTTGCACTAAGCTAGATTCCTTGTTTCGATATCAAGACGGAGTGTTCTTCTGTGTGACACGTTGTATCACGGCGATTGACGATGACCCGCATAAGAACATACAAATACGGATTGCGGTGCATTGATAGGGTGCCTCGAGGGTGGTTCGAGGAGGGGGTGAATCAGAATGAGAAAGGTGATACCCGCTGCGCTCGTAGCCTGCATGCTTGCCCTTCTTTCCGCGCTATCGGTTACGGCCGTGCAAGCATCGCCGGTCATGAATGCGGAAGGGACTTTGACGTGGTTAGTAGTGAACTTCGAGGGACAAAGGACAGCCGGCATCAACACGATCTATCAAGGGACAAGCACGGTTGCCGCTGATGGAACATTCGTGGGAGACGTCACGGATGCTTGGGTGGAGATTTGGCACACAGATTTCCTCAACCTTCGCGATGTGCTCGCGTTCACTGGAACAGTGGACGGCAAATCGGGCACACTGACTATCCGTCTAGTCGGGACTGCGACTCTGCCTGACCTTGAATGGACAGGCCAATGGGAGATCATCAGGAGCACAGGCGATCTGGCGAACCTAGAAGGACAAGGGATTTGTTGGGGAACGGGCAACAACCTCGAATACTCCGGAACGATACAGTTCTGCTAGGAGACGATATCGGACCAGCTGTCTG
>Ga0299912_10001546_pt1 | contig 18603 bp, 20 predicted proteins | sample RVTome_2_FD_207667 | JGI IMG/M metagenome (GOLD analysis project Ga0299912, IMG submission 207667) | Soil microbial communities from uranium-contaminated site in the Upper Colorado River Basin, Wyoming, United States - RVT95D214 (version 2) ... | reverse complement strand
GAGGAAGCGCGCCATCCCGAGCTCGCCTTCAACGCCGCGCTGCTCAAGAAGGTCGACGAGCTCGAGCTGTCAGTGCGCTCGGCCAACTGCCTGAAGAACGACAACATCGTCTACATCGGCGACCTCATCCAGAAGACCGAGGCCGAGATGCTGCGCACCCCGAACTTCGGGCGCAAGTCGCTGAACGAGATCAAGGAGGTTCTGGCCTCCATGGGCCTGCACCTCGGCATGGAAGTGCCCAACTGGCCGCCCGACAACATCGAAGAGCTGGCCAAGCGCTTCGAGGACCAGTACTGAGACCGGACCGACGACAGGCCGCTCAGCGGCCGTCGTCTGACACGTGACAATAAGGCGGGGCCGAAGAACCCCCCATTGCACAACGAAAGGGAAAAGACATGCGACACAAGAAGCTGGGGCGGCGCTTCAGCCGCGACAGCGGACACCGCCAGGCAATGTTCTCCAACATGGCGGCCGCACTCATCCGTCACGAGCAGATCGTGACGACCCTGGCCAAGGCCAAGGATCTGAAGCGCGTGATCGACAAGTACATCACGCTTGCCAAGCGCGGTGACCTCAACTCGCGCCGTCTCGCCGCCAGCCGCCTGCGCGACGAGGACATGGCCAAGAAGCTCTTCGACACGCTCGCCCCGCGCTACAAAAACCGCTCTGGCGGATACTCGCGCGTGCTGAAGGCTGGCTTCCGCTACGGCGACAGCGCACCCCGCGCCGTGATCGAGCTCGTAGACCGCGATACCTCGGTCAAGGGCAAGGAAGATCGCGAGCGGCACGAGGCGGCAGTCGCGGCGGCACAATCGGAATCGTGATCGCTCCCTCCCTCGCGCTGGCGCTCCCCGCATCGGGGCGCTAAAAATTTAAGCGATAACGCTGGGCATGCCGACCGGCTTCCCGGGCAGCGCGATGGCGCTTGCCCCCTCGAAGCTGTCAGGTTGTCGGTTTGAACGCTCCGGCGACGGAAGGGAGACGTCATGACCGCGGCCAAAGTTCTGGTCACCGGAGCGTCGGGCTTCATCGCCAAACACTGTATCGCCGAGCTCCTGCGCCGCGGCTTCACCGTGCAGGCGACGCTGCGCGATCTCGACCGCCAAAACGAGACGCGGTGCGCGATCGCCAACGCCGGCGCCGACGCGGGTGGGGTCAGCTTCTTTGCCGCAGACCTCATGGGCGACGACGGCTGGGAGCGCGCCATGGACGGCTGCACCTATGTCATGCACGTCGCCTCGCCGTTTCCGCTGAAGAACCCGCGCGATGCGCAGGAGGTGATCCGCCCGGCCCGCGAAGGCGCGCTGCGCGTGCTCAGGGCTGCCGGACGGAGCGGCGTCAAGCGTGTCGTGATGACGTCCTCGATCGTCTCCATCACGCTGCCCTGGCCGGAGGCTCCGGTGGGTCGCGTGTTCAACGAGACGGACTGGACGAACCCGGAGCGTCCCGACATTACGGCCTATGTAGTGTCCAAGATGCTCGCCGAACGCGCCGCCTGGGATTACGTCAAGAGCGAACCGCGCGCGCCCGAGCTCAGCGTGGTCAATCCCGCCTTCGTGCTGGGGCCCGCTCCCGATGCCGATCTTTCGACCTCGCAGGAGGTTCTGCACCTCATGGGAAAGGGTGCCTATCCGGCTGCCCCGAGGATCGGCTTCCCGATCAGCGACGTGCGCGACGTCGCGGTCACCCACGCGCTGGCCATGACCAGCCCCGAGGGCGCCGGGCAGCGCTTTCTTTCGGCCAACGGCTTTCTGCGGCTCATCGAGGTCGGCCGCCTGATCGCCGACGTGCTGCCCGATCTTGCGAAAAAGGTGCCGCGCTTCGAGCTGCCGGATTTTGCCGTGCGCGGCCTGGCGCTGGTGGACGGGCGCCTCAAGGCGGTGCTTCCCGACCTCGGCTTCCCGCGGCCCGTCTCCAACGCGAAGGCGCACAGCGTCCTGGGGCAAACATTCCGCTCGCCCCAGGAGGCGGTCAAATCCGCCGCCGCGAGCCTACGGGCTCTGCACGTCATTTGAAGCTGTACGCCTACGGACGGGGTCGGCCAGGTTGCGCGGTCTTGCCATTTTCGCGCGCTTAGATCGCCGCGGACACCGTTTGTCGCGCCTTCAAGGCTGCAATGCTTTCTCTCCCCACCGGTCTGGCTTATAGAAGCCTGGCCGGCCGACGACGCCTGCCAAAGATAGAGCCGTCACAATGACAACGCTGTTCCCGTATCCCTCCGCTCAGGTCCGCACCGCCGCAACCGCTCTGCTTTGCGCGGGCCTCCTCGTCCTGCCGATCGCTGCCTTGGCCCAAGAGCCGCAGCCGCCACCCTCGCGCGAGACGCTGCAGTTCTCGTATGCACCGATCGTGCGCAAGGCCGCGCCCGCGGTCGTGAACGTCTACGTGCGCTCGCGCGTGCGCACCTTCGCCTCGCCCTTCGCCAACGATCCCTTCTTCCAGCGCTTCTTCGGCGAGCAAGGCGGTGGTTTTGGCGTGCCGCAGGAGCGCATCCAGAGTTCGCTCGGCTCCGGCGTGATCATCAGCCCCGATGGCGTCATCGTCACCAACACGCACGTCGTGAAGGGCGGCACGGACACGGAGATCCGCGTGGCGCTGTCCGACAAGCGCGAGTTCGACGCCAAGGTCGTGGCGCAGGACGAGCGCACCGATCTCGCCGTGCTCAAGATCGAGAAGGGGACGGGCAGCTTTCCGTTCCTACAGTTCGCCGACTCCGACAAGCTCGAGGTCGGCGACATCGTCCTCGCCATCGGCAATCCGTTCGGCGTCGGCCAGACGGTGACCAGCGGCATCATCTCGGCGCTGACCCGCACGGAAATGGCGCCGTCCGACTCGCAGGTGTTTCTGCAGACCGACGCCGCCATCAACCCCGGCAATTCGGGCGGCGCACTCGTCGACATGTCGGGCCGGCTCGTCGGCATCAACACCATGATCTTCTCGCAGTCGGGCGGCTCGGTCGGCATCGGCTTTGCCATACCATCCAATCTCGTGCGCCTCTATGCGGACAACGCCATCGCCGGCCGCAAGATCGAGCGCCCGTGGCTCGGCGCCCAGCTCGAGACCGTGACGCGCGAGATGGCGACCCAGCTCGGGCTCGATCGCATCTCCGGTGCCGTCGTCGTGCGTCTGACCAACGGCGGCCCGGCGTCCAAGGCCGGCCTGCAACTGGGCGACGTGGTCGTCAGCGTCGACGGTTTCGAGGTCGGCGATTCCCATTCGGTGCACTACCGGCTGACGACGCGCGGCGTCGGTAACAAAAGCCGCCTTGAGGTGATCCGCAAGGGCCAGCGCACAACGCTGGAGGTGGCACTGATTTCGGCCCCCAAGCCCGGCAAGGACGACGTGCGCAATCTTTCCGGCAACCATCCGTTCGATGGTGCGCGCGTTTCCAACATCCTGCCGAGCGTCGCCGACGAGTTCAATCTCGACGAGACGGAGGGTGTCGTTATCGTCGCCGTGCGTAGCGGTGGCGTCGCTGCCCGGCTCCAGTTCCAGCCGGGCGACGTGATCGTGCAGGTCGGATCGACGAAGATTACCGACGTCGTCACCCTCGAGGAGATCACGCGCACCCCACAACGCATGTGGGGCATCACCATCAAGCGCGCTGGGCGCCTGATGAAGCTGCAAATGTCCGGGTAAGAGCGTGGCGACGCTGTTCGAAGCCGCCGGGTTGGAGAAGGGGGCGCCGCGCCCGCTTGCGGATCGATTGCGACCGCAGACGTTGGCGGAAGTCGTCGGACAGGATCACCTCGTCGGCCCGACGGGCACCCTGACGCGCATGCTGAAAAGCGGGCGCCTGCCGAGCCTCATCCTGTGGGGACCGCCCGGGTCGGGCAAGACGACGGTTGCGCGCCTGCTGGCGCATGAAACGAAGCTCGAGTTCGAACAGCTGTCGGCCATTTTCTCCGGCGTGCAGGATCTGCGGAAGGCCTTTGACCGCGCCAAGGCGCGCCGCGAGCAAGGCAAAGGCACGCTGCTGTTCATCGACGAGATCCACCGCTTCAACCGCGCGCAGCAGGACAGCTTCCTGCCGCACATGGAGGACGGCACCATCACGCTCGTCGGCGCGACGACCGAGAACCCCTCCTTCGAGCTCAACGGCGCGTTGCTGAGCCGCGCCTCCGTGCTCGTCTTCAATCGGCTGGACGATCCCGCGCTCGAAGACCTGTTGGCGCGCGCAGAGCGCGCCGAGAAGCGTCCGCTGCCGCTCGATGCCGCCGCCCGCGAGGCCCTCGTCGGCATGGCCGACGGCGACGGGCGCGCGATCATCAATCTCGCCGACGAGGTGTTCGCCGCCGTCGCCCCAGGCACGGCGCCGCTCGACCGCGCCGCGTTGAGCGAGCTCGTGCAGCGCCGCGCGCCGCTCTACGATAAGTCTCGCGAGGGTCACTACAACCTGATCAGCGCGCTGCATAAGTCGGTGCGCGGCTCCGACCCGGATGCCGCGCTCTACTGGCTGGCGCGCATGCTCGACGGCGGCGAGGATCGTCTTTTTCTCGCCCGGCGCCTGGTGCGCATGGCGATCGAGGATATCGGCCTCGCCGATCCCCAGGCCGTGGTCCAAGCGCTCGCCGCCAAGGACACGTTCGACTTTCTCGGCAGCCCCGAGGGCGAGCTGGCGCTGGCGCAGGCAACGATCTATCTGGCGACCGCGCCGAAGTCGAACGGCGCCTATGTCGCCTACAAGGCGGCCATGCGCATGGCCAAGGAGCACGGCTCGCTGAGCCCCCCCAAGCACATCCTCAATGCGCCGACCAAGCTGATGCAGAACGAGGGCTACGGCGCCGGCTACGCCTACGACCACGACACGGAGGAAGCCTTCTCGGGGCAGGACTATTTCCCCGAGGAGTTCGAGAACCGGCCGCTTTTCTACGATCCCCCCGACCGGGGCTTCGAGCGTGAGATCCGCAAAAGGCTCGATCATTGGGCGGGCCTGCGCCAGAAGCGGAAGCCGGGCTAGGCGGGCTTGCGCGGCCCTGGTTCGCCGCCTAATCGGCGCCTATACTGGTTTTTGACAGGCTGGAGTGACGGGAGACGCTCGATGGTTCAGTTCGTCGATCTTTGGCGCGGGCATCCGATCAACGAGTCGGTGACGACGCCCTGCATCGCCCCCCATGACCTGACGAACATGGAAGGCGAGCACATCACGATGGGCTTTCCGGTGTTCCACAATCAGTGCGCCATCCGGATGGGCGTCGCCTTACGGCGTGCCGGCGTGAGCGACGGCCAGATCGGAGGCTGCGCCTCTTGCGCCGTGCACCCGCGCTCCGACATGCACTTCATCAACGCGAGTCAACTCGCCAACGCCATCTCGCACGCCAGCATCCCCGGCATCTCTCCGGTTGAGCGGATCACCGGCACCGAGGCCGCGCACTATTACCCGAAGCTGTTCGGCCGCACCGGCATCATCTATTTTCAGGATTACTGGAACCGAACCAGCGATAGCGGGCGCGCCACCGGCGATCACATCGACGTTTGGAACGGCTACCGCTCCTCTGCCAAATGGCTGCTCGAGTGGTTCTCGTGGCTCGGCTACTACTCGAATTACGCCAACGCCGGAGAGATCTGGTTCTGGGAAGTGAAGTGATCGGCGCGGGCCTGCGCCCGAGGAGGACGAATGCGCTATCTCGTTGCCATGATCTTCGCCGTGATCGGCGCGGCACTTGCGACGCTGTTCATCGGCTCGCAGGCAGCGGACTGGGTCGTGGCGCATCAGGCCTTCGACAGCTCGGACGACGCCGAGAACCTGCACATGATGGTCTTTGTCGGATGCCTCGTTGGCGGGCTTATGATCGGCTGGCTCACCGGCTGGGTCATCGCCGGGGCGGGCGGCTCCAAGCAGAGCACCTCCTGACCTGCCGCTTTGCTGGCTTATCTCCGGCTTAACGGTCCCTCGCTAGTCAAGACGTCTCCGTTGTGTGGCAGATCGTGCCCATCTCCGGTGCTTTTCGGATGACCCATCGCAACTTCGGCCATGAACGAACGCGTCGAGACGATTGAGGTAAAGTCCAGCGATGCCGGCGTACGGCTCGATCGCTGGTTCCGGCTGCATTTCCCCGACATCGGCAACGCCTACCTGCAGAAGCTCCTGCGCACCGGCCAGATCCGCGTCGACAGCCGCCGCGTAGCTGCCAACGAGCGGCTGGAGGCTGGAGCCCAGATCCGCGTGCCGAAGATCGTCCGCCAGCCCAAGCCGCCGAGCGTCACGCCGCCGCTGGGCCTCTCCAAGGCCGACCGCACGCGCATTGAGCACATGATCCTGTTCGAGGATGACCACATCCTCGTGCTCAACAAGCCGTTCGGCCTCGCCGTGCAGGGCGGCACCGGAACCAAGCGCCACATCGACGGCATGCTGGCCGGCATGGTCGACCGCTTCGGCGAACGGCCGCGCCTCGTGCACCGGCTCGACCGCGACACGACGGGCGTGCTGCTCGTCGCCAAGAGCCGCGATGCCGCCGCCAAGCTGGGGCGCATCTTCCAGACCCGCTCCGCCGCCAAGACGTACTGGGCGCTGGTGAAGGGCGTGCCGCGGCCGCCGCAAGGCAAGGTCGAGGCGCCGCTGGTCAAGGCCGCCGGCCCCGATGGCGACCGGGTGCGCAAGGCGCTGCCGGGCGAGCAGGAGGTCGCCATGCACGCGACGACGCATTATTCGGTGGTGGATCAGGTGGCGAGCAAGGCGGCTTGGGTGTCGCTAAAGCCAGTGACGGGCCGGCAGCATCAGTTGCGCGCCCACATGGCGCTGATCGGCCATCCCATCGTCGGCGACAACAAATACGGCGGCGACCAGCAGCTGCCGGCCGAGCAGATCGAGCCGAAGCTGCACCTGCACGCGCGCCGCCTCGTGCTGCCGCATCCCTTCACCGGCGGCAAGATCGACGTCACGGCGCCGCTACCCGATCACATGCGCAAGACCTGGGAGCTTCTGGGCTTCGATGCGGAGCGCTACGGAAAAGGCGAGCAATGAAACTCGTCCTCCTCGATTGCGACGGGACGCTGGTCGACAGCCAGAACGGCATCTGCGAGGCGATGACGTACGCGTTTTCCGGTCACGGCCTCGTGGCGCCGTCGCGGGCGGCGACGCTGGCCATCGTCGGGCTGTCGTTGCCGGAGGCGTTCGCCGCGCTGGCACCCGAGCATGACGTGGGCATGCGCGCCGCCCTCGCCGATCGCTACCGCAAGGCCTTTCTCGAGTTGCGACGCGATCCGGCCCTGCATGAGCCCTTGTTCGAGGGCGTGCGGGCCGCGATCGATTCCTTCGCAACGCGCGACGACATCGTGCTCGGCATCGCCACAGGCAAGTCGCGGCGCGGCATCGACCGCATCTTCGAGCGGGAGGGCTGGGCTCGGCACTTCCTCACCGTGCAGACGGCCGATGACCATCCCTCGAAGCCGCACCCGGCGATGGTGCATGCGGCCATGGCGGCGGCAGGCGTCGGACCGGATCGCACCATCATGGTGGGCGACACCACGTTCGACGTCGAGATGGCGCTGGCCGCCGGCGCCGGCGCCCTGGGCGTGGCCTGGGGCTATCACCCGGCGCAAGAGCTGCGCGCAGCGGGCGCGCACGGCGTGGTCGAGGCCAGCGAGGGGCTCCCTGCCGCTGTCGACGAGCTCTTTGCCCGGCTGGAGCGCGCGGCGTGACGGGGCCCGACGAGAAGCCGAACGGCCAAGCGCCGGTCAAAGTCCCGGGCAAAGAATCGCTTACGGCGCCGCTGCCCAAGCGGTTCTATACCGGCGTATCGGTCAAGGAGGCGGCGCCTGGGCCCGGATACGCCATCCTGCTTGATGGGCGCCCCGTTCGCACCCCGAAGAAGCTGCCACTCGTCGTGCCGACGCGGCCCCTCGCGGAAGCCATCGCGACGGAATGGGAAGCGCAAGGCGAGCGCATCGACCCCGGCACCATGCCGCTGTCGAAATTGGCCATCACAGTGATCGACGGCGTCGCTTCCAACATGGCGGATGTGGCGGCCGATATCGTCCAGTTCGCAGGCAGCGATCTACTCTGCTATCGCGCCGAGGCGCCGGCGCCCCTCGCCGATCTTCAGGCCAAAGCTTGGGACCCTCTTTTGCGCTGGGCGGAGGATGAAATCGGCGCGCACTTCCACACCGCCAAAGGGGTGATGCCTGTCTCCCAGAAACCGGAAACCTTCGACCGCGTCGCTGCGGCCGTTGCCCCGTTCAGCGCGCCGGCCCTCACGGCTCTGCATGTGATGACGACGCTGACTGGCTCGGCGCTGCTGGCGCTGGCGCACGCCAAGGGCCGTCTATCGGCCGCCGAGGCCTGGGCGGCCGCGCACGTCGATGAGGACTGGCAGATCAGCCAGTGGGGCGTCGACGCGGAGGCGGCCGAGCGCCGCGCCAGGCGCTGGACCGAGATGCAGGCGGCAAGCCGCTTTCTCGAGCTTCTTAGGGTAAACTGAGGGCAAGCCCATTTTCGGGGCTGCGCTGTTCCCGACGGAACAGCCCGCGGCAGCGGCCGTGGGCATGATTGCGGTCAATTGGTTTTATTGGAAATGGAGCAACCGATGCCCCTGAGCCCCTTCGACCTGGCGATTGTCATCATCATAGTCGCGGCGATGCCCTTGATCATAAGGAGCTGCCGATGACGCTGAGCCCCTTCGATCTGGCGATCGCCTTCTTTATCGTCGTGACGATGCCCTTGCTCATCTGGGTGAATTACAGCAAGCGCGAGGGCGGCGTGCAGGGTTACCTCTGGCGCGAAAGCCCCATCCTGATGTGGCTGTCGCTGGTGTTTCTCAGCCTGATATTCCTCTTCTCCTTGACCGAGCTGCTGACCTACTACGGCTTCCTCTCGGTCGAGACGGAGGACAACATGTCGATGCTCCTCGGCATCCCCATGTTCTTCCTGTCGATGTCGATCATCGGTTTTGGCATCGTGGCGGCCCTCAGATACTTGCGGGCGCGCCCCGGCGCCTGATGAGGATCGAGCCTGCGCTCGTCGCTATCCAAAAGCACTGGAGCCGCTCATGGAACCCCTCTCCACCTTCGACCTCGTGATGAATTTCCTCGTCGTCATCGTTATGCCCCTGCTCATTTTGGCCAACCTTAGGAACTTCGGCCGCAAGAGCCCTTTGAAGACGTACCTGTGGAACGAGCACCCCAACTTCATGCGGGTCTCGCTGGTCGTCATCGGCCTGCTGATGATGTTCTCGGTCACTGGCCTGCTCGGCTACTATGGCCTGGTTTCGCCGACCTTCGTCGAGTACGCCGCACCGGTCCTAGCCATCCTGTTCCTCATAGTGGCTCTGGCCGAGATCTGGCTGTCCATAGCTGTCTTGCGTAAGTATTTCCGCACCCGGAAGGCCGGCAGAACGACGGCCTAACCCGCGTCCCCTCCCTTTTTGCAGATCCGCGCGCTTGGCCCGCGTTCTCACGGGCCAAGCCGCATGCTATGAGCCCTCTCGATCTTTGCGCTCAAGGCGCGTGCCCGAGGGAAGCCCATGAAGGACATCATTGAAGAGCTGGAGAAGCGCCGGGAAAATGCACGTCTCGGTGGCGGCCAGGTGCGCATCGATGCGCAGCACAAGCGCGGCAAGCTGACGGCGCGCGAACGCATCGAGCTGTTGATGGACGAGAACTCCTTTGAGGAGTTCGACATGTACATCGAGCACCGCTGCACCGACTTCGGCATGGAGAAGACCAAGATCCCCGGCGACGGCGTCGTCACCGGCTGGGGCACCATCAATGGCCGCGTCGTCTACGTGTTCGCCAAGGACTTCACGGTGTTCGGCGGCTCGCTCAGCGAGACGCACGCCAAGAAGATGACCAAGATCCAGGACATGGCGCTGCAGAACCGCGCCCCCATCATCGGCCTGTTCGATGCGGGCGGCGCGCGCATCCAGGAAGGCGTTGCCGCGCTGGGCGGCTATGGCGAGGTGTTCCTGCGTAACGTGCTCGCCTCCGGCGTCATCCCGCAGATCTCCGTCATCATGGGACCGTGCGCGGGCGGCGACGTCTACTCGCCGGCGATGACCGACTTCATCTTCATGGTGAAGGACACGAGCTACATGTTCGTCACCGGGCCTGACGTGGTGAAGACGGTGACCAACGAGACGGTGACTGCCGAGGAATTGGGCGGCGCCAAGGTGCACACAACGAAGTCCTCGATCGCCGACCACGCCTACGAGAACGACGTCGAGGCGCTATTGCAGATGCGCCGCCTCATGGATTTCCTCCCCTCCAACAACCAGTCGGGCGTGCCGGTGCTGCCGACGACGGACAGCCCCGATCGTGAGGATCGCTCGCTCGACACCCTGATTCCCGACAATCCGAATAAGCCCTACAACATGAAGGAGCTCATCCTGAAGGTCGCCGACGAAGGCGACTTCTTCGAGATTCAGGAGGCCTTCGCCAAGAATATCGTGACGGGCTTTGCCCGCATGGAGGGCTCGACCATCGGCATCGTCGCCAACCAGCCGATGGTTCTGGCCGGCGTGCTCGATGCGGATGCCTCGCGCAAGGCGGCGCGCTTCGTCCGCTTCTGCGATTGCTACGAGATTCCGATCGTCACCTTCGTCGACGTGCCGGGCTTTCTGCCGGGTACCGCCCAGGAGTACGGCGGTCTCATCAAGCACGGCGCCAAGCTGCTGTTCGCGTTCACCGAGGCGACGGTGCCGAAGGTGACGGTGATCACACGCAAGGCATATGGCGGCGCCTATGACGTGATGAGCTCCAAGCACATTCGCGGCGACGTGAATTACGCTTGGCCGACGGCCGAGATTGCGGTGATGGGCCCCAAGGGCGCGGTGGAGATCCTGTATCGCGCCGAGCAGGGCGATCCCGAGAAGATCCAGGCGCGCGTCAACGAGTACCAGAAGCGGTTCGCCAGCCCGTTTGCGGCAGCCGAGCGCGGCTACATCGACGAGGTGATCCTGCCGCGCTCGACGCGGCGGCGCATCTGCCGGGCGCTCAACATGCTGCGCAACAAGAGCGTCGAGAACCCCTGGAAGAAGCACGACAACATCCCACTATAGGGTTCAATTTGAGAGCGTTTCGATGCGATTGGACCAGATTCTCCTTGTCTTTTTGGCTCTTCTATTTCCTGTACTGCCGACGCACAGCGCGGAGATCGGGCCTGGGAGTTCTCCGGGCTGCCAGTTGAAGCTCGAGGGTTCTATCCAAGCGGGAGACAGTGAAAAGCTCTCTGCGACCCTAGATGGGCTGTCGTCTGAAAGCGGCAATGTGAGCATGTGTCTTAACAGCCTCGGCGGCAACTACGACGAAGCGCTGAAGCTGATTACGATAGTGCTCAAGCACACAAACGTTGCCACAGTCGTCGATCATGGTGCCGAGTGCTACTCAGCGTGCGCCTTTCTGTTCCTCGCCGGTAACACGCAGAGGTCCGAGGACGGGGAATTGGCGCCGGACCGTACTTTGGACGTGCGCGCTACGCTCGGTTTTCACGCACCCTACCTCAACACAGGCACCGGCACGGACGTCGCCGACGCGACAATTAGAAACTTTCGCCGCGGCGTGAACGCGATCGCCAAATTGCTGGAGATAGACCGGCGCGAGCTTTTCCCGCGTGGCCTCTTGGCCAAGGCTCTTCAGGTCGAGCCGAACTATCTCTTGTACATCGATACCATCGAAAAGGCCGGCGTCTGGTCGATCAAGCTGAAGGGATTCAAGCCACCAACTGCACTCACCGCCCGAATGCTGGATCAGGCGTGCCGCAACAAGGATCTTTGGACGAACTTCTCGCACACAGTCCTGGGCCGCCCTGCCGATGATCCCGAACAGCTGCACGGCTTGAGCCAATCTGATTTTCCGGAGATCCGGGGGTCAAACGAGCCGATCAAGCTATCGCAAGGACGATACCACGAGGCGCTCGATCTCTTCGGCTACGAGGCGACCAACTTGTGCATCGTTGACGTCTTTTCCAACGAGAAGAAAGAGCTGTTTCTGTCGCTTTCGATGGTGCCCGCCGATCAAGAAGGTCCAAAACCTGAGCAGTTCGCCGAGCAAGTGATGGCGAGACTGAATGACCCTCAAAGTCTGGAGGTCATATCGACGCCGCTCTGGTACGTGTATTCGCCTGATACGGCTCTAATGAGCCTCGCCCGACCTTGAATCAAGGCGCCGCCTGAGACGCCTGCACCTCGCGAGCGCGGCTACATCGACGAGGTGATCCTGCCGCGCTCGACGCGGCGGCGCATCTGCCGGGCGCTCAACATGCTGCGCAACAAGAGCGTCGAGAACCCCTGGAAGAAGTACGACAACATCCCTCTGCAAGGCCTATCGCAGGTCTTTGAGGCTCGCCCTGCGCATCCAGCCAGGAAGGTGGTCGGCGCGGCTGTGGCGTTCCGGTGACGCGGCTGACCAATCTGCTTGCGCCCGCGGGGATACATTGTGGGCGCCCTGGAAGAGCCGCTAAATCTGCTCTCTCGCGTTCTGGCTCCGGAGTTGGTCCATGTCGAAGGTACGGCCCCCCTACTGCACCGTGATACTCGCTGTCCTCATGGCAATGCCGGTGACCGGTGCGGCGCGCGCTCAGCTTGCGCCCGAAGCTCTGAAACAGGCGCAGGCCAATTTCAAGACGGCCAATGCGAGCAATACCGGCGTGCTCACGCCGGCGGAATTCACGACGTTTATCGATCTCAATGCCGCCGCCCAAATCGGCCGTGCGCCGAAAATCAAGGCCAACAACGCCTATGACCGGGCCTTCGGCCGCGTCGATGCCGACAAGGACGGCAAGGTCACCTGGGACGAGTACGTCAAGGCGCAGTCAAGCCCGTAAGCAGCGGCCGGTCTCCCGCCCGCGCTGAGCCGTCAGCCCCGTGCGCTGCAGCCGGCCTTACCATGGTAGTCTACGTCGCCTTGAAAGGCGTCTGCCACCAACGGCAGGGCGCTTCGGGAAGACGGCGGCGCCGTACACTCCATCGCGCGGCAGGCGGCGTTGGCAGTCGGCGGGAGATTTGGCGATGAAACGATTTTTGTGTTGCGGCATCCTTCTGGCGGCCGGACCGGCGGCCGCCAGCGATCCGTCCTCCCTGTGCTACGAGGTCGTCGGCTGCGTGCAGGACCGCGTGATCTCCGAGCGCGAGGCCGAGAAGCTCGGCTGCGACCAGCTGTGGACGGTGCGCAACGGCATCTTCGCGGCGCGTGGATACTGCTTCCACACCGAGCGCGGCAAGCAGGAGTTCGGCAACGACGGCTGCCGCTTCCCGGTGCAGGAGGACGTGCCGCTGAACGACTTCGAGCGCGCCAACATCCGCATCATCCAGTTCATCGAGAAGCGCCGCGGCTGCTGAGGCCGCGCACTGCGCCGATGTAGTGAACTCGTCCGGCAAAGATGAATGCCAGCTGTAGCCAGCGTTCAGAACGAGTTCAAAGCCGAAATTCCATTCTCCCCTCGTCAAACAACGCCATGCCCTCCGGGGACCGAGGCGCAACGAGGAAGAGGTGGATCATGAACAAGATTGCTCTCATTGCCACGAGCGTGCTGATCGCGACGACCGCTGGTGCGTCGGCGGCCAGCATCGATGGAACGCAGACCCGCCAGGCCAAGCGCATCGAGCAGGGCCGCGAGACCGGCAAGATCACTTGGACGGAAGGCCTGAAGCTGCGGGCAGAGCAGAACCGCATCGCCAAGACTGAGGCCAACTATCGCTCCGACGGCTACCTCAGCACGTCCGAGCGTCGCAAGCTGCGGGCGATGCAGGAGAATGCCTCCGAGCACATCGCCGACGAGAAGAGCGACGGTTGGCGCCGCGCATGGTGGCTGCCACGCGTTGGCCGCTAATCGATAGGGTCGGCCACTGCTGCTGCGAGGGCTGCCGAAAGGTGGCCCTCTTTTTTTGGCGTGACGCGCATCGGGCTGATGCGGCCCGGCAACACGGGACCAAACAGCGCCGCCGGCGCCCCGCAGCGAGGCAGGCGTTAGCCAATTAGTAAGCGCAATTCCCTAATCTCTGCCCGAGTTCTTGATGAGATGCGGGGCCTGAGATGAGCGCGTTGCGGTCGCTTCCGATTGACGAGATGTTGCAGAGAGGAAGCATTAGGGATGTCGACGTTTTGAGGCTCAAGAGTGCTGTCCACGACGACGGCATGATCACGGCGGAGGAAGCCGAGGCCCTGTTCAAGCTGAACGAGACCTGCGCGCTTCAGGACCCGGCCTGGGTAGGCTTCTATATTGAGGCCGTCACCGATTACCTCGTCAATCAGGCCGCGCCCGAGGGCTACCTCATCGCCGAGGACGCTCAAAAGCTGATCGCCCGCATCGGCAGCGACGGCAAGGTCGAGCGCAAGAGCGATTTGGATCTCGTTGTGAACGTGCTCGACAAGTCACGCTGGTCGCCCGTCAGCCTTTCCCGCTTCGCCCTGCAGCAGATCAAGCGCGCGGTGGTCGACGGCGACGGCCCGCTGCGCGTCGGACAGCCGCTGGAGCGCGGCAAGATCAACGAACCCGAGGTCGAGCTTGCCCGCCGCATCCTTTATGCCTTCGGTGGCGAGGGGAGCATCGCGGTGACCCGGCCCGAGGCCGAGGTGCTGTTCGACATCAACGATGCGATCGGCGACCCTGAAGCCAATCCGGCGTGGACCGACCTGTTCGTCAAAGCCGTCACCAATGTGGTCATGGCCGCTTCCGGGCAGGCCGTGCCCACGCGCGAGGAGGCCCTGCGGCGGGATGCATGGCTGATCGAGGGCCGCGGCGAGCTGTCTCCGCTGGCGTTGCTTTCCGCCATGGTCACCTCGAGCATCGATGCGGTCCGTGCCACCTACCAGGAGCAGTCCAGCGAGGAGCGGGCCCTAGCGCGCCTCGAGCAGCAGCGCATCGAGATCATCACCAATGAGGAGATCGCGCAGGCCGAGGCCGCATGGCTGAGCGAGCGGATCGGCCGCGATGGGCGCCTCACGCCCAACGAGGCCGCCCTCGTCGCCTACCTCAAGAAAGAAAGCCCAAAGATCCATCCCGACCTGCAGGCCGCGGTGGAACGGCTGGCCCAGGCCGCCTGAAGCCATAGTATTTGTGCCGGCATTCCTGTTCTGCCTGACACCGGGGCAGCAGTCGCTCGCTTTTCGGGCACTGCGCCCTTTTCGCTCGGCCCGGCCAGTTTACGGGGCCGCTCGGTGCGTCTAGAAGGGCAGCTGCACAATCGACCGGCGGCCTGCCGGTAGGACCGCCGACCAAGCGAGCCAATAGGGCTATGTTCAAAAAAATTCTGATCGCCAATCGTGGCGAGATTGCTTGTCGCGTGATGAAGACCGCGCGGAAGATGGGCATCAAGACGGTCGCCGTGTATTCCGATGCCGACCGCGATGCCGTCCATGTTGCCATGGCGGATGAGGCGGTTCATATCGGTCCGCCACCCGCCGCCGAATCCTACCTTGTGATCGACAAGATCGTCGAAGCCTGCCGCGCCACCGGCGCCGAGGCGGTACATCCCGGCTACGGCTTCCTCTCCGAGCGCGAGGCGTTTCCCATCGCACTCGCGAAGGCCGGCATCGTGTTCATCGGTCCCAACCCCAAGGCCATCGCGGCCATGGGCGACAAGATCGAGAGCAAGAGGGCTGCCGCCCAGGTCAAAGTGTCGACCGTGCCCGGCTACGTCGGCGAGATCGCCGATGCGGCCCATGCGGTGAAGATCGCCGAGGAGATCGGCTATCCGGTGATGATCAAGGCCTCGGCCGGCGGCGGCGGCAAGGGCATGCGCATTGCCTGGAGCAAGGCCGAGGTCGCCGACGGGTTCACTTCCTCGCGCAACGAGGCCAAGGCCAGCTTCGGCGATGACCGCATGTTCGTGGAAAAGTTCATCGTCAATCCGCGCCACATCGAAATCCAGCTCATCGGCGACAAGCACGGCAACGTCGTCTACCTCGGTGAGCGCGAGTGCTCGATCCAGCGCCGCAATCAGAAGGTGGTCGAGGAGGCGCCGTCGCCGCTGCTCGACGAGAGGACACGGCGCGCCATGGGCGAGCAGGCCGTCGCTCTGGCCAAGGCAGTGGGCTACGATTCGGCCGGCACCGTGGAGTTCGTTGCCGGCCAGGACAAGAGCTTCTTCTTCCTGGAGATGAACACCCGGCTGCAGGTCGAGCATCCCGTTACCGAGCTCATCACGGGCCTCGATCTCGTCGAGCTGATGATCCGCAGCGCGGCCGGCGAGAAGCTCCCTTTCAAGCAGTCGGACGTCAAGCTGACTGGCTGGGCGGTGGAGAGCCGCGTCTATGCCGAGGATCCATACCGCAACTTCCTGCCCTCGATTGGGCGCCTGGTGAAGTATCGCCCGCCAGCCGAAGGGTCGGCAAACGGCATCACGATCCGCAACGACACCGGCGTCGAGGAGGGCGGCGAGATCTCCATGTTCTACGACCCGATGATCGCCAAGCTCGTGACGCATGGCCCGACGCGCGAGGCCGCAATCGACGCCCAATCGGTGGCACTCGACTCCTTCTACATCGATGGCATCCAGCATAACATCCCGTTCGTCGCGGCCCTGATGCAGCATCCGCGCTGGCGGAAGGGGGCGCTGTCGACAGGGTTTATCGCCGAGGAATACCCCGAGGGCTTCAAGCCGCGCACGCCCCATGGCGAGGACCTGCACGTGGTAGCAGCCGTGGCTGCGGTCATCGACCACCAGAACAACACGCGCCGGCGCGAGATCACGCATCAGATGGAAGGCGCGCCGGTCCGCTTCGCGCGCCGCCGCGTGGTGCGAGTTGGGGGGGCGAAAGACCTCCATCTGGAGGTCGAGGGCGGCGAGGGAAGCATTTATCGGGTATCGTTCCCGGATAGTGGAGCGAGCTTGCAACTCGCATCGGCTTGGCTGCCCGGCGATCCGGTATGGACGGGGTCGATCGACAAAAAGGCCGTCGCCGTGCAGGTGCGTCCCATCGTCAACGGCGTGAACCTCGCCTACCGCGGTATCCAGGTCCCCGTCCACGTCTACACCCAGCGCGAGGCGCAGCTCGCGGCGCTAATGCCGGAAAAGGCCGCCGCCGACACCTCCAAGTACCTGCTCTGCCCGATGCCGGGCCTCGTCAAGACCATCTATGCGACGGAAGGCCAGGAGGTGCAGGCGGGCGACTCCCTTGCCGTCGTCGAGGCGATGAAGATGGAGAACATCCTCCGCGCCGAGCGCAACGGAACCGTCAAGAAGGTCAACGCCAAGGCGGGCGACAGCCTGGCGGTCGATGCCGTGATCCTCGAGTTCGCCTGATGACCGATCGCAAGCTTATCTCCTCGGGATCGCCGTTCGAGCTCACGATCGGCTATTCACGCGCCGTGGTGGATGGCCGCTGGGTCTTCGCCTCGGGCACCACCGGGTTCGACTATGCCACCATGGCCATCTCCGAGAGTGTCGTCGAGCAGGCCGAGCAATGCTTCCGCAACATCGCTGACGCCCTTGGGCAGGCCGGCTCATCGCTCGCTGACGTCGTGCGCGTGCACTACATCCTCACGCGCCGGGAGGACTTCGAGCCCATCTGGCCGGTCCTGCAGAGGTATTTCGGACAGGTGCGGCCGGCTTGCACAATGATCGTCGCTGGCCTCTCCGACCCCCGCATGCTGATCGAGGTCGAGGTGACGGCGTTGAAGGGCGCTGCCTGAACCCAACTGCCGGGCGGGCACTCATGAGCGGACCGACGAGCACCGTTCACGTTCGCATCGAGGGCCGCGTGCAGAACGTCGGCTACCGCGCGTTCGTCGAAATGCGAGCAGCCGAGCTCGGTCTGTCGGGCTGGGTTCGCAACCGGCGCGACGGCACCGTCGAAGCCGTCCTGCAAGGACCCCGTGAGGCCGTGGAGGCCATGCTCGGCCACTGCCGCGAGGGCCCGCGTGCGGCGCTGGTCTCGCGCGTCGAGACGATTGGCGAGGGGGTCGGCGTCTTTGAGGGCTTCGAAGTGCGGCCGACGGCCTGAGCCCCATGAGTTCCGCTCAGGAGTGCTTTGCCGCCACGCGCCGCAACCCGCTGAGGATCGGCTCGTAGGCCTCCTCGTTGCGCGTTTCCGGATAGACCATGTAGACGGGATAGACGAACTTGCGCGCCCGCTTTGGCTGCCGCAGGCGTCCGCGCGCGATGTGGGAGCGCACGAGGCGGGCGGGAAAATACCCCGAGCACTCGTTGCTGAGTAGGTAGTCGACGCCGACGGGACCCAAATCGAGGTTGAGGCCCGGGTTGGTGAGCTCGGGGTAGGCCGCCGCGTGATCCTGCTGGAAATCCGGCCCCCAATCGATGAAGACGTAGTCCGTCGAGCTGCGCCTCTGTGCGGCCGGAACGCTCGTCACCAGCACGAACTCCTCGTCAAAAAGATGCTCGATCATCAGTCCCGGCGGCTGCGTCGGGCGGTACATGACGGCCAGATCGAGCGTGCCTTCGATGAGGCGCTGGGTGAGCACGACCGAAAGTCCGCTGCTCGCCGAGACGGCGATGTCGGGAATATTCGCCCTCAGCCACGACACCCAGCGCAGCAAAAAGCCGTCCCAGAAGGCGATCGGTGCTCCCACGGCAAGATGGTCGCGGTGCTGATCGGACAGGCCAACCTCGAGCTGGGCGTGCTGCCATACGCGTACCAGGGCGAGGGCATGCTTCTGGAACTGCTCGCCGGCGGCCGTCAGCTCCGCGCCCGACTTCGAGCGCTCGAACA
>Ga0299912_10001545_pt1 | contig 18607 bp, 23 predicted proteins | sample RVTome_2_FD_207667 | JGI IMG/M metagenome (GOLD analysis project Ga0299912, IMG submission 207667) | Soil microbial communities from uranium-contaminated site in the Upper Colorado River Basin, Wyoming, United States - RVT95D214 (version 2) ... | reverse complement strand
ATGACGAATATGTAATCAACCGGGTAGATGTTTCAGAAAAACCAAAGGCAGATACCGCCGTTACACTGTTCAGACATCGCAATGATTACATCGCCAAATTACTCGGTAACAACGGTTTCGTCCTACTCAAGGAGCTTGAGTTGCTGGCGTTCAAGTATTCATACGAGAATAAGGACATCTTTCGGAAGGCTTACATTGCTCAGAAAAAGGAGCACATCTGACATGCTGAGCTCGCTACCGTTAGTACTTTGGATTGTCATTTTCAGCCTGATTGGAAGTGTGAATTCACTCATTGGAGGTATCATCCTCATCCTGAAGGAAGGGCGGACTCAGAGGATCATGTTTTGTTTGATTAGTTTTGCGACAGGGACTTTACTCGGGGCCGTATTTCTCGGTATGCTCCCCAAAGCAATGACAAAAGCGGAACCTTCAACAGTTTTAGGTTATGTCCTTATTGGGATTGTATTATTCTTTGTACTGGAAAAACTTCTTATTTGGTATCATTGTCACAATGAGAAATGTGAAATCCATAGTGCTGCCCCATACCTGATACTCTTCGGGGATGCCTTCCACAATTTTTTGGATGGTGTTGTGATCGCAGCAGGATTTTTGATTTCCATCCCATTTGGGATCGCCACATCTCTGGCAGTCGTCGCCCACGAGGTTCCACAGGAGATTGGTGATTTTGCCATCCTTCTTCACGGAGGAATGAGTAAAAAGAAGGCTTTTGTATTAACTTTCTATCGGCATTGCCAACGATTCCTGGTGCCTTAATTGCTTATGGTTTTTCCTACTATGTTGATAAAGTCACTCATTTTATATTAGTGTTGGCAGCAAGCAGTTTCCTTTATATTGCTATCGCGGATTTGATTCCTGAAATCCATCATAAGACACCACCAGGCAGAGGCTTTTACCAAATCATCTTAATGGGGATAGGAATTGGAGTGATTGCCTTTTTCAGGATGATGCATTGAATATTGCTTTTTACTAAAGCAAGAAGGATCAATAATGAGAAAGATTAAAATAGAAGATGCCATTGGAACGGTTCTCGGTCATGACGTCACTCAGATCATACCTGGAGAATATAAAGGACCGAGGTTCAGGCGAGGTCACGCGATAAGAGAAGAGGATATTCCCGAATTTTTAAAAATTGGTAAGGAACATATATATGTAATGGATTCAAAACCTGGGATGATCCACGAGGATGAGGCAGTACTCCGATTGGGCAAAGCCTTTTCAGGTGAAAATATTGACTTAGCTGGACCCTCGGAGGGCAAGGTAACCTTCCATTCAAAGATAAAGGGCATTCTAAAGATCAGCCTCCCTTTTCTTCACCGCATTAATCTATCAGGAAATATCATTCTTTCCACTCTTCACCAATACACCCCGTGTATCCCGGGGATGGCAGTGGGCGCGACCCGAATTACCCCTCTGACTGCACCAGAAAGAGAGATTCAGAAAGTAGAAAACTGGTGTGAAAAATATGGGCCAGTCATCGAAATTCTTCCTTATCGGACGCTGAATGTCGGTGTGGTGGTAACGGGAAACGAATTCTTTCATGGAAGAACGGAGGATCGATTTGATGATAGGGTTGGTAAAAAAATTATTGACTTTGGCTCTCGTGTGTTGAAGAAAAGGATCGTCCCAGATGACATTTCTCAGATCTCTAACGCATTGTCTGAACTTAAAGACGAACCCGTTGACCTCATACTCGTCACCGGAGGACTCTCCATCGATCCGGATGATGTGACTCGGGCGGGAATTAAGAAAGCTGGCACAAGGATCATATTTTATGGTACCCCAGTATTGCCAGGTGCGATGTTTCTTTACGGGAGGCTTGGCGAAAAACCGGTTTTAGGCCTCCCTGCTTGTGTATTTTACCACCCAACAACTTTATTTGACCTTATTTTTCCAAGAATCTTGGCAGGTATGACTCTTGATAAAAAAGAGATACGTTTTCTCGGCCACGGAGGGTTTTGTCAGAATTGCAATCCATGCCATTTTCCCATATGTCCGTTTGGGAAGGGATAAATTCTATTAAAAGGAGGGCTGTCTATGTCCTTTGAAACGATTCTAATCGAAAAGAAAGATCAAATTGGCATCATCACCCTCAACCGTCCGCAAAAGTTCAATACCTTTAACAGCCAGATGGCTGAAGAACTCAATACCGCCTTACGACAATTGAATGAAGACGCCGAAGTCCGAGTCATCATCATTAAAGGAGCGGGCAAAGTCTTTTCAACAGGGATCGATGTAAGTGAATTTCACGGAAAAACCCCTTCCGAGTATCATGGATGGCTTACCCTAATGGATCAGATGCATTTCACCATCGCTTCCATGGGGAAACCTGTTATTGCCATGGTTCATGGATATGCGGTCGCCAACGGTGCTGGACTTATGGCGGCAGCGGATTTTGCTATTGTGGCCGAAGGGACCCAAATCGGGACAACGGCGATTAATGTAGGATTGCTATGCACGGGACCGATTATCCCCATGAGCTATTCCCTTGGCAAGAAAAAAACCTTGGAGATGCTCTTGAGTGGAGATATGATCGATGCCAAAGAAGCGGAGCGATTGGGTCTGGTGAATAAAGTTGTGCCTGCAGAAAAGTTGGAAGAAGAAAGTTTCGCCTTTGCTCAAAAGCTTATTTCTAAAAGCCCTTTAGCAATCCAAATTGGGAAACAGTTCTACTACCAGATGATCGATATGCCTTTCCGTCAAAGGTTCATCCTCAACAGCGAAATCATGGCCAGGTTGTGCACGACAGAGGATGCCCTTGAAGGTATCAATGCATTTATTGAAAAGCGGCGACCCATGTGGAAAGGGAAATAAAATAGGGACAGCGACTTTTTAGCGTTTTTTCATAGTGGGTATTTTCTTTATGAAATATGCAATGGGAGGTTGGAGACGGTCCGCATGATGAAGAATATAACTGTTGGGTGAATCTGGGTATTTTGTCATGGAGGCTAAGGGGAGGAGGATAAGCATGGCAGTATTTAATCATATTCCGATGGGGGAAGAGGGACTGAAAGGAATCTATCAGTGGTTGGATGATTGGGTGTCCAAGAATAAGGGTATAGCTCGTAAAGAAGTTATTGGTAGGTCTCCCGACCATTGGGACATTCCAGCAGTCTTTATAACGAATGAGAATGTTCCCAATGATGATAAGCAGATTGCCGTGATTACATTAGGGAGGCACGGCCAGGAGTTGGGAACCCGTGTTGTGGGACCTGAGATCATTCGTTACCTGTGCAGTAGCGATGCACAGGAAATAAGAGAGACACAACTCGTCATCGTTGTTCCCGTAGTGAATCCGGAAGGATTTGTTTCTAACGAGTTTCGATCTTCGATGACGAGTCTTACAAAGACCGAACGCCTTGTGTTGGGAGGACTTTTCAAAGCATTCCCACCCGATATGATGATCGATTTCCACAGCCTCGGTAAAACAGCAGGCTCAAAATATGATCGAGGGGATATGGAAGTCATCATCCCAGCCAATACAACCAAGTGGGCCATGGACGAACAGATTCATCAATATGTCGCACGAGAAATGCAGAAGGCTGCAGAGTCTGAAGGTTGGCCTTATGAAATCCATACGCTCGAGGATCTGGCGACGTATTATTTCGGCGACACAAAAATCGGGAATATGCCCTGGACATACCTGAAGGAGAAAGTGTACCTGCTTCATATGCAGGATTTCTACGATCATTACCATATTCCTGAAGAAGATCAATACACGAACTATACCTGTGGACCCGCTTACCTGAAATGGCATACATTGGTCTTTGGCATGGAAACCAATCACTACGCCTTGTCCCGGGCCGGTGATATTGCTTTAAGCGGTCTGGTCCCCTGTTCCACTCTTTTGAAAATGGGGTGCACCCGCTTGCCCTGGGAGAAAGACAAGGGTTACCCCGTCAATATCCTACATGGCGATTTTCGTATTTCGATTAGACCTTTAGGCAAGAATGTGAGTGAACGCCGTGCCTCACGAATCAGAATTTGGAATGAGAGGAAAAACTTCAATCTTCCGCAGCGTGAGATGGTAGATCAAGAAACAACGATCGCAAGGGTGCGATATTTTGGGTGCGATCTTCCTATGGAATTTGCTCTTTGCCTGCGTATGAGACAGAATACCATCAGGGGTATAACCCGGGGGAGCAAGGAGGCTGAATTCGAGATATTTAAGGATGGGTGTTCGACTTATGTTTATATTCCCACGATTATGGAAAAAGCAGGAACCCTCGAGTTCGCCATTAAACATTCTTATGTATAATAGGTATTCGTAAAGTAATGAGACTTATTGTAAGGAGGGTGAATCAATGGGTTTAAAGGACAAGTATGCCATCGTAGGGATAGGATATACGCCTCAGGGTTGTGTTCCCGGTCGAACATCACTAAGCTTTCACCTCGAAGCGTGCGTGAACGCCATCACGGATGCAGGACTAAGAAGAGAAGACATCGACGGACTGATCTGTTACCGCTTCTTTCCACCTGCCTCAAACGAGGGGCCGGTGACCCCTTATCTGGTGGCCCAGCATCTCGGGCTTTCTCCCACCTATCTCAGCCAGGATGCCAATTGATCCAGGAGCCACATTCAGCACGCAGTTGGCGTGCTCGAGGCAGGTCTTTGCAACTATGTGGTTTTGTCGTATGGTCATAATGCCTTTTCCAGTGACAGCATGAGGCGTATGCTTTTGGAGAGGAACACAGATGATGCTGTATTTGGCCACTTTGGAGCTGCGGCTGGCTATGCCCTGGCCGCACGAAGAGCGATGCATACCTTCCGTACGGGCCCAGAGACTTGGAAACGCATCGCCGTCGGGGAGAGAAAATGGGCCAACCTGAACCCTGCCGCCACCATGGTTGACCGTCCAATGACCTTTGAGGATTACTACAATGCCAGATGGATCGTGGAGCCTTTTCGTCTTTTTGACGCCTGTCTGATGACAGATGGTGGAAGGGCTATGATCATCACCTCAACGGAGAGGGCGCGCGATCTGAGGCGCCCCCCTGTGCTGATTATGGGAGTAGGACAACACAACCCTTCCTTTGACGTTCATCAGGCAACTCACCTTGCCGGGCCGACGGGAGCCAAGAAGGCTGGGGAGATGGCCTTAAGGATGGCGGGTATTACATTAGATGATATCGATGCCTGTGAGATCTACGACTGTTTTACCTATACCGTGGAGATTACCTTACAAGACTACGGATTCTTTGGACCAGGTGAGGGGGAGGATTGGCTCAAGAACGGAACCATTGAGCCCGGAGGAAGGATGCCCGTGAATACCTCTGGAGGACAGCTCTCCGAGGGCTATTACATGGGTCTCACGCCTCTATCAGAGGCAGCCATGCAGCTGATGGGCCGGTGTGGAAACAGACAGCTGGGTTCCGTTACAAACACCAAGTCGCCCAAGATCATCCTGTGCAGCGACAATGGCGGGATACTTCAGACTCATAGTTGCATCGTCTTAAGGAGGTCATGAATGGGCGAATACAAAAAACCGATTCCCAACATCAACGGCGACAGCAAGGAGTTTTGGGTCGGCTGCAAAGAGCACAAGTTAAGATTCCAGAAGTGCAGCGCCTGCGGCCATGTCCGTTGGCCGGCCTCCTTCATCTGCCCGATTTGTCATTCCAAGGAGACGCAATGGATTGTCGCAGGAGGAAAAGGCAAGGTTTACACCTTTGTTGTGTATCATGTGGCCTTTGACCCGGGATTTGAGAACGACCTTCCCTATGTAGTGGCGGACGTGGAGCTGGAGGAAGGGCCTCGCCTCCTCACGAATATCGTGGGCTGCCGGCCTGATGAGGTGAGATGTGAGATGCTCGTGGAAGTGACGTGGGAAGACATCACAGAGGAATTCAGTTTGCCCAAGTTTAAGCCATATCAATAGCTTCCCCACCTTGGGCGCCCCGCCAAATCATGACAATTGATTTATTGCGTTTGTATTACCAATTTGTAGCTAACCTTACCCTTTGTGGAATAGATCGTAAATTTAACTTCTCTGCCTTCTTCCAGATATTTTTCGTAACGGCTTCGAAGCGCGCCGAAATCGGTTGACCCCAAGAAAAGCCTCAGAACTTCCAATCTCTCTGAGAGCTCTTCATCCTCGGTCCTTGCTTTTAGAATAGTGCTTAAGGCTTTCTCATATTCCCTCTTAGCCAGGGTTTCAACACAACTCGACAGGCTCGGCTCAAGTTCAATCAAGACCTTTGTCCCCACTATCTCCTCTCGAAAACCAGCATCAGGTTGTTATTCATTACACACTATTCAAAAAATAGAGTCAATCCTGGAAAGGGCAAAAAGGGAAGTAGAATGAAAAAGGGGTAGAAAGCGGAAAGAAGGGTTCTTTTTCACGCGCCGCATTTCATGAACAGATCCGAAAAACAGCCTGTCCCCTTTTACTCTATTGCTTCCTGCCCGGGGGCCGGCCAATTTCTAACCGAACTCCGTAAACGCTTCCAAGTCCGTCAGCAGTGTTTCCAAGTTTATGCCATATTTCTCTGCAACTTCGCTTAGCGTTTTAAAAAGGGCCTGACAGCAAATACAGACACCGGCTTGTTCGTCATATTTTTTGAAAATGGTCTCACTCCCCCTATAACGACTAACCACATCTAACACCGTCATTTCCGGCAGGATATGTGGTCTCTCCCTCGAAGTGACATTGCTCAATCTGACTTTTCCCCTTTCTGAAAGCATCTTTTCCAATGCCTCAGGGATGTATTTGATCATGTCCGCCACCTGCGTGGCGGGCGTTGGATGTGCGTAAGACCCCGCTAATCGATTCGTACGGGCAGCCACAACAGCCGCCTCCTGAATATGCATACCGGCTGCACTGAGGGCAGCGACAATGCCGGTCAGAGTATCTCCCGTCCCTCCTATGGCTTCCATCGATTCTTCTATAGGACTGTCAATGGTATCCTGAACTCCCTCCCTGTTTGCTACGTAATCTTTACTGCCCTTGACAAGAAGATATTGTGCAGCATTCCTGTGGGTGTAAGCTCTGGTAATCAGGTCTGGCACTCGATTCTCCTCATGCAAGATAAATCCTCTCGTGTAAAAAGGATGGGGGGCCAATTCATCCGCCAGAAAGGCCAGCTCCCCTATATCGGGTGTAAAAAGATCATATGCATCAGAATGCCCGCTCATCTTAGCCACATACATGAATCCGGCATCTGCAATGAGAATCGGCTTTGGAATCATTTTCTTGATGGCCGTAAGAATCCGGTTGTGCCACCCAACATAGGGCTGCAGATAATGGAATGCCATCGTATGGAAATGAGTCTGTTCCAGATGCTGGGTAAGATATTTGTAGAGCTTTCGACTGCCGTCGCCACGGCCAATATCTCCAACCAGGTAGCCAAAGGGTTCTTCCTGGCCCAGTGTTTCTCCAACTTTGACAGCAGCAGCGAGCAAAGCCGGGGTCCCTCGCTTCACAGTAATCCTTCTCCCTTGGATGCAAATATCCCCATTCTCCAGCGTCACCCTTCCTGCAAGCAATGGAAACTCATGGTCAGGTACGGTACCTACGACTGCAAGCATCTTCGTTTTATCTCCTCATAGGCTAACTGAAGGGCGTAGCCGCAAAGGGTATGTCCGATCTCCCGAGGACTCGGAGCCTCTTTTAGAGGCTTACCAACCATCTGCTCAGCCAGATAGGGAACGTCCGGGCAGCCACCCCCGGAAATGTTGACGATGGTCAAGGATCCCTTGTCAACAGTCAATTTCATGTTAGCCGCCTGCACCATTAGGTGTCTGCCAAAATCCTTAATCTTAAAGAGATCAACTGGCTGCAGCAAAGGACTTGTGACAGGAACTGCCTGAAGGGGTGGAATTCCAGCATCCTGCAATATCTTTGTGATCTTCAGCTCCTCGATCAGGGGAAATTCAACGACGAGATCGCATCCGCTGCGAATCTCAGGTGGTGGCCCCATCACGCGGATCCCCCACCCCTTCTTTTTGAGCAGGTTTTCTGCCTGGATGACCTCACTGGTATTTTCAAAGACCAGAAAGCCGCAGTCTGCTTTTTCCCTCTCCTCAACCTCTGGTTGACTCTTTTTCAGGAATCCGAATGGTGACATGGATTAATCCTTTGAAATACTGATGCGGTATCCGGTCCCGTCCGGTTCAACACCCTTTAGGTTCCATCCTTGCGAGGTTGCGGCACGCGAAACGTTTTCTTTCGAGGTGTCTGTATCGACGAGAATTACTATCTCCCCTTTGTTCATCTTCTTTATCTCATTCAGAGCCAACAGAACAGGTTGTGGGCATGAAAGCCCCCGGGCATCAACGATCTTACTCATTTTCATTCCTCCTTTCTAAGCAACTTCTTTTCTCATTGTGAATCCGATGAACAAACACGTGAGAAGCCCTATGATGACAGCGGCAACGCCATAAGGTCCAACTCCGTCCGGTGAGCTGGCAAGGCCAAAGTTATGGGAAAAACCGGCCCCGACGATCATACCCAGGACAAAGACCGCTGCATCCCCGTCACCTTCTCCAGCAAGAAAGAGCTGCCGTCCTGGGCACCCTCCTGCAAGGGCAAAGGCCAATCCTGCGAGCACCATTCCTCCGAAATTCCAAAGGCTCATCGTGTGGGCCACGGGTTGCTTTGCAAAACCAGGGTGAAACTGTCCTAAAATCAGATTCGTGATAAAAGCAAACACGACAAGGGCAATGGCCCCCGAAAGGAGATGGGCATGTCTGAAAAGGACGAAATCCCGGATGGCCCCCATGGTGCAGAACCGGCTTCTCTGGGCCAGAAAACCGATGAAGAGGCCAATCACCAATGACACGATAAGCGGCGCATGCATCGATCCTGGACCTTTTAAACTGTAAAACAAGACTCCGCTCTTCTCCTGGCCCTCAACCTGGGGAAAAATGAACATCAAAACAAGAAAACCCAGCATCGTCAAAGGGAACAACCATCCTACTGAGGTATGGGTTGAATGAGAACGCCCCAAATTATAACCACCCTTAAGAAAAAGTGTACCGATCCATATGCCACCGATCAGTCCGAGAAGACCGAAAATGGCGTTTCCGTCACCACCGGCCAAACGGAGCATGGCCCGCCAGGGGCATCCGAGGAAGACCAGAGCTCCGATCATGGCAAAAGCGCCAAGGACAAATCTAACAATAGGAGCAGACCCCGCGCGTGCACGGAATTCCTTAAAGGCATAGGCGGCAATCAGTGAGCCAAGGACAAAACCGATGACCTCGGGCCGCATATTTTGAACAACAGCCGCCCGATGAAGTCCAAGAGCACCCGCAATGTCCCTATCGAAACAAGCCACACAGATGCCCATGTTCGCCGGATTGCCCCACCTCTGCAGAAGCGCAGCAAAAACCCCGATGAACGCTCCCACTCCAATGATACCCCAACGAGTTGCAAAAAATTGAGCAATTTTACGCATTAGCAGTTCCTCCTCTATAAACTATTCTTATCAAAGGTGAATTTCAGAAAACAAATGGATTCGGGGAAGGGAAGAGCAAGAGGGGAACTAAAGAATTATAAAAATATTGAGAGGAAAAGGCGTTAAAATAATTGGAGGGAGAAAGGAGAGCCACCGTTCCGCTCAGCCCCATTCTTCCTCATACCCCAGTCCGTCATCTCTATTGACCCAAACCTATGGGCATCCCGGGTTTTGCTTCATGAGAGATAAACAAAATTCCAGCCAAGCATCATCGGTTCTCACCTCCTCCCATTCAGTATAAATCAAAGTACTTTTAGTCCAAATTTCCCTATATGTCAAATCGGAATTTTCTATATCCAACTTCGTAATTATCAAATTTCTCTATGAAACCCCACATACAAGCTCTTCAAACATTGATCATTCTCATGGCTTCTTCAAAAAGCTCTCTTAATTTCTTCGACTCCCGATGAAGTTTTGTGAGAATCTCTGACAATTCCTTCATCCCCAGGGAGGACACCTTTGCTGCCCAGTTCTGATAAGTTTCTGCATGCTCGTCATTGTGTTCCATCCAGTGTGGAATCAATTTCTTCAATTTTTCAAGCTCATCCATAATCACCCTCCATTGACCTCCGGTTCGTGAGGATCGATTTCAGAATGTCATGCAGGAACAACCAAAAGTTTTTTAAGATTGTCTTTATGTCTTGACGATCGAAAAAATTCCTAAATTCCTAGACTGACTCCTCTCTTCTATTAAAAGACCTTCAGTAACTGTGTCGAATTGTATTCAAAGATATCCCCTATGGTCTTCGTATTTTCAACCCCGGGGAAATTGATCACCTGTATGTACCTGCATTTTGCGTTCTCTGCGATGGCCTTAGCATTTGGAAAATGTAAAATGTCCACAACCAATTCAGGTTTCTGCATGATGGCATCCGCAATGACCTTGGACGTCAGCTCTCCTGGGCTGATGATCTGAACAATATGAAGCCCTGCCCATCGGGCAAAAGGTTGAGCAAAGCGATGAACCACTGCTTTTCTCCCAGAATATGGGGAGATTTTCTTTTGTAATAGCTTCAACTTTTCAACAAAACCTTCCTCCCATACCTGCCTCTCCTTTTCCGTTCCTAATATCTTGGAGATTTTCCGAACCTGATTCATTAAGTTCTCCGGAGAGGTCTCGGTATCGATTTGAATGGCAAGGATATTTCTGTTTTTGGAGGTTTCAAGAAGCTTCTGAACCATCCTCTCATAACCTCCATAAACCACGATATCTGCTCCCTCAAACTTCAAGAGATCGGAAGGCCTCAAATCGTATTCTGGAGGATGTCTCATTTCTCCGGGCGTGATCACCCGCACCTCTTTTGCACCGGCTGCCTTCGCAATAGCTCCTGCCAGTGAAGTGGAGGCCACGACCATCTTTTCCGCCATAGGTGTCGTGGGACAAAAGAGGATAACACAAAAGAGAAAAGGCCATAGAACTTTGTCGAATCTCATCGCCACCCTATCTCACTTTCTCACGACGGGATACTCCCTTCCTGAAAAGAAAACATCCAGCAATGATCAATGAAGCAACGAGAATGATCGTGGAACTCGTCGGAATATCAAAGACAAAAGAAAGGTAGAGGCCGGCCATTCCTGAAAGGAGTCCAAACAGAGAGGAAAAGAAAAAGGTCTGTTTCAGGCTTCTGGAAATGAACGTCGCCGCCATCGCCGGCAGAAGGACAAAGGCATCGATGAGAAGGGCTCCGATCAGTCGCATCGATACCGCAATGGTTAAACCGAGCATGAAGATGATCAAATAATAAAAGAGTTTTTCAGGGAGGCCTACCGCCAGGGCAATTTCACGATCGTAAAGAATGGCCTGAATCTCCTTAAAAAAGAGGAAAACCATGATCAAGATCATCAGGCTGATCAGGCCCACAATGATGAGATCCAGGATTGTCAAGGAGAGAATATTCCCCCAGAGAATGTTAAAGGCTTCAAGGACATGGATGTCGGCCTTGTAGATGAGAATAAAGGCAAGGGCAAGGGTCAGGGTCATGAAATATCCCGAGAGAATGCCAACCCCTAATCTCATTTTCTCCGAAACAGGGCCTAAAGCCATGGAGGAAAGGATGCAAAATAGAAGCCCCAAGAGCAACGGGTCTACTTTAAGGAAAAGCCCAATCGCACCTCCAAGTAACGCGACATGCATCATCGCAAAACGAAGGGGAATGAGATTGAGGGAAAGGATGAACACGCCGATCATGGGAAAGGCGATCCCCGCAAAAAGGATGGCAATCAGGGCGTGCTGCATGAAAGGAAAGTTCAGGATCTGGGTCCAGCTCATTTTCTTATTTAACCAGACAACTTTTCCCTTCTCTTAAGAGATAAATTTTATCGCTGTATTGTTCGACTAAATGAGAGTCATGAGAGACCAAGAGGGTCGTTAATTCCCTTTGATGATGAAGGGTGTGGATGGTTTCCATGATCTCGGATTGGGCTGAGCTATCCAGGTAGGTGGTCGGTTCATCGAGAAGGAGAATCAAAGGTTCCTGTGCCAAAGCCCGGGCAAGAGCGACCTTCTGCTGTTCCCCTCCCGAAAGTTCATGAACCAGTTTCTTACAAAATTGCCTGATCCCAACCGCCTCCATGATTTCAAAGGCTTTATCCCAATCCTCTTTCCTTGGCCGTCGCATCAAACCGATCTTTCCATACCGGCCCATGAGCACTGCCTCTTCCACCCGGATGGGAAACCGGATGGAGTTAGACCGTTGAGGCACGACTCCGATGTCTCTTCTCAAAAAATTTAGATTCTTATACTGGGAAAGATTGTAACCCAACACAGTGATTCGACCTTGAGATGGTTTGAGGATTCCATTTACTACTTTGAGCAAGGTCGTTTTGCCGGCACCGTTTGCTCCTACCACAGATATTAACTCGCAAGGCCTTGCCTCAATATTTATTCCTGATAGGACGGCGACATGTCCCAAGCGAACATGAACATCGGTCAACTCAACAGAATGATGCATTACATCTTCCGTCCCTGAGCTAAAAACTTCCCAGGTTGATTGATAATTGAGATATCCCAAAGCCCGGATTCCGTCATCAGACTCCGAATTCTTTCAGCATGAGGGAGAAGATCGTTGGCTACTGGACCTCCCAAATGCCGGTGAAACTGATTGAGTTCTTCTACGCTTTGTAAGTGGGCAATGGAAAGAACCCCTCCACTCTTAAGAACCCTCACCATTTCAACAAGAGTTTTGGCCTTATTGGTGAAGTGGGGAAAAGCAGAGAAACAGGTGATTTGGTCAAATAGAGCAGACCGCAGAGGAATGGACTCCGCAGTGGAAGTCAGGAAGATTTTTTCACCAAAATATTCCCGGAGCTTCGCCTTCTCCAGCATCTTGAATGAAAAATCAAAACCGATAAGCATTCCTTTTGGACCAATTGCCTGTCTTATCAATGGGAGTAGAATACCCGTGCCTGTGCCAACGTCCAAGACCCAATGTCCTTCTGCCAATCCGAACCAGCTCACAACTTCTAAGAGCTCAGAGGTTCTTTCGTTATATTTGAGCATTTCATCCCACGATGATGCATGGCGATCGAAATAATCCCTTAGTCTCTCCATATTCTCACCAAAAAGAAAGCCATGAAGATGGAGGTTTTCGAACCTCTCTGCCTTCATGGCTAAGACAAATATAACTTTTGGAGTTTTTGGTTGTCAAACAAATTTTTCTTGACAAAAGAGTTGAAATCGATTAAAAAGGATTCAATTTAAGAGCCACGAAGGTTTTGGGCCAGAAGGCCTGACTTTTGTGGCTTTTTTATTGGAAATGAACCACGGAGGTTTGATGTCCTGCAGAAGCAGGACCCTTCGTGGTTTTTTTATTTGGGAAAGGAGGAGGGAAATGGATATTAAATCTGCAAGGCTGGGGTTCGGGATTTCTCTATTGGTTATTCTTGCTATGGCAACTTCTGCTTTTTCTGAAGAGGAGAAGGAGGTCACCCTTGAAGAGGTGAAGGTGGTCGCTTCTCCCATTATCGAGGGCAACAAGGTGGACGATTATGGCAACCCTGTCACCACGGTCACACAGAAGCAGGTTGATGACCTCAATGCACTCGATTTCCCATCCGCCTTGAGAAGAACTCCGGGAGTCACTATCTCCCGTTATAACATCGTTGGAAGTTATGGCGGGGATCAGGGAGGATCCATCTATATCAGAGGCATGGGGGGAGAAAGGCCTGGAGCGGAGATTCAAACCTTGGTAGATGGAAGGCCCAGTTTCGTAGGGATCTGGACTCACCCTCTGATGGATTTGATGAGCGTGAGTAATCTCGGTCATGTTGACGTTTATAAAGGGGCGCAGCCCGTCCTCTTCGGAAATTCGTCTTATGGGGCTGTAAATGTGGTGACCAAACGGATGATGGAGGAGGGGTTTACAACAAGAATTCGATCGGCTTATGGCAGCTATAATACCTTAGACGAGTATTTTGAGCACGGGGGAAAAAAAGGAAACTTTGACTATTATCTCATTGGGGATTTTAAGAAAAGTGACGGGCATCGGGAAAATTCGGATGGTGAGGTTCAGAACTATTTCGGAAGGGTGGGGTACCGATTCGCGGATGCATGGGATGTTTCCCTCACGATGAACTATGCTAACAGCTATGCGGATGATCCCGGGAAAGTGGGAGCTCCTCCAATTCCCGTAGTACCCCGGTTTAAGGTTTGGGATCAAGTCTACGATTTGACCGTATCGAATAAGTATGAAATTGCTAAGGGATTCCTTAAGGTTTATTATGACGACGGTCACATTCGATGGAAGAACCAGTGGGATACTGGGGCCAAAGTAGCCTATGATACGAATACCGACTGGAGTAACTATGGCATTCGAGCCCAGGAGAGGTTAAAGCTCTGGACGTCGGGAGAGGTCATTCTCGGATATGATCATGACGTCTATGGTGGGAAGGCAGAGGAAGTTCGTCCGACAAAGGTAAAAAGTCTAAAGGATACCCACTTTTATAACTCGGCCCCCTACATCGATGTTCGACATACCTTTACCTTTGGGAAGGAATTTCAGGTAACTCCTTCAGTGGGAGCACGGTATAACATGAGCAGATATTTTGGAGACTTCTTTGCTCCCGAGGCCGGGCTGGTAGTCCGTTATGAAGACACGGAACTTTATGCCCGATATGCAAAGGGGTTCAATTTGCCAGGGGTCTATACCGTGTTCTTTTATGAACTCAATTTTGGTCAGGGAGATAAGTGGAAGGATCTCAAACCCGAAAAGATAGACCATTACGAGATAGGGGGGTCCCAAAAAATCACCCGGTGGCTAAAAGGGGACCTTGCTCTTTTTTACGATTATGGGAAAGACCGTCTCATTTTCACGGCTCCTCCACCCCGTTTCGAAAACTTAGAGAAGTATCGCACCAAAGGCATCGAAGCCACAGCGACCGTTACCCCTTGGGCCAATTTTGAATGCTTTGTTGGAGGGACACACTTATTGGCAAGCCCATCGGATCTTCCTTATGCGCCTAAAGTAACTTTGAGTGGTGGGGTTTCTTATGCTCTATGGGAAAAGATTTTCATCAATGCTGATTCCACATATGTCTCTTCCCGATTTGTATCGGATCCCCGTTTCCCCGTTACTAACCCCGGAAAAGTGGGATCCTATTATCTGGTCAATGGAAAGATTTCCTACCGTATCAAACCCATTCCGTATGTTCCGTATAAAGGGGAGGCTGAGATCTTTCTCGCCGGGGAGAATCTAACCAATGTCCATTATGAGTATCTGCAGGGTTATCCCATGCCCGGAATCACCGTCATGGGGGGAATAGGACTTAAGTTTTAACCAAGCTGTAAAAATCAAGTGGACTTTAAAGGGGACAGGTTCCGCTCATTCCGTCTGCATTACTTGGTTCTAATGTTCTATTTGAGGCTGTACGGAGTCCTTCCGTTTAGGTCTCTTCCCAAATAACTTCCACCTCCGGTATTCTTAAAGGGAAAAGACATTTATGTGCTGGTGATGATGCAATCGCCTCTGCCATTTTGGGAGTTAATTCACCCATCATGGAATTGGCTAAGACGATGCCAATCGTCCCAGTCCGCCTCTTTAGATACTCCATTATATCGCCACGACTGAAAAATCTTCTCTTGATAAAAATTATTTTTTTAAGTAAATATATCTCAAACTTGCTTGAAGCAATCCCCCGAAGATGGGGGGATATCATTGTGGATTACACTTATGCTCGACAAATTGTGGCTTGTTCCCGTGGGTTTTATTGTTGGCACTTACGGAACTCTCATCGGAGCTGGCGGCGGCTTTGTCCTTGTTCCCATGCTATTGTTGCTCTACCCCAAAGAGTCACCGGAGGTAATCACCAGCATTTCCTTGGCAGTTGTCTTTTTTAATGCCCTATCAGGATCGATAGCCTATATGCGACTGAAACGGGTGGACTACCACTCTGGCGTTCTTTTTGCGATCGCCACCATTCCGGGAGCTATTTTAGGAGCCGTTACCACTTCTTCTATTCCACGCTCCATGTTTGACGTATTCCTTGGAGTACTGATGATCGTAGGCTCAATATTTTTAATATTTCATACACACAAAAAACCCGGGGCGAAAGGAAGGAGAAAACCGGGATGCTTTATCCGTAATCTTGTTGAAGCGGACGGGACAACACATACTTTCTCCTATTCTCCCATCCTCGGAATAGGACTGAGTCTCATTGTCGGTTATATCTCAAGTTTGTTGGGCATCGGAGGTGGCATTATCCACGTTCCTGCTCTGGTTCACCTTCTAAACTTTCCCGTTCATATTGCAACGGCCACCTCACACTTTATCCTGGCAACCATGGCCTTGACAGGGACGGGTGTGCATATATTTACTGGGGCATTTCACCACGGCATTCGGCGGACAATTGCCCTGGCCATCGGGGTTCTCATCGGAGCACAACTCGGAGCGGTACTTTCCAATCGTATCAGAGGAGTCTGGATTATTCGGGGTTTGGCTATAGCATTGGGATTCGTTGGGATTCGAATTCTGATCCTGGCCTATATTTAATGTAAATGAGGTGCGACGCACTCTCATTGTTTGAATAGTATGTCCTCAACTTCGGAGGATTACCTATAATCTATGGTTCTTTAGATAATGTACTTCAGCAAAGTGGTCTGCTGAGCTGGGTTAAGGAAAAAATAAAGAAAAGGAGAACAAAGTGAGACGTAAAGAGAATTTATTTAGCGGAGATTTTACTAAATGCGTTGAATTTCACGGCCACATCTGTCCTGGGTTGGCTATTGGATTTCAAGCAGCTCGAACCCTCATGGAACGGTTGCGTGTCCGGAAGGCGCCGGATGAAGAGTTGCTTGCGATTGTGGAAACAGATGCCTGTGGGGCTGATGCCATTCAAGTGACGACAGGATGCACTTTTGGTAAGGGAAATTTTATTTTTGAGAACTATGGGAAACATGCTTTTTCTCTTGTGGACAGAAAGAGAAGAAAGGCCATGCGTGTGTGCCTCCGGCCTGATGCTTTCGAGGCTGACCCGGAATATCTTTCCCTTTCTGAAAAGGTTCAGAATGATGAGGCATCGCCAAAAGAATTGGCACAATTCAGACAATTTCAGCAGGAACGAACCCAAAAAATTCTTGATGCTGATGCTGAGTCTTTGTTCAAGATTGAAGAAATCTCTCCAGATATTCCTCCCAAGGCCAGGATTATTGAGTCTGGAACTTGTGATTTCTGCGGAGAGCCAACCAAGATGGACCTTTTGCGTAAAATTGACGGGAAAAGCGCATGTATTCCATGCGTACAGGAAAATGGCCTCGTAGGGTAAATTGCATCACCTCCGTGTCTTTAAGGTGTTGTCTTAAAAGTTTTAGATTGCGGGTCTTGACAAAACGTTGGTTTGTTGCCATAATTACCAACAAGGAGACAGGTTATGTTGATCAGTTTCGAAGAGGCGGAAATAAGATCGAAAATCATAAAAGCGATGGCTCATCCCGTCCGTTTGATGATGGTCGAGATGTTAAAAACCGGTGAGCATTCCTTCTCCCAGATATTCGATGTATTTAAGCTTGATAAATCGACCGTATCGAAGCACCTACTCGTCCTGAAAGAATCGGGAATAATTTCATCGAGAAAAACCGGTACCGATATGATCTATAGACTTGATGTGCCATGTATAACCGATTTTTTCAGCTGTATTACAGCAGTAATTGAAAGCAATGTGAAGAAACAACAAGCGTGTTTGGGGAAGTAATTTTTTTTGAGGCAATTGTTGGTAATTTTGCCAATTCACCACTGAATAAAGACCAAGCTGATCTTTAGAAACGAATATGGAAGATGAGATTTTTGAATTAAAGGCAGGTATCCTGAAGGTGTTCGCTCAACCCACCCGATTAAAAATCCTGGAGTGTCTGAGAAGAGGGGAAAAATCTATTCACGAAATCGTCCATGGCATTCATGGAGAACAGTCAAACATCTCACGGCACATCTCTTTAATGCAGAAGAACCACATCGTCACGACTCGAAAGGCTGGAGTAAGGGTCATGGTGAAAGTGAGGGATACCAAAGTCTTTGAAATCCTGGACAGTATCAGCCTCCTTTTGAAGAAACAAATCATGGAGACAAGAAAACTCATCCAAGAGTTGAGATAAAGAAAGAAGAAAGGAGTAAAAAAATGGATTTTTTGTTCACCATGTTGAGAGGTGGTTTAGACGCTTTAGAGGATTATATTCTGGCCCATACACTAACCTGTTTGATCCCTGCTTTTTTTATCGCGGGGGCTATGTCGGCGCTTTTCCCGAAGGACAAGATCCTGAAATATCTTGGTGAAAAAACGAAGGCTTATATTTCCTATCCCGTTTCGGTTGTCACAGGTCTATTCATGGCTGTTTGCTCCTGTACTGTACTCCCCCTTTTTGCCGGCATCAGGCAGAGGGGGGCAGGGTTGGGCCCCGCAGTCGCCTTTCTCTATACAGCTCCTGCGACCAACATCTTGGCCATTATCTATACAGGTTCACTGATTGGAGCAGATTTGGCCCTTGCTCGAATTATTCTCTCTGTCAGTTTTGCAAGTCTCATCGGTATGATCCTCTCCGTTTCATTCAAAAGTGAAGAGAAAAAGTTTATTTCCAGTGAACCAGCTCCATCTATTTCTCAACCATTCACGGATGGAGGTGAAAAGGTAAAATCGTACCGGTTCT
>Ga0299912_10001544_pt1 | contig 18607 bp, 22 predicted proteins | sample RVTome_2_FD_207667 | JGI IMG/M metagenome (GOLD analysis project Ga0299912, IMG submission 207667) | Soil microbial communities from uranium-contaminated site in the Upper Colorado River Basin, Wyoming, United States - RVT95D214 (version 2) ... | reverse complement strand
ACATTACGTTATGCCGGCAGTGCGAACCTCACGATGAAGTCTTTGCTTTGCGCGAAGATGGTGGCGTCCTGGTCGCGCATGTCCGGGCCGTCCTGGTCGGGCAGGATGCTATCCACCGAAACGGTGTTGACGATGCCGCGCGTGTTCGGGCAGGCGCTGCGCACCAGGTCGAGGATGGCCTTCTGCTGGCTGACCGAGGTGGCGATCACGGTCACTTGCACGCGGCTGGTGGCCAGCACCTTGCCCGCCGTCATCGACGCGGTGCGGCGCTGGACCAGCGATATCTCCTGCACGCAGATCGCGGGCAACACCGTGTCCAGCGGCAGCGACCCGGCCGCGATGTTGTCCGCTGCCACCAGCGCCAGCAACGCCGCATCGTGGGCCAGCAGGTAGCGGACCACCCGCACCGCGCAATAGCCGCTGTCGTCCGGCGCCGCGATCGCTTCCGCCGCCCTGCCTAGCCATCCGCTCAGCCAGTTGCCCAGCCATCCGCCGATCCAGCTCATGGGGGTCCTTTACTTGTCAAGCGTATAGTGCATAATGGCGCTGCCAGGACAGGCCGCCCTGCGGTTTTCAAACCGCCGATCAATTACCCATTGAAAACCTGTTCTGTCATCCTAAATGCTTCGGGTCAATTTTCAATATCTCACCCCATACCCACGCAGCCAGCCTTGAATCATGCTGATGCTTCCGCATCCGGTGGCTTACCGACACCTCGTTGAACTTGGGTATCTCCAAGAAATAAACGGTTAAGACGGTTGCGCCTATCAGTAGGTCAATCGGATACCCGAGCCAGAAGATCCCGAGGATGACTTTGGAAATCCAGTGCAGTGAATACCAGACGTGGCGCACGCCCATATAGACGACAAAGCTGACGCACATGAACCAGATTAGGATAATTATTGTCAGCATAATTTAAGGTATCCTGTAAGAAAATTCACCAGACCCAAGAGCTTTAGTTCCGCTGCCCGTAAAGCCCACTGAAATATGCGTTTTGTGCAGCTCAATTACATTCCCGACGACTCTTGGGGCAATGTAAGTTGCTGCTGTATTATCCGTCCCGTCCATAAATGGGAGAACTTTATTGGCTGTTGTAGCCAAACATGCTGGCAATCCAGTGATAGTAAATGTACTTGCATTTGATGTCCCTTGCAGCGCTCCTTCTGGGATGCTGATATTTGCAAACCCATCTTCAATGTTGAATGTGGCTGTTGCAGTTGGATTTACTGTGAACCCTGTTCCCGTGACCGTAAACGTCCCTGACACACTGTAAGTCATCCGGTGCAGCGTGGTGGTGATTGCTCTGACTGTAAACGAAGCCTTATCAGCTAGCGTGACTGTTGTGCCACTCGGAACCCCCTCGATTTCAAGGTTCGCACCAGCGGTGAATTTAGAAGCCCCATTGCAACGGCAATCTCGAACCAGCCCGGCTTTTGATGCGGCAGGGAAAGCGGTCGTGGTAATCGCTCCACCCGCATCATCCCAAAGGATTGAATTTGCAGCGGCAGCAAAAATATCCCCGGTTGTGGCATGGGCGGTAACAGTGACTTCACTGCTATCTGTGCGGTTGGCTGTAGTGGCTGTATCCGCCGCAAGCGCGTACGCATTGGATGCAGACTGTGAGATCGTCCACGCCGTCTTGGTGCCACTCCCAACAATACCCGTTATGTTCATCACCAATTGATCGGTGCTGTAGCTGGTGATCTGCCCGTACATCGAGTTGGTGCTGGGCGCGGCGGTGTCGGCGATCACCAGGTACATGCCGGGCTGGAAGCTCTTGCCGGCGGTGACGGTGAAGGTTTTGGCGCCGGTGCCAATGGCTACGCTGCTGGCGCTGGTGTCGGTGGTGCTGTTCAGGTTCATCGCCACGGCGAGTGCGTTGGCCTCGGTGACGAATGTGGCCAGTGCGGCGAGCAGGGCGTCGGCTTGGGTGGCAAAGTTCGTCGGGTCGCTGGTGCTGGGGGCTGCGGGGAGTGCGGTGATTGTCATGGCGTTCCTTTCGGTGTGATTCAAATCCCCCTCAGATTCAAATCCCCCTCAATCCCCCTTTTTCAAAGGGGGAGGAAGAGAGGTTCAAAGGGGGAGGAAGAGAGGTTCAAAGGGGGAGGAAGAAAGTTGTTTTTTTAGATTTCTTCCAGTTCCAAACTGATGACGGCGTAATCGGGCAGTTTCAGGTTGATGCTGAATTGTTTGTAAAAGCCCAGGATCAGCAGGGCTTCGAAATAGCCGTGGGTGCTGTCTTCGGTGCCGACCCATACCGCGGGCGTGCCGGCGAGGGCGTCGCGCAGGGCGCGCACGGCGTTGACGCGGCTTTTGTCGAGCAGGATCTGCGAGATGGTCTTGGGCACATTGCGGCGTTGCACCATGACGGCGGTGCCGCCGTCGAAATCGCGGGTCACCGTGGAAAAATTGAGCGTGTCGCTGACCGCTTCGGCCTGGACGGTGCCGATGTATACCTGCGAGCCCAGCACCAGGGCGCCGCATTCGACATCGCCGGAGGTGCGCGTCAGCGTGACGGTGATCACGGCGCTGGAATACGGCGGCAGGTCGAACAGCGCGAGACTTTGTTTGGTGGAGAACGGTTCGAAGAAGTAGTCGTACCAGTCGAACACTTCGCGGGTGTTCAAGTCCTCGGTGTAGGTGTAATAATTCTCGCTCGGCGAGCCGACGGCGCTGTCCACGCTGATGGTGACGGTGTCGGCCACCATGGCGAGCAGCGCGAGGGAGTCCACGCGCACGCCGGGGGTGATGACGACGGTGAGCGGCGACGGCGCGACGGTGGCGGTGTTGCGCAGCAGGTCGAACATCGCCCATTTGTTGGTGGGTCCGAGCAGCAGCCATTTGGTGGTGTCGGTAAGCGCGTTGCCGAGGTTGCCGGCGGCGAGCGATTCGTATTTCAGATGCGTGCTGGTGCTGATGGCGATGTCGCCCACGGCATAGGTGGTGCCCGCGTCGTACACCGGCTCGGTGGTGGGCGAGCCGGCGTCCGGTTCGGCCATGGTGCTGCTGGTGAGCAGCGCGTCGGTGACGGTGAGGGGCGGGATGACTTTCATGTTTTAAACCTTAGGAAGGGTTGAAGGGGGAAGGGAGAAGGGTAAAACCTTCGCGCCGCAGTTACCCTTCTCCCTTCACCCTTGAGCACCGAAGGTGCGTTCCCTTCTCCGTTACCTTTCACGGATTTCATGCTGCGGTGGTCTGCAACGATTGGCCGTCCTGCGTGACGTTGCGCAGCAGGTCGGCGGTCTTTTTGGAGGTGGCGGCGGTGGCTTCGGCGGCGGCGCGCATCGCGCGCATCTCGTCAAGCAGCGCATCGAGGCTGGCGTAATAGGCCATTGCGTCCAGATAGGCATTCTGCGGCGAAGGGGTGCGCACGCCACCACGACCGGTGGTATAGCCGGTTGCATCAGCCCTATCTTTTGCTGTCACGATTCTGCCACGGCCACTGGACACAACCACATTGCCGAGTTGTATTGCCGCAACCAGTGCCTCGGCCTTGACTTTCTCCCAGGCCGCCAATGCGGCGGCGGCTTCGCCGGATAACGTTCCCGACGCGGTCGCAGTCGCCCCCGCGATCGTGCCGGCCCCGGCAGAATCTGCTGCGCGCGCACGTCCGATGGCGCGCTGGTAGTCCACCATGGTCTTGAATGAGTTGGTCGAGATCAGCGCGAGCAGTTGGTCAGTGGTCTGTTTTGCCGCCCGGGTGACGGTGTTGAACGCGTCGGAGACGTTGAGCAGCTTGTCCACGGTGTTGTAATGGCCGAGCTGCAGGTTCAGCTTCACCAGGTCGGCGAACTGCGCGTTGGTCTCGATGCCGCTGATGCCGAGCTCGGAGAAGGTGCGGCCCACCGCGTCGAGCGCGGGCTGGAGCTGCTGCGCGCCGGTGAGGAAATTCTGGATGAACGCCCCGGCCTTCTGGCTGAACGCATCCGCGCCGCCGGCGAGATCGGTGAGTTTTTGCCGCGCCTCGGCCGAGGCGATGCCGATCGCGCCGAACGCGTCGGTGGAGGACAGCCCGAGCGCGAGGATGAAGGAGTTGGTGGTGGCGAAGAGTCCGGTGAGGCGCTGCGCGGTCTTGGCCAGCGTCTCGCCTTCGAGCCGGAAGGCTTCGAGCTGCGGCAGCAGTTGCATCGCGATGCCGTCGGCCAGCAGGCCGGTGACGTCGCCCGCCTGGTTGACCTCGACGTTCCATGCGCGGGTGTGGATGGACAGGTCGCCGATCGAGGAGCCGAGCGCGTCGAAGGTGGATTGCAGGCCGGTGACGGTGGCCTGGAACGCCCGCCCCTGCGCGGTGGTGAGCGCGGTCTTGTAAACGCCGGTGTCGTCCGAGCCGAACCAGCCGCCGGACTGCTTCCAGCTTTGTTCCATGCCGCCGCTGAATCCGGCGCGGTTGAAGTTGCCCACCAGCCGGTTGCCGCCGACCAGTTCGCGCGAATTGCCCATGCCGAAACCGTATTTGGCGATGACGTAGGCGGCGGCGATCGGCACGGCCACATGCAGCGCCATGATGGCGGGGGTGGACAGCGCGCCCCCGGCGGTGGTGATGCCCAGTGCAGCGCCGATCCCGCCGGAAGCGGCCGCCGATCCGGTGGCGGCACCCGCTGCACCGGAGAAACCCAGCGAGCCGACGCCGGCAGAGATCGCCCCCGACACCGGGGAGATGATCGCCGAGATCACCGGACGCAGGATCAGGGTGCTGAACATGTTCTGCACGGTATCGACGAACACCTGGGCGAAGCCCTTGCCGGACTCGAAACCGCGCAGCAGCGCGTCGGTGAGGGAGCGGTTGAGTTCTTCGTGCTCGCGTTTCTGCGCCTCGGTGATGTCGTGTGCCATCTTGATGGTCTTGGCTTCGGTCTCTTCCAGCGCCTTGTCGCGGGCGTCCTTTCGGTTCTTCAACCCGGCTTCGTCCACGGCGAACCAGAAGTCGGCCTCGGGGTCGAAGCCGAGCTTGTTTTTCTTGGCGGAGGAGAGTTTTTTCTCGGTCGTGGAAAAATCGTGCAGCGCCTTGATCTGCGCGGCGGAGATCTTTTCGGTCGCGGCCGCGGAGACGGTGGCGACCTTGGTTGCGGTCAAGCCGACCGTCAGCATCTTCTGCTCCCATGCGTCGAAGGCTTTGCGGCTGGCTTCCGCGTCCTCGATCATCATCCGGTGCATGGCCCCGGCTTCCTTGAAGTCGCCATGTGCGATGGCATTCATTTGCGCGGCCATGCCGCCGAGATCGTTGCCGATCGCCTTGAAGGTGAAGGCCACGTTGCCGCCCAGGATCAGGATCGCGCGGAACGATTCGGCGAGCGGGTTGAAGGCCTCGGAGGTGCCGTATGCGGAGGTCTGCAGCGCCAGCAGGTCGTCGGCCATGGCGTTCAGGATCGGCAGCAGCGGCGCGACCTGGCGCGTGAGCAGGCCGCCGGTGGTGGTGAGCTCATCCAATTTGTCGCCGAAAGCGTCGGATTGCGCGACCAGCTCATGCGTGACGCCGGAGAGCTCGGTGCCGCGCGCGATCATCTCGCCCATGTGCTTGCCGCCTTCGGCCAGCAGCGGCGCGGCGCCACCCCACGATTTACCGAGCGCCTCGGCCATCACGGCGGCGCGCTGCTCCGGGTCCCGGATCTTGACGAAGAGGTCGGACAGTTGTTTGAACGCTTCGATGGGCTCTTTGGCTGTGATGCCGATGCGCGCGAATTTTTCGGCATCGCGGCCCATTTCGACCGACAGTTTGCTGATTGCGGCGGCGATGCTGGTGAGGTCGCTGCCGGATTGCGTGGCGGCCAGGCGCAGGCCGGCCAGTTGCTCGATGGCGACGCCGGTGGTCTTGTTCAGGTCGTCCAGCCGACCGGCGGCGTCGATGGAACTCTTGACCAGGTGCGCGAAGTAGCCGACTGACAAGCCGATGCCTAGCGCGCCCAGTGCAGACTTGGCCATGCCGACCGCGCGCGTAACGTCGCGCATCGCGCCGCCGACCATGCGGTTGGCGTCCTGCATGTCTTTCGACAGGCGCGCCAGGTTGGCGCTCATCTGGATCTCAAGTTGTCCGGCGATCATGGGTGCCTCCAAAAAAAGCGACTCGCGCAAAGACGCCAAGACGCCAAGAAAAGCAACCCAGACAAAAACCCAAACCACGACCCGCTGGTTTTTATTTTGGGCTTGTTTTTGGTTTTCTTGGCGTCTTGGCGTCTTGGCGCGATCATGGTTTTCATAGTTTAGAGATCTCCTTCATCGATGCCTTCATGCGCTGCGCGACCAGGCTGGCTTCGGATTGCGCATAGGGCGCGTCCATCCAGGGGGTCGGACAGTCCGGTTTTGCGGCGCGCTGCGTCTCGCCGATGTAGTCCAGCGACAGGCTGCGCAGGGTGCGCGCTTCCCATGCGTTGAGCACGATGCCGGTGTTGCGTTGCCATGCCTCGAGTTCGGCATGGCTGAGCGGCGCCGCGCCCATGCCGCCCGGTTGCGTCGGGCCGATCTCGAACAGGTAGTCGAGCAGGTGGCCGGCGGCGCACGGCGGCATCTCGGGATCGGTGATGCCGTCGTTCTTTAGCCGGTCGCGGCGGGATGATTCGGGCACGGCACGCCGTGCCCCTACGGTTTCGTTTTGAGATGTTTCGGGGGCGGTGTTGAGCCACGCCGCCTGCCGGACGTACAGGCTCAGTTCTTCGGCGAGGCCTTGGTAAAATTTGCCCAGTCACCGATGAATTTGGCGACCTGGTCGGCGATAAAGCCGAGGCCGAGATCGGAATACACGGCCACCGCCAGCGCCTCGCCGGTGAGGGTGTCGTATTCGAGGTGCTCGAACGAGGCGGTGCAGTCGGCCAGGAATTTGGCGTTGTCGGCACGGGTCTGCTCGGCTGTCTTGTTGCTTTTGCCTTTTTGCTTGAGGCCGTCCATCAGCCGGTTGGATTGTTCGGCCTGCGCGCGGGCGTATTGCTTGGAGGCGGGGCCGTACAGGTTGACGGCGATGGGTTTGGTCTTTTTGTCGTCGGCATACATGAGTTCGTCTGCGGCGTCGCGCAGGTGCAGGCGGCCGGTGGGTTCGGCGGAAAATTTACGGATGTCCATGGGGTACCTTAAAAACGTGGGTTATAAAAATGTAGGGGAAATGCAACCCCTCCCGGCCTCCCCTTGTCAGGGGAGGATCTGTGCTGCCCTCCCCTGACAAGGGGAGTTGGAGGGGTTGCCGTTATGCTGCGGCGACGACGATCGGCTTGCGGCACAGGGCCAGATCGACGGCGATGCGCGAGATGTCGTTGACGGCGCCGTCCTGGTATTCCTTCTTGCCGACCAGCACGTCCATGTAGTGCACTTCGCCGTCCGGATAGGAGAGCTTGGCGCTGTAGTGGCTGTTGGATTCGGAGGCGGTCTCGAGGATGGCCTGCCCGGCGTCGGACGGGATGGAGCCGAGGGTCAGCGCCATGGTGCCGTAGTTCTTGGAGCCCTTGACCTTGGTCACCACGCTGGTGTCCACCGGCACGAACTCGGAGATGTTGGCGGTGACGCCGTGGTTGCCGTAGTTCTCGACTTCGCCGATGGCGGTGAAGACCACGGCGCTGGCTTCGTAGCCGGCCTGGTCATAGGTTGCGGGGATGGAAGCGCTAATCGACAGAGTAGCGCCCGCGATGGATTGAACTACTGTGCGTGCGGTCATGGTGAGTCTCCTTTGAAAATAAAAAACCGCCCTTGAGGGGCGGCGCGGGTGCTACAAAAAAACATGGGAAGGGAACGCACCTTCGGTGCTCAAAGGGGAAGGGAGAAGGGTAACTGCAGCGCGCAGGTTTTACCCTTATCCCTTCTCTCTTCTCTCTTCTCCCTTCTCGCCCCTACCTTGTCACGGCGAACTTGACGATGAAGTCGCGGGTTTGCGAATAGATCGCGGCGTCCGCGTCGTATTCGTCCGGGCCGGTGGTGTCGGGCAGGATGCTGTCCACTTCGTGGCCGTTGACGGTGCCGTGGGTGTTGGGCAGCGCCTTGCGCACCAGTTCGAGGATGGTCTTCTGCGTCTTGTAGCCGCTGGCCGTGGCGCTATCCTTGGCGTTCACCCTCACCCTCACCCGTTCGGTGATCAGCACCTTGTCGGAGTTCATCGGGATGTTGTTGTGCGCCTCGCCGGTCGCTTCGTTGATGCCCAGCGCGGGCAGCACCGAATTCAGCGGGATCGTGCCGGCCTTGATGTTGGCCGCAGCGACGGCCGCGACCAGGTTGGCGTTGTTGGCCAGCAGGTAACGGGTGATGGCTACGCCGCTCATGATGAACCACAGGGGCTAGGGGCTAGGGGCTGGGGACTAGAAAACCCCGCGCGTAGCGCGACAAAACCCCCTAGCATCCAGTCCCTAGCCCCTAGCCCCTTATTTTTCATTCATCCCCCTCGACCATGATGTCCGCCATATCCAGCCCTTGCTTGGTCAGGCGGTTCTTGATGTAGTTGCCGACCGCGAGCACGGCGTTCTGCGCTTGTGCATCCAGCGCGGGGCGCATGAACGGCCTGGCCTTGAAGCCGGGATGGTTGACCGACTGGAAGAACATGCCGCCGAACGACAGGCCTTTGCGGTTCTTGCCGGTGATCAGGTGCGGCGCGGCGCCGGTGTACTCCAGCCAGTAGGCGACGTGGCCATGCTTGCCGGTAACGCGCAGGCTGGCGCTGACCTTGCCGCCGCGGCTGCGTGCGGATACTTTCAATCCTTTTTGCAGTTGCGCGGTATCGACCGAGCCGTTCGACGCCAGCAGCGCCTTCGCTTCTGCCCGGATCGGCTTGATGCCGGCGCGCATCGCGCCGCGCATGATGTTGGCTTCCATCTTGACCGGCAGTTCGGTGAGGAACTTTTGCAGCTCGGACAGGCCTTTGACGTGGAGTTCGCTCATGCAGATGCCTTTATGTTTTTTTAGCGGCGACGCGTCGCCGCACTCCAAATCAGGATGAGTATCTCTCGCAGACCATCTCCAGCCATTGCTTGCGTCCGATCTCGGCGGGGCCGCCGACGATCTGGTAGATCACGTCGGTCTCGCCGTGCACGGTGATGCGCATGGACGAATCCACGTCGCTGCGGTGGCGGATGGTGATGCGGCTCTGGTTGCGCGCCAGCGCCAGCCCTTGTTTGACCGCTTCGGAACGGCTGGGCGGCACGTCCACCACGTTCGCCCACATCGGCGCGGCGGTGGTCGGGCTGCCGGGCTGCACCACCAGCGGCACCCAGGTGATGATCTCGGTGCCGTAGTCGGCATCCTGCGTCACCTGTTTGTATTCGATGGTGATGCGGCGATCGAGCTGGCCGGCTCTCATGCTTTTGTAGTGGCGAGATTCATTGCGCCCTGATTGTTATCGGGCGCAATGAATTGCGCCCCTACGATTTTTTTCATATGTTCCCAGCCCGGTCTTTTTGCACGGAGTAATTCGCCAGCATGCGCTCGCGGTGCCATTCAGTGGCCATCGGCGCGTTGGCGTATTCTTCATCGTGGAAGCACGGTGTGCCCAGTGTCCAGTGCAGCAACTTGGCTTTTTCGTTGGCGCCGAATTCGTCGGGCAGCCAGTTCCATTCGATCGGCAACGCGCCGATGCGCTCGTCGGGTATCCAGCCGAAGCGGTGCAGGTCTGCACCGCCGGCCTTTTGCACGTATTCCGGCGTGAGCTTGTTGTTGATGGCACTGCCGCAGTTCCACAGTACGACGCTGGACCAGTTCTTCCTCGGGTAATCCTCGTTCTTTGCGCCCAGGTATTTGTCCGCGCGCCGGGTGTGGTAGTCGTGCTTGACGACCATCACCGCCTTGTCGTGCTCGATCAGGTTGAATAAGGTGGCGATATCGTCGCGGAACAGCATGTCGCCGTCCACGAACAGCGCCCAGCCCTTGTGCCCCATCAGGTGCGGCACCAAAAAGCGCGAATAGATGAACTGGTTGCTGCCGTCCTTGTGCTGCTCGGTGTAGCCCTGCAGGTTGTTCAACGCGAGCGGGGTGATGCTGACCGGCACGCTGGCGTGACGGATGATGCTGTTGACGCAAGTGTGGTAGGCCACCGCTTCGCGCGGGTCGTAGCCGATGAATATCCTGAGTGCCATCGATGTGTCCTGTCAGAAGAAGCGCGTGCCGATGATCAGCGGATCGAGCAGGCCGTCGGCAAACCCACGCGGTATCTCGATCGCATTGCCGTTGCCGATGACGAGTTGCTCGCGTTGATCGTAGAGCGTGCAGATGCGCGCCTTGAGCCAGGTGCGCAATTGCCCCGGCAGATAAGTGTTGTCGGTCAGGTCGGTGGGCGACCCGGGCGCGGCATAGCCGGCACGGTACTGGATGCGCACCGGGTTGAAACCATAGCCGATCGCCGGCCACGATTCCCCATACACGGGCTGCACCCTGCCTGGCTGACTGACGGTGTCGACCTGATAATCTGCGGCATCCACGGTCTGCAGGGTGCGATCTGCGTCCAGATAGCTGATGGAGTCGATGCCGATCAGCGGGGCCCAGGGCAGCTCGATGCAATGGCTGAAATGCTGCAGGTTCAGTTCCAGGGTGCGCTCGACGAAGGCGCGCCCGGTGAGGTGCTCGGCATACGCGGTCATGGAGGCGATGAGCATCTCGATGAGCGCGTCGTCGCTGTCGTCGATGGCGTCGATGCGGCACCATGTTTGAACCTCGGCCAGCGTGGCGGGGTAGGCGGCGGGAGCGGTAATTATTTTTATCATGCGAAACCCCAAAAAAAACGACTCGCGCCAAGACGCAAAGACGCCAAGAAAAGCAACCCAGACAAAAAACCAACCCACGATCCGCTTGTTTTTATTTTGTGCGTGTTTCTGGTTTTCTTGGCGTCTTTGCGTCTTTGCGCGATCATGGTTTTTTTTTAATCCCACGATAAAATAAAATCGCCGCTGCGCTCGGTGCGCAGCACGGCGCCCAGGCTTTGCAGGTACGCCACCGCGCCGGTCTCGGGCAACCCGAATTTTTGCGCGCGGCCGGGCTTTTGCTCGACGATGACGCAGGGGTGGCAGCGCTTGAGCGTCTCTTCGCCGCCGCGCAGCGCGGGCAGTTCGCCGCCTTCGCAATCGAGCTTGATGAAGTCCACGTCCTGCAGGTCGAAGTCGTCGAGACGGCGCAGCGGGATGTCGCCGGCCCCGTCGATGTACGAATCGCCGGAGCTGCCGACGCTGGTGTGGATGGAGATGGCGCCATCCTTGTCGCCCAGCGCCATGGCGTACAGGTTGACATTGGCACCGGTGACGTTCTTTTCAAAACAGGCGCGGTGCAGCGCGACCGGCTCGAAGGCGTGCAGTTGTTCGAAGCGCTTGGCCAGGTCCATGCTCCACAGCCCGCAATGGCCTCCAACGTCCACGGCGGTGCGCCAGTTCTTGACGTACTGGAGCGCGAGGTTGCGTTTGTCGAGCTGGTAGCTGAGTTTGCCGTCGACGATCTGGTTCATCTTTTTCATCCACGCGACCAGGTGGGTTTCGTGCGCGGGCAGCCAGATGCCGCCGACTTGTTTCATTTCATTCATATCATCTCCGTAGGGGCGGGTTTCAAACCCGCCCTTATTCACATTCATTGCGGGCGGGTTTGAAACCCGCCCCTACGCTGCATAATTGTTCCAGCACCATCTCCGGCGTGATCGCCGCCATCGCTGCCGCGCAGTGCGCGCACGGGATGCGCATGCCGCACGGTTCGCCGCCGCTGAACAGGTTGCGGTGCAGGTCATAACCGGTCTGCGCCGGGCTGATGAAGCCGCCGAAGATGACCACCGCCGGGATGCCGAACGCGGCGGCGGCGTGGTGCAGCCCGCCTTCGTGCCCGATGTATATCTGCGCATTCGCCAGCACGGCGCAGGCGCTGCGGAAGTCCGGCGTTTCGATCAGCGCAACATGCGGCAGCGGGCGGGTGCCGCGCGGGCCGAGCTGGGTGAGCCGATATCCGGCCTGATGGGCCAGTGCGGCGAATTGTTCCCAGCGTGTCGTTCCCCAGTGTTTGTTGGGGCTGGCGCGCGCCTTGAGCGTGGGTTCGATGACGATCTGCGGCCGGTGCGGCGCGGCGAAGCTGCGCTCGGCATCGGTCAGGCAGATCTCGCCGGGGGTGCATTCGAATGCTCGCCAGGTCCAGCAACGCCATTTTTTGTCGGCGATGTAGGGCCGGGCGCCGGGGCCGTTGCGCAGCAGCTGGAAGTCGCCCTGCTCGCCGGGCCGCGCGATGCGCGGGTTGCTTTCCCAGATCGGGTGCCAGCGCGGTACGCCGTCGCGATCGACGACTTGCACGCGGCGCGGGTCGGTTTGTTGCGCACGTTTCACCTGGCCGGTGACCATGATCTCGTCGCCCATGCCCATCATGCTGTCTTCCGCCAGTATTGCACCCACTCGCCGCGCGGGCCGCGTTCCTTGCGCTCGCGCTTGAATCCGGATTTAAGCAGCAACGCGCCGACATCGGCGCGGGTGTGGCGCACATGCTTGCTGCGGATCACGCCGGTGGAGCCCAGCGGCAGGCGCAGCACGATCAGGTCGCGCGCCATGTCGGCGCAGAGCTTGACGCCCGCCGCCGGGTCGTCCAGTTTGTGCAGGATGGCCAGGGCGAGCACGATGTCGAATTTGGGTTGCCAGCCGCCGCGGATCGATTCGCACAGGTCGCGGTATTCGAAGTGCACCGGCAAGCCCGGATGGTTTGCCAATTGCGCCTGCGCTTCGGCCAGTAATGCGGTGTTGTAGTCGCAGCCATATACCGAGCGGGCGCCCGCCAGGGCGAACTGCAGTGCGATCAGTCCTTCGGCGGTGCCGAGGTCGCACACGGTCTTGCCGGCGGCTTCATCCAGCGCGGGTTGCAATCCGAGCAGTTGTTCGTCCAGCGTGCGGTCGCCGCCCTGAACGCCGGGGATGACGAACCAGCCTCTGCGTTTGTTTTCAGTTACCACGATTCAACATGTTCCATGCGGTGCCGTTTTTCATTTCGTCCAGTGTCCATTGCGAGTCGGCGAGCCGCGCCAGCCATGCTTCGCGTCCATCCTTGTGATGCGGCCTGTCGATCTCGTCGAAAGGGGTTGAAAATCCGGCGGCCATGCAGGTCTTGTCCGTCAATATCACCGGCACGCCGGCGATCAGCGCTTCGATGGCGGCGGTGCTGGAGTGTGTCACCAGTAGCCAGGCGTCCTGCAGATCGGCAGCCAGCGGGCGCTTGGTCTGTTTGTCGCGCAACACGATCTCGCGGTCGGTTTGCTGCGCCAGTTGGCTCAGCACTTGTTTGTTCCAGCCTGCCGCGCCATCCTGCCGGCAGGCGACGGTGCGCATGAATTCGTCGCTCTGCGCGCAGACGATGATGCGCTTGCCGTTTTTTTGCCACGGCTTGATGTCGATGCCGAGCTTTTTAAGCCGCACGCCGCTCGATGGCCAGATGCTCCAGCTTTGCACGGCGTTGCAGCCGACGCGGAAATAGACTTCGCGCGCGCGGTCGAACCAGCTGTTGTCGAGCCAGTACCAGACGCGCTGTTCGCGGATGGCCTGGTGCCACAGGTGCATCCAGGCGGGACGGACGCCGTAGAATGCCGCGCCATCCGGTTGCAATTGTTGTGCGGCGGTGCTGTCCATCCCGCCGCGGCACCCGGACGCGAAGGCTTCCAGCACGCGCCAGGATTTGATCTTGTCAGGCTGCGCGTAGCAGGTGATCAAATGCGGCTCCCGATTCTATTTCGGCCAAAGTCCATTGCGCCCAGGCCAATCTTTGCAGTGCGGACAATCTGTCCGCTTTTTGTCCCGGCGCCTCTATTTCTTGCCCCACGTTGGCGGCAGATTTGCATATCCAGTACGGCGATTCGCAGATCACCGGGATGCCGGCCACCAGTGCCTGCACGCCGGCGCTCGATGCCCAGATCACCACTGCCCATGCGCCGGACATATCCTCGTCCAGCGTTTTTTTCGGCGCGGCGATGCCGGGATGCGGACGGACGCGGATCTCGCGCCGGGTGAATTTCGCCAGGCGGCGCCGGACATCGTTCGCCCAGTCGCACGGCATGATCATGCCCGGCATGCCAAAGCTGCGGTTCGGGCAAACCAGCACATGCGCGCCCTCTTCGCGCCAGGGTTGCAGTTCGATATTCAGCGCGGCAAAACGATCTGCTGCGCCGGTGTGCCATTGCCCTCGCCCGTTGTGCGCGTGGCGTGCCAGCGCATAGCGTTGCGCGCCGTATTCGTCCGCGCCCAGATAGCCATTCTCGGCCACCACCACCGTGCCGCCTGCGCGTTCGAAGCGTGTAGCCAACTCGTGCATCTTCCCGTAGCGGTTCCAGATCAGCAGCACGTCGCCGGGGCTGATCTTGCCCGGGACGCTGCTGGCGACTTCATAGCCTGCCGCTTTCAATCCGGCGCTGAATGATTCGTGCCGGTAATGGATCTCGCGGCGCGTCAGGTTCCACGCTTTCATGACAAATTCAACGCTTGCTCCAATTCCATCTTTTCGAATGCATCCACCGCGCTGTCCGGCGAACAGTTGATCACGCGCACGCCGGCGGCCTTGATCGCCTTGGCGCCGTCCTTGAACGATTTGCGGTACAGCGCGAACACGCTGTCCGGCTCGCGGCGCGGATGGTCGCCGAACCAGTGTGTGGGCTTGCCCTTTGCCGGCTCGCGCCCGTCATAGCCCAGCAATATGATCGTTGCAGCGCCCGCCAGCACCGCAAGATTGAGCGCCTGATAGCCGCTGTTGCCGCCGGTTACCAGATATTCCGGATCGAGCGAGAGCCCGGTGCCGTTTGCCGGAAAATTCTTGTTGCGCAGCAGGTGCACCGCGCCGTCTTCGATGTTCATGCCGCTGTTCTGGATGCTGCATTTTTCGCCGGTGAAGCTGATGAAATCCGGCTTGGCTTTGTGCCAGTTCCACCATTCGCTGTCGGCGAAATAGCAGAGGTCTGCCCCTGGCGCGATGCGGTACGCATCGTTGATGGCCAGGATATAAATGCCTTTCACGTTCGCCCCCTCTACCGCTTGCGGGAGAGGGTTGGGGTGAGGGGCGTTCCTTACGTCTCGGGCTTGCTCGACCGCCTTGACCTGCGCTTCGGTAAGGCTGGGTCCTCCGCCGATGCAAACAACGGTGCCGCCGGCCCAGTTCCGCTCGACGGTGCTGAATCGGTCAAGCGGCCAGCCGGGTCGGCGGCTGAGGATTTTTTTTCGACAGGTTCCTTTGTCTCGGATGCGCCAGCAGGTTTGGTCTGGCCGGGGCCTATGACCGGCCGCGCCAACACGCCCGCGTTCATCAGCACGACCGCGCCCGCATCGATCAACAAACGCGCACGCGCCGGCGTAGCCCAGAAGATCGTGCCGCCGGTGCCTTCGGCGATGATGCGGTTGGGCTTGATGCGCAACTGCGCGGTTTTTGCTTCGAGAACCATAAAAGAACCTTTCGAAAAAAAACAAAAAACAGGATGCAAGGATGCAGGATATGAGGATACAAAACCGCTGCTCCGGCCTTGCATCCTTGCATCCCGTATCCTTAATCCTGCCTTTATTACCCTGCGTGGCTGATCGCACCCTTGACGATCGCGGCAGCGCGATAGACGGCCAGCGCGAGGCGTTCTTCTGCCAGGATGGCGACCATGTTCTCCACAAAGAACGTGGAATGCTGCTCGGCGATGCGCACCGAGGCATCTTCGCGATCATAGATCTCGGCGGCCAGGCTGAACGCGCCGGCGAGGAATTGCCCGGAGGTCTGGCTGGCCGTGGCGACCACGTCCTTGCCCCACACGCGCGGTGTTTCTACGCCATGCGGGTCGCTGAACAGGTAACGCCCGGTGGTATCCTTGAGCAGTTGGATATCGGTCCAGTCGGTTGGGTGCAGCACGACGCCGCTGGCCTCAAGGTTCTGCAAACTGATCTGCAGGAAGGCCTTGAGCAGGGTGTCGAGCGCGGTCTGGTTGGTGGCGCCGCCGGTGAATGCGGTGGCGTTGCTGACCAGTCCGTACAGGTCGCCCTGCAGTCCGTTGCCGTTGAGGATCTCGTCTTCTTCCTTGAGCATCAGGCCATAGCGCAAACGTCCGTCCACGTAGCCTTGCAGCATCGGGGCGTCCGACAGCACCTGGCGCGAAGCCGGGATCCAGTGCGCCAGCGTGATGACCGGGGTGTTGGCCAGCTCGAAGGTCAGCGCGCTTTCCGGTTTGGATTCGCCTTCCGTCACTTCGTCCGGGCTGGTGGTGCCGCCCTGCGGGCCGGCGTTGCTGGTGAACAGCAGTTCCTTGGCGAACTCGATCAGGTTGCTGCTGGTGCGGTTGTTCGGCAGCAGGTTGCGGATGGTCATGCGGCGCAGGCCGGGTGTGATGATGCCGGCCAGTCTGTCCGCTGCGACCAGAGGTTGATCGTTGGTCAGCGGGTTGACGTTGAGGATCGAGGTCTTGTGGAAGCTGCCGACCTTGACGCGCTTCATGCTCCGGCTGTCGGACGTGCTGGCGGCCTTGAACTCTGCGGATTCGGCGACGATCTGGCCGATGGATTTGCCGGATTCGTTGCCGCCGCTGCCGAATTTTTGCGCGGATTTTTGCTCGACGTCCAGGATGCGCGTCTTGAGTTCTTTGACGCTCTCGGCCAGCGCGTTGCCGGTTTTGCCCAGCTCGGTCAGTTCCTCGTTGGTCTTTTTGTGCAGAGTGCCCTCGGCCCGCGTTTCTTCGAGCGCCTTCATCGCGGTATCCTGAACTTTTGCGATGTTTTCTTCCATGGCCTTGAAGGCTTTTTGCTGAAGCTCGAGCAAGCCCTTCATGTCGGTCGGCGCGGTATCCAGCAAGATGCCGCCCGCGAACGCGGCGGTGTGGTCGATCAATCCGATGCCATAGGCAAAGGCGATCAGCAGCAAGCACAGGAATTGAACCTTGTGGCCGCTGAGATAGGATGTCAGTTGTTTCATGTTTTGTTCTCCAATAAAGTGTTGAGGAATTTTGCGTGCTGCTGCATCAGGTCTGCTTCGCCATCAGCGTCTCGCTGATCGGGCATCGCTTTCCATCCGCCCGAGGCGAGCAGCTTCGCCTGGGCTTTTGAGAAGCCGCCTGCGTCTCGCAGGAAGTCCTCGAATTCTCGAATGTTGGTGACATTGCCGAATTGCTTTACGTTGTCGATGCCGGCCAGCGGGTTCATGCCGAAGGTGACCGGGCTGATCTCCCACAGCTTGAGCGACTTGAGCTGGCGGATGCCGGATTCGAGGATCTTCGCTCCGCCTTCGAGCACGTCGTAGCCGATGCTCATGCCGTCGAGCGCGCCGCCTTTCATCAGCGCATACGCGCCGCGCGCGCTGGCCGCTTCGAGGATGAGCTGCCCTTTGAAGCGCAAGCCCTTGTCGTCCTGCGTGACTTCGGCCACGCCGATCGGGTCGCGCGAGTTGTGCTGGTTGAGTATCTTCACCATGCCGTCGCGGCCCTTGACGATCTCCTTGAACGCGCCGCGCTCGATGACGTCGCCGCCGAGATCGACGTTGCCGAACATCGCGGCATAACCCTCGAAGCTGCCGGAGTCGCCGAAGGCTTTTATTTCAAGCGATGCGTTCAGGAATTTCATGGTTTGTCTCCAGGCTGTGGTACGGGTTTGGGTGGCGCGTTGCGCGCCGCGACCAGTGCGGCGATCTGGTCGATCATGGCCATGTTGCTCTGCACGGTGTATTGGCTCATCGCCGGATCATCCGAGGTGTTGCGATTTTCCAGCGCGCGGACTTCGTTGCGCGAGAACACGCCGTTCTGCAGCATGATGCTGTAGAGCTGCGCGCGCGCTTGACTGTCGGCGCGCAGCAGCCCGTCGGCGTTGTAGCGATAGAAATACTTGCCCTTGTCCGCCGGCTTGAACAGCTTGCGCGCACCCTCTTCTTCGCGGCGCATGTACGGCAGCATGGTGTACATGACGAATTCGAGCGAGAGGTGCTCGATGTTGTTGTTGGTGGCCTGCTCCAGGCTGGCGACCATGTGCGGCTTGATGTTGAACAGGCGGCATATCTCGACGACGGTGAACTGCCGCAATTGCAGGAATTGCGCGTCGTCCGGGGTGATCAGCCCGGATTCGACCTTCATGCCGCCTTCCAGCAACATCGGCTTGTTCATGTTCACCACGCCGGTGTGCATCTCCAGCAATTTTTTGTTGGCGATCACGCGCTGGTCATCACTCAACCATTCGGCGATTGATACGCGCGCCGACGGCATCAGCCCCTGCCCGAACAGCCGCGCATTGAATTCTTCGCCGGCCAGCGCCAGCCCCATCGCTTCGCGCGCGTAGGCGATCGGGCTGAGCCCTTCCTGTCCGTTGAAACTGAATCCCTTGGTGTGCCAGATCTTCTCGGCGGGATACCATTCGGTCTTGCCGCGATCGGTGATGCCGTATTTCAATTCCCAGTTGGTGCTGGCGTCGCGCTTGCGCTCGATCTGCCCGCAGGGCACCGGGTACAGCGACAGCACGTCGCCGCTGCCGCGCCGCTCGATCACCGAGTAGGCGTTGCCGCGCATCGCAAGATTGGCGGTGCGCGCCTCGCGGTACTCCAGCCCGTTCATGTCGCTGTTGGGCTGCTCGATCAGGATCTCGTGCAGCGGGTGTTCGTCCACTTTGGTGGCGTTGCCGCTTTTTTCGTAGCGAAAGATCGCCGAGGGCATCGCGCCCATGGTCTCGGCCAGCAGCCGGATGCACGCCCACACAGTGGTGATCATCCG
>Ga0299912_10001543_pt1 | contig 18610 bp, 15 predicted proteins | sample RVTome_2_FD_207667 | JGI IMG/M metagenome (GOLD analysis project Ga0299912, IMG submission 207667) | Soil microbial communities from uranium-contaminated site in the Upper Colorado River Basin, Wyoming, United States - RVT95D214 (version 2) ... | reverse complement strand
TGAGAGCCGAAGTGGAATGGATTTTCACAAAAGTCCCGAATCCTTTTCACATAAAGTGAAATAGTTTTCTCATTCTCTTCTCGCCTGAAGATAGATTTTATGAAAAAAGGGGAGAATTGAGGTATTAGTAAGATTTACCCCGTTAGAAATAATGCCCCGCTGCTCCGCAGGGGGATTCTATTCTAGAATGATTCCAGCTAGGTTCAATGCCCTGCTGAAACCTCTAAGGGGGTTTACTGAACTTCATCCCAATAAAAAAGGGACAACCCCTTGTGGGTTGCCCCTTTTTTATCATGGAGCCCACGGACGGATTTGAACCGCCAACCTGCTGATTACAAATCAGCAGCTCTACCATTGAGCTACGTGGGCCCGCCGAGGCGGTCGCCTCGGAGTTCAGAGTGAAAAGTTCGGAGTTAGGAGTAACAATCCAAAATAATCCTTACCTTTATCCAGAACGGGAAAACATTACGTTTTATTATAACGCCGAATTATAGAATAAGGAATTAGACTGGGCAAGTCAACCCCCTCTACTCTAAATCATTTCCTGTCTCATATGTATCTGAACGAGTTCACCCCAATCGTAAGCCCATAATTCGTAATCGAAATCCAAAACCTTAACGATATCCCTGCCATGCTGAAATTTTTTAGCATCTCCTGTTTTCGATAACCCATAGATCCTGAAACAGGTTCAGGATGAGGATTACGGATTATGGGTAAGCTCCTTTACCTCAACCTTACCTCTCTCTACCCCTCACCTCAGTCCCTGCCGACGGCAGGCAGGCTCTCCAGCAACAGGAGAGGAAGAGAGACAGCTATTTCTTTTTTGTTTCGATCGCTTTTTCTAAAATCTTGATTCCCTCTTGAGAGGCATTGATGGACTGCGCCAAGGACTCCCTTGCCTGTTCGGGATTGTGGAACCCATCGCTGTTCTCGGCTGTCCACCATTCCCAGAGGATATGTGCCTTGTCATGGAAGGGGCGCACTTCCTTCAGGATTTCCTCCCCGATGCCAACGTCCTTTGCCAGGGTATACGTATCAATCAATTGGGCCAGCCAAAATTCCGCCTTTCTCATTTTTCCGCGAATATAATTCTGGATGGCATCCACCTGATACTCAGCCTCGTCTTGAGACCAGTAAGAGTGGCAGCGTACGCAGGTGTCTTTAAACATATATCTTGAACTTCGCTGACCGTGGAAAGTAAAAGTCTTTCCTTTCTTATCCTTCACCTTGGGCATATGGCAATCTTTGCATTCGACCCCTGCCCGTTCGTGTCTGCTTCCCCCAAAGGTTTCGGTTTCCGGGTGTTGGAGCTTTGTCAGCAGTGTTCCGGTGACAGCGTGTTTAAAATCCTTGAAACCTATCTCGGCATATCGCTTCTGAATATCGAACACATTCACCCACGGAAAGTAGTTGGCTCTTCGATCATCCATTGTGATGGAAGCGCCAGTCTTTGGGTCGATCCCTGGATTGCAATTGTATTCCACATGACACTGGGCACAAAGAAGATTGGAATCAAATTTGTTGAGGAGTCCGATAGCGCGGAAGGGTTTGCCATCACGTTGGAATTCGAGCTTCGTCATGGTCACCTTTTTGCTCTTCTCCTTATCATAGGGATATGTTCCTTCTCCCCGGTCCACCACCGCCTGGATCAAGGCATCCCGGACGACTCTTGCTTTGGCTGCATGGGGATCGTGGCAATGAATGCAGCCTATCGGGTTCTGAATGTCCTTCTTAGCCATCTCGATGGCTGCCGGGTTTCCTCCCCTTTTCAAATCGGTTGCAGGGTTAGAATCACCCATATAAGGCCATTTCAAAATCGTATCTGTCGTCTTACAGGTAAAACAAACTGTATTTCCTGCTCGGGCTGTCTGCGGCAATTCTTTTCCGGTATCCACAAGGATATCCCAGGCTTTTCCTGTCTTCGTAATGTCCTTCCAACTTTTCAACTGAAACCTTCCGCCAAATGCTCGATCCACCAGTAGAAGGTCGGTGACCATAAAGGCGTGAGATCGGGGTTCATCGTGTTCTTTTGTAAAGCCATGGGGCATCAAGAGCTTATCAAAAGTAGGGGATCGGCTTGTGGTGGTGGATTTCTCAACCTTGGCCTTTGATTTTAGATTGACCGACATCAAGGTTTCATACTGGGAGGAATGGCATTTACCGCAGAGGCTTAGCTCCAGGTTCGTCCCAGGGGGCTTTCCAGGGTCTTTAAGGTGCTCCGTGAGTTGGTGATGACACCTTGAACAGGGAAGGGGAGCATGTTTGCTTCCCACTTTGAGGGATTTGATCTCTTCATGGCATGGGTAGCATGCCGCATCTTCCTTTGGAATAGTATCCTTTGGAGAGCGGGCATAGGAGATATAAGAAATGATGGAAAAAAAGCAAATGATCGAAAGAAAGATCATTTTTTTGAGCATAGGGAAACCTCCTTTTGAAACAAGGGGACCAATTCCATGCTTGGATCTTAATATTATTTGATTGCAGCGACGGGTCAACCTAAGAAAAATTATTTGTATCCAATAAGCAGAGTGACGATGGTCCATCCAAAAAGGATAACCAAAAAAATAACAAATTGTTTGACCAATTTGGGGTCCATAAGTCCTCCTTTTTTTTCAACGTCTGGAGATGATTTGTATTTTTTCTCAAAATAGTATATTAAAAATGTATGTTTTTGACACAGGCTATTATGAAGAATTTTTAGAATTATTTCAAGAAAGAAAAGTGGGTAAGTAGAAGAAAGGAGAGACAAGATGGGTTTGGGATTGGCTCTGATCGCATTGGGCATGCTGATCCTCCTGGAGCGTATGGGGGCGGGATATGGGTTAAGGGAGGGATGGCCGTGGGTCGTCATTGCCCTTGGGACAGGAGGCATTTTCCGCAATAGAAAAAGTATGGCTGGTTGGGTCACATTAATCGTTGGAATCTTCATTCTGGGAGCGAAGTATTACTCTCTCCATTTTTCGATTCCAGGAGTCATCCGGACCTATTTTCTGCCAGTCCTTCTCATCGTCATCGGACTCCTTTGGCTCTGGAAATATCAGAACGATTAGTTAGAAAATAGGTTTCGTCCAACGGCAAGGGCAAGGATGCCCGTTTCGTCTTTCGGTTATCCCTCAATAGGCGGGATTGGTCTTAAGAATTTTATTTAACCCCCGGACCCTCAACCCAACGGGCTTCGTAACCGTAACCCAAGTAATCGGATTATCTTCATGTTTTATGAGAGGCTAACCGGCCATGGGTCATTAGGTATAAGGACGGCGTTCTCTTGAGTGGCTCAAGCTTGGATAAGGCCGGCCACGACCAGCAGGGTTAAGACTTCTTCTCCAGTATTGGTCAGTTCATGAAAGTGACCCGTGGGGATATGGATTGCATCCCCTGGTTCCACATCACAGACTTCATTCCCCACCTGCATGCGGCCCCGACCGCTTTGAACGATGTAGATCTCTTCCATGGGATCCACATGGCCAATGAGCATTTCACCTGGAGGAACATAGGCATGGGCAAGAAACATAAGGGTTTGAAGATGCCTGGTGTCCAGAATCATGTGAGCCACGCCACCCCCGTGGGCCCGATAGCGAGTCGCCTTCACTTCGGGGTGCTCCAAATTACGAAGTATCATCGGTTTGTCCTTTCTTTTACCTTATCTTTTATTCGTAATATTGTAATTAAATTTTGAGGTGGAAATCAAAAAAAATTGATCATTCTGAAAAGGAAACAGGAGGAAGCTTGAATAGAGATGTCTAGTAGGTTATGCAAACATGAGTTAAAACTTTCTTTAGGAGTGATTTATGCCAAAGGTAACCGAAGATGTCTATTACATTCCAGGACAGGATGAATTTATGCCGGATTCTCACGTTTATGTGCTGGGGAAGCCATCCTCAAAAAACCTTTCCCTCATTGATGCAGGTTTAACAGGGAAGGGGAGTTATAAGATTCAGTCTATCCAGAAAGCGGGGATCGAATTATCAACTATAAAGAGGATTATCATGACACATATACACCTGGATCATATCGGGTGCCTGTCTGAAATCCTGAAGCAGATCCCTTGGGCTGAACTGTGGGTACATTGCTTGGAAGCCGATCTCTTGGAACAGGGGGATGAGAGGGCGGTCTATGGTATGGATGCGTTCAGAGGGTTTTGCCAGGAGCACTTTGGCCTTCAACCAGGTGCATTTAAATTCGAAGTTAAACGGAGACTGCGAGAGGGCGACATCCTGGATCTCGGCGATATGGCCTGGGAGGTCATCCACATCCCAGGCCACTCTCTAGGCAGTATCGGTCTTTATCATCGTCCCATGAAAATTCTCATTCCGGGTGATGTGGTCTATGCAGATCACGCGATTGGTCGTTTTGACCTTTACAGTGCCGATGCCTCTGAGCTTAAAGAATCTCTGATGCGACTGGCTCAATTAGAGGTTGATATTCTTTTACCCGGGCACAATCAGATTGTTAAGGGCCTTCCAAAGGGCTATATACTCAAGACAGCAAGGCAATGGGAGTCCTATCTGAGGTGATGGATTAAACTAAGTTGCTCAATAAATAAAAGTCTATAGTCCAAAAGTAACGGTAAGGATGCCCGTTTTATTAAATGGTTACGTTGTTCGGCTTCAAAATTTTTTACCATAACCCTTTGGCGATATACGAAACTGGCTTCGTAACCTTAGCCAGTAGAGCATTTTATCGTCCGAGGATGACGATCCTGTCATGAAAGATTGTTCAGGAAATGAATTTTTCCCTTAGCCCCTCCACCAATTCTTGAGCCTCTGCCACGGTTCGCTCAATGACTTCTTTGCAGGTGGGTAAATCTTTTATCAAACCGATGGCCTGACTTATCGGTAAGACCCCGGTTTCTAAATCGCCGTTGTCAATAGCGATCTTAAGTCCTGAGAGGCTAAGTGCTTGGCGAGCAAGGTCTTGAACCCCTCGCTGTTTCAAACCCCCGAGAAAAAGCTTAAAGAAAGGAACATCGATCATGCGTTTGATCTGGAGGGCGCTTGAAAGCGCTTGAAGAAATGACGGCCTCCCCCCTGCCAACTTCATGGCTGCTGAAGTCTTGAGCCATCTTCCAGGCAAACCATCGATCTTATCAGAGCAAATAGTATCCTCCACCGTTGCCTTAAGAGAGAGTTCTTTCGCTTTTTGGTGCATACCACATTCCTGGGTCAGCATGAAGCGGGTACCCATGGATATGCCTTCGGCTCCCAAAACCAAAGCAGCCGCCAATCCCCTGCCGTCACAAAAACCACCAGCCGCAATGATTGGAAGTTTTGTTTGACGGGCGATCAAAGGAATTAGTATTAATGTGCCTGTATCCGCTCCGTGAGCTGCTGCCTCATGACCTGTCACCACAAGACCATCTGCGCCATCCATCTCTGCACGACGAGCATGTTTTTCTATGGCCACCGTTGCTAAAACCTTGCCTCCATATTCATGGGCTGCCTTAATGATCCAATCCCCTTTCCCCAATGCGAAATTGATAATCGGAATTTTTTCTTCCAGGGCTATCTCAATATTTTCTTTGGCGTTTGGAAATATCAAGGTGGTATTGACTCCGAAGGGTTTATCCGTGAGAGATTTCACTTCTCTAATCACATCTTTCATCTGGTTGGGAGTATAGACGACGGAATTCAACATGCCGATACCCCCGGCATTCGAAACAGCCGCTACCAGTTTTGGTAAGCTCACGAAGGCCATTCCTGCGAGCATAATGGGATGCTTGATTCTTAAAAGTTCAGTCATTCTCGTTTTCATTATATTTTCTCCTTATGATTAGGATCGTACCTATCATAAATTAAATTAATGCTGGATACCAGACCATTTCTCCAATTTAATTGAAGAAGGACGATCTTGTTAAAATTCTTAATCTGTCACCCTGAACTCATTTCGAGGTCTCTTCATTCCTTGATTTTGTTAGATGCCGAATCAAGTTCAGCCTGACATTTTTAACTTTTTACAAGGCTATCAAGAAGGGGGGATATGTGGATGATTGGGGGGATAAGATGAGAATCAACTACTGCCCATATATCTTCGCAATCTTCGTAAATAATTCTTGTAGTTTATTGTTGAATATGGTAACTTTTTCAAAGCCCTGTTGGTTTTAAAAAGGAGGTGGAGAGATGGCTTCCTATAAAGTAATATTTTTGGGTCTCTCAGTGATCGGCCTCGAAGAAGAGACTCGTTTGTTAGGAGGCCTTCAGAGAAAATTTAATCTCACTCCTGAAAAGGCTGAAAACATGCTTCAGAGGGTTCCCATTGTGGTGAAAAAAGGCCTTTCGAAAGAGGAGGCGGGGAGGTATGTGAAAGCCTTTGAAGAAATTGGGGGAAGAGTGAAGATAGAAGAAGAGGAGGAAGAACCGATTCCCATCCTGGATATTACTCGGGATTTTGAACCTGAGCCCAAATCTGAACAAAGACCTAACCCCATAACTAAGCCGAAACCTGCTTTTACTTATAAACCCGAATCTGAAAAAAAGGCCTCTACGAGGGGATTGATGACCTGTCCCCAATGTGGATTTGAGCAACCCGAAACCAATGAGTGCATTAAATGCGGCATCATCATTTCTAAATATGCCCAGTATCAGGAGATAGCCCGTTCGTATGAGGGGCAGGTTCATGAAATTTCATCACAAGAGTATACCCCGTGGGAAAGTGGAGAGGGATTCATTGCAGCTTTTTTAAGAACAACACAAGAGGTCCTTTTCTCACCGACAAAATTTTTTAAAAAGGTTGCTGCGGGTCAGGGGTACGGGCCTCCCTTTATCTTTGCCATGATTTCGGGGATCATAGGGTGCGGAGCCGTCCTGCTTTGGCAATGGCTTTTCTTTTCTGGAATGGTTCCACCTCAAATCCGCTCGATAACCACCTACAGCTTCTTCCTTATCTTCGCTATTATTTTAATACCTTTCTGGGTTGCCTTCTCTATTGTAGTAGGAAGCGGGGTGATACATCTCTGTGTGATGATCGTGGGAGGAAACCGGAAAGGGTTTGAAGCGACCTTTCGAGCCATTTCCTATTCCCATAGCGCTTTACTCTTTTACATCGTTCCAGTGATAGGGAGCATAGCTGGAGGCATTTATTATCTCATCCTGATCATTCTTGGAGTGAGGGAAGGACATGAGATCTCGACTGGAAAGGCAGTTTTAGCCGCTCTCCTTCCTGTCATTATTGCCTTTGTTGGCATCCTCCTTGCTATCTTGATCCCGCTTTTCATGGTATTGTCGGGGTCCCACTCCGGAGTGGGAGCGTAAATTCAAAGGAAGAAGATTTTTGCTATTCATAAAAGGGGTTACTGAATGCCCCTTTTTTTATCGAAATATTTCGGAGTTTAACGAAAGAGACTATCTGCTATCTGCTTCAAGAGACCCATGAGTAAGGAACGAAGGAGATATTTAAGGGAAAAGAAGGTAATCCAACGGGAGAAACACATCGATCTCTCAGCGTCGCAGATTCTCCGGTTGATGGCAGAAGAAGACCACCCCCTTCTTTTGAGAGAAATTCTCCGTCGTTTAGGTCTTCAAAAGGAGCAAAGGCAGAAAGCGAGGGAATTTCTCGTCGGATTGGCGGATGAGGGAAAGGTGGTTCGGATTCGAGGGAACCGTTACGGCCTTCCATCGAAGATGAATCTGATCGTCGGCAGAGTCAAAACACATCCAGATGGATATGGATTCGTCATTCCTGAGGGTGAAGGAGAAGAAGATATTTTCATCAGTCCCAGAAATCTTAAAGAGGCAATGAATGGGGATCGTGTCGTCGCAAGGATAGAGTCAATCCGGGAGAAGGGAAAAGAGGGCAGTGTCATCCGGATTTTGGAAAGAAAGACGCGTAAAGTCGTGGGTAAGTTTATGAGGGCGAAAAATTATTCCTACGTTATTCCGGAGGACGAACGGATCCTCCAAGAAGTCTTCATTCCAGAGGGGGAAACGAAGAGGGCGAGACCTAATCAGATTGTGGTGGCAGAAATCACCCAATATCCAACAGGGAGGGCGAGGCCAGAGGGAAGAATCACTCACATTCTGGGATATCCTGATGATCCGGAGATTGAACCCCAGATCATTATTCACAAATACGACCTTCCTCATCGATTTACATCCACTGCCTTGAAGGAAGCCCAGAACTTACCTCCCACACCCTCTTCCCATGAATACATGGATCGAGTTGACTTGAGAGGGATTCCCACCTTCACCATCGATGGAGAAAATGCCAGAGATTTCGATGATGCCGTCTCTATTGAAAGAGAAAAGGACGGAGGCGTGAAACTTTATGTTTCTATCTCTGATGTCAGTCACTATGTCAGGGAAGAGACAGCTCTGGACAACGAAGCTTATTCTCGGGGTACCAGCGTCTATTTCCCAGACCGGGCGATTCCCATGTTTCCGGCGGAACTTTCCAATGAAATCTGTTGTCTTCATCCCAGAGTGGATCGGCTGACCCTCACGGCCGAGTTGAAGTACAACGGAAACGGAGAGAGAAAAGGCGTTCAATTCTATCCGAGTGTGATCCGAAGCGACGAAAGGCTGACCTATACGCTGGTAAGAAAAATCTTGGTGGACGAAGAGTCGGGGTTAAGAAGGAAATATGAACATCTTCTCCCATCCTTAGAACTTATGGCCGATCTCTGTCAAGAACTTCGCCGAAAAAGAACAGAAAGAGGAGCCATTGATTTCGATCTTCCAGAGCCCGAGGTGATCCTAAATATCCAAGGGGAGACCGAGGACGTCATTCGGGCAGAGAGAAACCTGGCCCATCAGATCATTGAAGAATTTATGATCGCTGCCAATGAGGCCGTCGCCCATTTTATGGAAGAGAAGGGGTCTCCATTCATTTATCGAATCCATGAACCTCCGAAAAAAGAAGCGATGGATGAGTTTAGAAGGTTTATTTCCCATTTAGGATATAAGATGAAAAAAGAATCAGACCATTCTCCGAAGGAATTCCAGAGAGTCCTTTCTGATATCAGGGGAAGGCCTGAAGAAAGGGTGGTAAACGAAATTCTGCTTCGATCAATGAAGTGGGCCAGGTATTCGGCCAAAAACTTAGGGCACTTTGGCCTTGCCTCAGATGGTTACACCCATTTTACTTCTCCCATCAGAAGGTATCCTGATCTGATCGTCCACCGGTTTTTAAAAAAGGTTTTTTCTAAGGCGGAGGTTAAGACCTCGGAGGAGGTTTTAGCCAATAAGGCAGACCATCTTTCCAACAGGGAAAGAGTGGCCATGGAGGCCGAAAGGGAGATTCTGAACCGATACAGAGTCCGCTTCATGAAGGATAAGACCGGTGAGGAATTTGAAGGTATCATCAGTGGCGTGACGGCCTTTGGTTTCTTTGTAGAACTGAAAGATATTTTTGTAGAAGGTTTGGTGAGGGTGACAAGCCTACACGACGATTACTACCAGTATCATGAAAAAAAATACTGTCTTGTGGGTGAGAGGACTCACAAGACCTTCAGAATTGGCGATGAAGTCAGGGTGAGAGTGGACCGGGTGGATGTGGAGCGAAGACACATTGATTTTGGACTAGTTGAAAAAATAGATAGAGTGAGAGCATGACGCCGGGTCGGAGCGATGAATTAATTTAAGATTTCAAATTTCAAATCGTCGATTGAAGAAATTCTACTTCAATCTGAAATCTGCAATCTGCGATCTGAAATTAAATTGGCGATTCTTCGATGTATCCTTGACATGGGAAAGAAATGAAGTCGGTGGATGGGGACCCATTTCCATTTTCCTTTTCCATTGAGATGGTGGCAGTCAAAGACTTGTAGGGTAAGTTTGAAGTGGGAGTAAGTCTGCTTAAAAGTACCTATGGACTCTTTCACTTTGACATTTATTCCCATTTCTTTTTTGAGGTAGCTTCTTAGCACAAACCTTTTTTCTCCCTCGATTTTCCAATTTGGAAACTCCCATAACCCTCCTAAAAGGCCTACAGGCAGCCTCTGATTGAGGAGAACCTTTTTATCCTTCTCAATCACTGCTGATATAGCTGTAATATGAGGAATCGTCTTTTTTATAATCTGAGGTGGATAGCTCTCGGGTTTTCCTGAAAGATATCCCTGACAAAGATTTCGAAGAGGGCAACGAAGACATTGGGGCTCTTTGGTTGTGCAGAGCATAGAACCGAGGTCCATGAGCGCTTGGTTGAAAGGATTTGAAAATCCTCTTGGAACCAGAGATTCTGAGAGTTGCCAGAGAAGTTGTTGCGTTTTCCTTTCCCCCGGGCTTCCTGAAACAGTGAAGAGTCTGGAAAAGACCCTTTTTGCATTCCCGTCAAGAATAGGCGCATCTTTATGAAAAGCGAAGGAGAGAATAGCGCCTGCAGTGGATCGACCGATTCCAGGTAAACTGAGAAGGTCTTTCAGCGTATCAGGGATGCGTCCATGAAAATGATTCAAGACGATCTGAGAGGTACGATGGAGGTTCCGCGCTCTTGAGTAATATCCCAGCCCTTCCCAGACCTTTAAAACCTTTGAGAGATCGGTTTTTGCCAAATGGCGGATGGTTGGGAAAGATTTCAAAAATCTTTGGTAGTAGGGGATCACCGTGGCGACCTGGGTTTGCTGGAGCATGATCTCCGAAACCCAGATCGCATAAGGGTCTCTAGTTTTCCTCCAGGGGAGAACTCTTCCTTTTTTCTTAAACCATTGAAGCAGTTGTGTCTGAATCTTCCCTTTTTGTGAAATAGACTCCATAGAATTCTTTTAGTAACTTATTTCTTATCTCCCTTCAACGATAGAATATGGCTTTTTGATTTCTAACGTGCTAAATTTAGGATAATTCATTTTTAGTAGGTGTATTTTCATAGTCCTGGAATTCTCTAATAAGGGGAGGGGTCATGAAGAAGAGAGATGATGCGAAATTCTTGTCGGAAAAGGCGAAAGGTTATTTTAACCAGGGGTTTAACTGAGCAGAATCAATTTCCTTGAGTTTCAAGGAGTATCTGGGAATCAAGGATTCTCTCCTTCCGAAGCTGGCCTCAGGGTTTGGTGGAGGGATTGGGGGTAAAGGATCCCTATGTGGCGCCTTCACTGGGTCTATCATGGCCATCGGGATGAAAATGGGAAGAACCGATCCCAAAGATAAGGAAGCGGTGTCAAAGGTCTACTTGAAGTGTCGGGGGTTTTGGAACCAGTTTGAAAAAGAATTTGGAAGCAGGGAATGTTATCAGTTAACAGGAGTTCATCTGGATAACGAGGAGGAGCGCCAACATTGGTTGGCGGCAGGTGGCCACGAGAAGTGTGGAGCCATTGTTGAGAAGACCGCTCAAATGCTCTACGATTATCTTGTCGACATAAAATGATAAAATGAAAATATTGATTTTTTGCGGAAATTAAGATAAGTTAATCCGGCATCACTTGGGTATAAAGGGAATGAAATTATTCTGGATATGGCGTAAATATATAAGAAGTAAATATTGCCCCGGACCTCAACATTTATAATTTGATAAAATTAGATGGGCGAGCGGCCATGGGCAATATTAACCCATGGCCTTTTAATTTTTCCCTTTGTCTCCCTTTCCCTTTGATGCCTGCCTGCGCGAAGCTTCGCCTGCCAAAGCCTTGTGCGGCGGGCAGGCGCTTCGGCGAAGGCAGGGGGGAGGGTAGGGGTGAGGGGAGTCATGGAGGAAATGATTCATGGATCGAATCTTCAGCGGGATTCAGCCCTCAGGTGAAATTCATATTGGGAATTATGTGGGGGCTATCCGGAATTGGGTTCAATTAGTCAATCGTTACGATTGTGTCTATTGTGTAGTGGATTATCATGCCATCACCATCGAATACGAAGTGGCTTTATTACAACAGAGGATTTTGGAAACAGCAACCATCCTCGTGGCTTGCGGTTTAACCCCTGATCGATGCAAGCTTTTCGTCCAATCCCATGTGCCCGAGCACACGGAACTGGCCTGGATCTTCAACTGTGTCACGCCTGTGGGTGAATTGGAAAGAATGACACAATTTAAAGAAAAGGGAAGACAACACCGCCACAATGTCAATGTGGGGCTTCTGGATTATCCGGTGCTACAGGCCGCAGATATCCTTATCTATAAGGCTGGGAATGTGCCAGTAGGGGAGGATCAAGTACAGCACGTAGAATTTTCAAGAGAGATTGCCAGAAAGTTCAATGCCCGCTTCGGAGATACCTTCCCGGAACCGAAAGTCATCCTTTCCGATGCCCCACGAATTCTGGGAACGGATGGAAACGCCAAGATGTCCAAATCGTTGAACAATGCGGTTGGTCTTCTTGAACCTCCAGAGGCGATCTGGGAAAAGCTAAGAACAGCCGCCACTTGTGAGCACAGACAACGTCGAAGCGATCCAGGACATCCGGAGCACTGTAATATCTTTACCATGCACCAGGCCTTTTCAAAGCCGGATCAGATTGCCTTTGTCGACCATAACTGTCGGACGGCAGGATTTGGATGTATTGAGTGCAAAGAAATTCTTTTCAAGAATATGATGGGGGAGATCGGTCCGATTCAGAGCCGGGTCAAAGAGATCAATCAAAACCCGCAGTACATGGTTGATGTATTAAAGTCCGGCGCAGCCCGATGCAAGGCCATTGCTGCAGAGGTGATGGATGAGGTGAGAGAAAAGATTGGGGTCAAATCAGGGTGGATGAGTCAAAGATGAAAATTATTCTTTTAAAAGAGGAAACTTCACCGAAAATTCTTTCTTCATTCCTTCCCGGATGATCGTAAACCTGACGCCGTTCCCAAAGCCTTTTTGTTTGAGGGTATGATGAATGTCTTTACCACTTGTCATTTCTTTTCCTTCAACCGAAACAAATTGGTCTCCAGGTAACAGGCCAGCCTTTTCCGCCGGGCTTCCTGGAAGTACCCGCTCGATCCAGAACCCTTTAAGATCCTCTTTTGTTTTAAAATCACCCCGATCCTTGGCGAGTCCCAAAAACTGGGAGCAGGTGAGAGAAACCCGGTGCTTGCAACTGGGAGGAAGATTATGGTAATGAAAATGGAGAGGGATTTTCTTCTTTTTGAGGAAAAAGAAATGAAAACGGCAAAGATGATCATTTCCATATTATCGGTTGGTTTTCTTCTCAGTTGCGCCACAGGTCAATCCGTACAGATGGAGCCCGAGAAGATAGCTGTTCAGGGTAGACCCTCAGAGACACATGATGCCTCGTTGGAGCGGATGAAAACCTTAGAACAATCTGTTTCCATGCTTCGCTCAGAGGTGGCCAATTTGGGATACCGCTTGAACAATGGTCAGGCCCGTCCTTCTCTCACCACCTATAAACTCCCCAAAGAGGTTTCTCTCTGCGGAGAGTCTTTTCCGTTGGAGGATAGGAATATCTTGGAAAATTTGGATCGGGAATTTCTCGTGGCATTGTCCAACGAAGTCCAGGTCCTGTTGTGGATGAAACGAGCTCGGCGATATTTTCCTTTTATTGAAAAGAGGTTGAAAGAGATGGGACTTCCTGATGATTTAAAGTATGTGGCTATCACGGAAAGCAGCCTCCGACCCGAAGCCGTCTCCTCATCTGGAGCAGCTGGAATCTGGCAATTCATCCCCTCGACCGGCGAGAAATATGGGATGAGGAAAAACCGAGGCATTGACGAGCGGTTTGATTTTTTCAAAGCCACGGAAGGCGCTCTTTCTTATCTGGGATGCCTCTACGAAGAATTTAAAAGTTGGACACTTTCGATGGCCGCCTATAATGTAGGGGAAAATAGAGTTCGCAAAGAGATCGATCTTCAAAAGACTACGAATTATTTTTATCTTGATCTTCCTCTGGAGACAGAGCGGTATGTCTATAAGATCGCCGTGGCTAAAATCATCCTTTCTGATCCAGGGAAATATGGATATGTCATGGAGGAAAAGCAGTATTATAGCCCCCTCCAGGTGGAGAGACTTCAAATTGAGTTAACCCAACCTCTCCCCATTATGGAGGTGGCCAGGGCCACTGGACTTTTTTACAAGGAGGTCAAAGAGATGAACCCGCATCTCTTTGAAGAGACCATTCCTCCTGGAATCCATGTTCTCAACCTCCCCCGAGGGACCTCTGAAAAATTCCGGGCCTCCCTCTCTGCTTGGAAAAAGGAGATGGAAGGGAAATAATTCATAAGCGAATGAGGGATGTAACAATTTTGTTGAAATTGTGAGGGAAAAGGAATATTCTTTTGGTAAATCCTCCCATTCCCCCCTGAAGCTGTGAAAAGATTCGGGGAGTCGGTCGGGCAAGGATATCTCCAAAGTTTTACAAATGCGATCATTTGAGAGGGTAAGGGTAACAGAAGTCTGTAAGTAGTCAACATGTATCAAAGTTTTCCATCGTCAGTAGTTAACGTGAAGAGGTACCGCTGTAAAACTTTTACGACGTCCCTGCCCGCCCTTTGCAAGGGGGGCAATTTTTTCACACCTTCCCTTTATTAAATGGCGAAAAGGGGGGGATTAAATCTGGTAAAAAAGGATTATTTTTGTGGAAAAGGAAAGAATTTTAGTGGTGGATGATGAAGAGACCGTTCGGGAGATGGTTTCTAAAATCATCAACCATATTGGCTATGAGGTGGTCACCACTGGAGATGGGAGAGAGGCTTTAGAGATTTTAAAGAATGGGTCCTTCGGCATCATGATCACAGATGTTAAGATGCCGGAGATGGACGGGTTTGAATTGATGAAGGCGGTGCGGGGTCAATTCCCAGATACCTATATCATCTGTATGACCGCCCATGCAGGTTCCTATACTTATACGGATGTGGTCGGTGTGGGAGCCGCGGACTACATCACCAAACCCTTCACCATCGACGAGATGAGGGCCAAATTAAATCGGGTGATCCGTGAGAAGGATCTTATCACGGATCTCACTCAGAAATCGACGGAATTGGAGAAGGCCAATGAAGAACTGAAACGGCTCGACCAATTGAAGTCCACCTTCGTTTCCAGTGTTTCCCATGAACTCCGAACCCCCCTGACCGTCATCAAGGAATTTGTCTCCCTCATGTTAGAAGGACATGTGGGCTCTCTCACCGAAGATCAGAGAGAATATTTGGGTATCGCCCATAAGAATATTATACGCCTGACGAACCTGATTGAAACCCTCCTTGATTTCTCCAGGATCGAATCTGGGAAGGGTTTGAGACTGAGGTTTGAGCCGACCCGTTTGATGGGGGTTGTCGAAGATGCTGTCATGACTTTTTCGCAGCAGTTTGAGGAAAAGAGGATTACCCTTGAAAATCGGCTCGACCCGGATACCCCGCTTGTTTTAATTGATCGTAATCGATTAGTGGAGGTCTTCATCAACCTCATCGGCAATGGAATTAAGTTCACCCCTCCAGGAGGGAAGGTCACCATTGATTCGAGGGGACTCACAGAGAAGCGAGATTATTTGAAGATTTTAGTGACGGATACAGGGGTGGGGATTTCCCCAGAAGACTTGCTCAAAGTATTTGACCGTTTCTATCAAGGAGGGAGAACCCAGACAGGCCTCATCACAGGGACGGGACTGGGACTTGCCATCACCAAGGAAATTGTTGAAGCTCACCAGGGTTATATCCACGCGGAGAGCAAGCCTGGAAGTGGCGCTTCCTTTGTCTTCACCGTTCCTGTGTTTAGGACAGAGACTATCTACAGCCTCGTTCTCAATCCAATGCTCGAAGAAGCGGAAACGGATAAGGCCCCGTTTTCCATGATTCGAGTGGACTTTTGGGAACAAAGGACCAAACGGGAATCGGTGCTCAGCCGCGAGTCTTGGGAAGGGGTGATGTATGCGCTCCAAAAGATGGTTCGCTCGGTGGACACGGTCATTCCTTTTCAAAACAGCGCGGTCTATATTTTTTCTTTCAACGATAAGAAATTAGCCAAGGAGATTGGCGAAAGAGTTCAAGTGAAATTGACCCAGGGGAATTATATTCCGAAAGGGACAGATGTTCAGTTCAGAACTTATTCTTACCCCAAAGACGCCCGTACTAAAGAAGAATTTCTGAAGGGATGTCGGTTGTTCTTGAAAGAAGATTAACCCTTTGCACAAGGAACATAAAGAGTATGAAGAAAATATTCATCGTCTTTGTGGTGTTGATTTTTTCCCTCTCCGCTTGTGAGAAGAAATCCGTTCCTCCTCAAGATAAATCAGAGAGTCCATCGGTCCCCAAGGTCATTGTAGAAAAAGAAAAGGTTGAAAAGGTGCAACCTCTCCCCCCGGAGGTAAAGATTAAACTGAAGAAAGATGGTAAGGATAGCTATTCCTGGGAACTGACCGGTTCAGATGTGAATCAAGTCTTAAAGGTTAATGAAAAACTAAGTAAACAATTGGGAGGGGAGAAACCCCGATAATTTGTTAAATAAGTACCAATTTCAAAACATCAATCCCGCTAAGGCGGGACCGAAAAAATCCCCCTGCCTGCCGGTAGGCAGGAATGACCAAAATTTAAAATTTCAGGCAAATCATTTTGGTCATTTGTATTTGGTGATTGGAGCTTATTTGAAATTTGAGATTTGAAATCTGAGTATGCCGGATCTAGGGATTTAAAACCTTCTTGGTCTAGGGATTAATTAAAGGAGGTATAGACGGGAATGGAATGGTATATTGGACAGATCTTTAAAGAACTTCCTTTTGGGATCGCCATTGTAGTTGTTGTCTTCTTGAGCATTCTCCTGATTATTTGGCTTCTTCTTCCCCTCTGGGTTTTATTCATCCAGTGGAATACAAGCAAGATCAAGGATGAAATTCGGAACCTCGTCGATCAGCTTGAGGAAAGGGATTGGGATGAAAAAGGGAAGGAGATGCCTGGACCGGAAGATTGAGGGGATTCTTTCCATCCTCTTTTTACTTTGGATCCCCATTGCATTTTCTCAGAGTATCCAGAAAGCCCCTCTTTACTTTCATCACAAAGAGATCCGGGTGGAGGTTGCCAAAACTCCTGAAGAAATAAGCCATGGATTAATGGGCAGAAAACATTTGGGGAAAGACGAGGGGATGTTCTTTATTTTTGAGACAGAGGATTATCACAGTTTTTGGATGAAAGATACCCTTATTCCCTTGAGCATTGCCTTCATCAACAAGGATGGCCGGATTGTTTGGATTACAGATATGAAACCTCTGACTTTAAATTCCCATGTCCCACCCAAACCTATCCTCTATGCTTTAGAAATGAACAAGGGTTGGTTTTCTTCCCATGGCATTAAGATGGGGGATACAATTCGATTCTCAAAATAGTCCCGGGAGTTAAGCTTTGCGTTCAGAGTCAATTGCGCTCAAAGTTCAAGGCTGAAGGGTTAAAGAAAACACATTCCCTTCAACTTTCAGCTTTGAGCTTTCAGCTAAATATTCTCTGAACTCCGAACTCAAGACTTTATTTTAATGGTCACCGATCCAGCAGTAGAGACAGAGTTTTTCTCTGGGGAGACCAATTGCTTCCACCATGTCTTCGATCTTTTGATATCTCAATGTGGTCACTCCCAATTCCCTCTCAATCCATTTCACCATCTGTTTGTACTTTTTTGATCGCTGGTCGATATATTCCGTGACATCTTCGACATCTCTTCCTTCAAGCGCCCGGATGGCCTTTCGGGCTGCCAGCTCCTCGATGGATCGGGTGGAGAGAGCAAATCGACATGGAAACATTAATGGAGGGCAGGCGGGTCGGATGTGGACTTCCTTAGCGCCACACTCCCAAAGTTTTTTAATGGTGTAGTTCTTTAGTTGTGTTCCCCTGACGATGGAATCCTCACACAAGACGATCCGATTCCCACAAATAACTTCTTTGACGGGAATGAGTTTCAACGTTGCTACAAGGTCCCGCATTTCTTGGGAAGGAGGGGTGTAACTCCGCCCGTATCCAGGTGTATATTTGACCAGAGGTCTTCGATAGGGAATTCCCGATTCCATCGCATACCCAATAGCATGCCCCACTCCTGAATCGGGGACGCCCGATACAAGGTCTGCTTTTACTTCGTCGTTCTTTGCGAGAGCCCTTCCACATCGCTCCCTGACCAACTCCACACTGATCCCTTCATAACTTGACGCAGGATAGCCTGTATAGATCCAAAGAAAGGTGCAGATCTGATTTGCCTTCCTACCGGGAGATTTCTCCTCCAATCCTGATTTTCCAATAAATACGATTTCACCAGGGTTAAGGTATTTTTTGATTCGGAAACCTAAATTCAAAAAGGAACAGGTTTCCATGGCGATGGCAAATTCTCCACCCTTTTCTCCGATGACCAGAGGAGTTCTCCCCAACCGGTCCCTGGAAGCATAGATCCCATCTTCGTGCAAGAGGAGAATAGATGCCGACCCTTTGATCCGGTTGTACACTCCTGCAATCCCTTCCGGAATCGTTCGTCCTCTCGTTATCAGCTTTGCGATTAATTCCACGGAGTTGATGCCACCGCTCGACATCTCACCGAAGGTTTCCCCCTCTTTGAGAAGTTCTGAAGCCAATTCATTCACGTTCTCTATCAAGCCTGCCACGACAATAGCGAAATTACCGAATTTGGTTCCAATGATCAAAGGCTGGGGATCCCGATCGCTGATGACTCCAATGCCAAGATGACCCTTCATTTCTTTATATTCTTCAAAAAATTTCGATTTGAATTGGGATTTGCTGATATCATGAATGGAGCGGTAAAATTGCTTTCCGAAGACGGCCATGCCTCCATATTCCG
>Ga0299912_10001542_pt1 | contig 18613 bp, 7 predicted proteins | sample RVTome_2_FD_207667 | JGI IMG/M metagenome (GOLD analysis project Ga0299912, IMG submission 207667) | Soil microbial communities from uranium-contaminated site in the Upper Colorado River Basin, Wyoming, United States - RVT95D214 (version 2) ... | reverse complement strand
GATTTTTGGCTTCGGCCGCAAGAACCGCAGCGGAGAGTTTCCCGGTCTCGAGGTCGAGCGTGCTGCGGTAAATCCCCTTATGGTTCGACAGGCTCACCATCCCGAGCGAAGTCGAGGGACTGGAATTCTCTGGCCCTGTGTAAGTTCCGAAATAGACAGGCAGTGATTCCGCAGATACCGTTGAGAACGCCACAAGTGAAAACGCTGCAGTAATAAAAGCTCTCATACCCATACGCAAACACCTCCTTGGATGAGTGTCCAATATCGAATCGTTATCCGTCCACCATCTGATGCCGAACGCCAAAATGCGACCACTGCCAATAAGCTACATCCGCGGAGCGAGCTTCTCAAGCCAAAAAAACACCTCAAAAGATGCCATCTTATGACTGCCGTGGCTAACAACCGCAGTATCAACCTATATTACATCAGCATCGCGGTTGAGCGGGAGAAGATATGTCACCAAATAGTTTAGATGTCGCGGTTTCTCAGTTTTATGGAAATTGAGGTTACATAAGTATCGACAATAACTTACGACAACTGGCCAAGAATCGGGCTAAAGCCGAAAAGGGCCGTTTTTGAGCGACTTCGGTGCGCGAGCACTGGCCGTCGCAGGCTGGCAGAACCGGTCCAATAGATTTCGCCAAGAGAGAAAGGTCGTAACACAATAGTGGGGACATTTGTCGAGTGGCAGGCTGCAATCCCATGGCGGGCATGGCCAAAGTTTCAGATCTCACACCATAAGTGCGAATTTGACACTGATTAATGTGTTAATCCACAAGACTTAAATCCTTGAAAAATCAGCTTCCTTCTGGCATAATGGTGCTGCGGGCGCAGATATCCGAGGATTTCGACATACGGCTGCCTATGCTTGCTTATGACCATGCGCTTAGCTTGCGGCTTTGGTGTGGAAAGTCTCTATGAGTGACGTTACACGCATCTTGAACGCCATCGAGCGGGGCGATACTCGAGATGCAGACAAACTGCTTCCTTTGGTCTACGAGGAATTACGTCTCTTGGCGGCTCAGAAGTTATCACAGGAGCCGCCGGGGCAGACTCTGCAAGCGACTGCTCTTGTCCACGAGGCTTATATCCGTCTTGTCGGCGAGGAAGCCCAGAATTGGAAAAGTCGCAGCCATTTTTTCAAGGCCGCTGCTGAAGCGATGCGGCGGATACTCATCGACAATGCACGTCGCAAAAAGAGTCTAAAACGTGGCGGTGAGCATAAGAGGATTAGCCTTGACGAGGCGGCTCCGACACATGATGAAGGAGGCTCCGTAGATGATCTCATCGCATTAGATGAGGCTCTGGTGAAGCTCTCGGAAGAGGACAAGACGAAGGCAGAATTGGTAAAGCTTCGTTACTTCGCTGGCCTGAGTGTTGAGCAAACGGCAGAAGTTCTGGGGATTTCAGCAACGACAGCCAAGCTTCATTGGGCGTATACTCGAGCGTGGCTCCTTCGGGAAATTGGGTGAGAATTTAACTGCGCGTTTCTCGGAAAATTGTGTTTTTTGCCAATTTCTCAAGAATTCTCCGTCCTGACCGACATCGGATTACGCGTTACATTATGGAATAGATATCGCAAAGGAGCCCACGGGTGGAAACTGAGCGCAAAACCGAAGAAGTGATCTTCAAGGCAGCTATCCAGTTCAAGGCACGCGCAGAGCGAGAGGCTTATATCCTGGCAGCCTGTGGAGATGACCAGAAGCTCCTTGCCAATATTCAAGCGTTGCTCCAATATCATGATGCAAGTAGTTTTCTTGACGCCCCAATCTTCGAACCAGACCTTATCTTGGACGAGTCTCCCCTGACTGAAGGCCCCGGTACGACAATAGGCCGATACAAGCTCTTGGAGAAGATCGGCGAGGGCGGCATGGCGGTCGTCTATATGGCCGAGCAGCAAGAACCCATCCGCCGCAAGGTGGCTTTGAAGATCATCAAGCTGGGCATGGATACCAGACAGGTTATTGCCCGTTTCGAGGTCGAACGACAGGCCTTGGCGATGATGGACCATCCCAATATCGCCAAGGTCCTCGATGCTGGGGCGACTGAAACGGGAAGGCCTTATTTCGTGATGGAGCTGGTCAAGGGCGTTTCTATTACCGAATACTGCGATAAGAATAACCTCAGCACGAAAGACCGGCTGGACTTGTTCGTCCAGGTCTGTAATGCCGTCCAGCACGCCCATCAGAAGGGCATTATCCACAGAGATATCAAGCCTACCAACGTGATGGTCACGCACCATGATGGCAAACCCGTCCCAAAGGTCATCGACTTCGGGATTGCCAAGGCCATCAACCAGCGGCTGACGGAAAAGACGCTGTTCACCCGCTACGCCCACATCATCGGCACGCCCGCCTATATGAGCCCTGAGCAGGCCGAGCTAAGCGACCTGGACATAGATACCCGCTCCGACATCTATTCGCTTGGCGTACTGCTCTATGAGCTGCTCACCGGGACGACGCCCTTCAGTGAAGAGGAGCTTCGCAAGGCTGGCTACATCGAGATGCAGCGAATAATCCGTGAGAAGGAACCGCTCAGGCCCTCGACCAAACTCACTACTCTGGGGGAGACTCTGACCGAGGTGGCCAAGCACCACAGCGCCACGCCCGATCTGCTCAGGAAAGCGGTTCGCGGCGATCTGGACTGGATTGTAATGAAGTCCCTGGAGAAGGACCGCGCCCGGCGATACGAGACGCCCAACAGTCTGATGCAGGATCTGGAGCGTCACTTGAACAACGAGCCGGTGCTGGCCCGCCCACCCGGCACAGCGTATCGCTTCCAGAAGCTGGTTCGGCGGAACAAGGCGATCTTTGTCGCTGTCGTGGCTGTGGCGGCAGCGTTGGTGATCGGCCTTATGGTCTCGGTCGTTTCCTTGGTTCGCGAGCAACGCGCCCGTCGGATCGCCGTGACGGCCCAGGAAAGGGAGGCCGCCTTGCGCTACGCTTCCGACATGAGTATCGCGCAACAGGCCCTGGCGATGAATGATTTGGGCCGTGCCCAGCGGCTCCTGGACGCCCACCGACCTGCTCCCGGCCAAGTCGATCTACGCGGCTGGGAGTGGCGTTACCTGTGGCAAGAGTGCCAAAGCGATGCCCGCAGCGAACTCTGCCACTATCCAAGCCAGACCTACTCAGTGGCATACTCCCCTGACGGTAAGATGCTGGCTGTGGCCGGGCTCATCCGTGGGTTTGTCGAGATTTGGGACGTAGCGGGCCGTAGGCGAATCAAGACCCTTGATCCGAATGAGGGCCACCTCGTGGCGTTCTCGCCGCGTGGCGATTGGCTGGCGAGCGATGGCGGCGAAAAGCAGATCCGCCTCTGGCGAACCGCCACCTGGGAACTCGCGGCCCCACTTACTCTTGCTGGCTCCGCCCTGGTCCTCAAATTCTCGCCTGACGGAACTCGGCTTGCCAGTCTCAGCTTCGCGGATGAAGTCACCGTGTGGGAGATTGACCGATGGACTGTCGTTCGTCGAATTCGGGGCGTGAGGCTCATGGGTTCGCATTTCGGCGCGTTCGACTTTTCGCCAGATGGCAAGGCCCTGGCCATCGGGGATTACGGTCATCGCCTTCAGGTGGTTAACCTCGCCAGCGGAAATGCGGATGTCAACATACCGGAGGCCCACTCGCAAGGCATAACCTCCGTGGCTTGGTCACCAACGGGTTCGATCATTGCCAGTGGCAGCGGCTATCTAGGGGGGCCGATCCGATTGTGGGACGCAGCCTCCGGGAGACTGCTCGGAGAGCTGCCCGGGCACACCTCCTGGATCTGTGAACAGATCTTCGCTGCGGATGGGCAGCGGCTGTATTCTGCCAGCGCGGACCAGACCATCCGGATCTGGGATGTAGGCGAGCGCCGATGTCTGGCCACACTGCGTGGCAGCCGCGATGAAGTCCAGGGACTGGCGCTTTCGCCGGACGGCACCACGCTGGCGAGCGCGAGCAGGGACGGCGTCGTCGCCTTCTGGAGCACAGTCCTCCACCCGGACGAGGAGATGCCCAAGGTGATCCCGTTGGGTGGGCTGGTCTGGCCGGTCTTCGCTCCGGACAGCCGGGTATTGGCGATGCCGATCAAGGGGACTGTCAGGCTGTTTGATCCGGCAATGGCAAGAGAAATCGAGCAGATCCCCGCACTGGGTACCGACGTGGACAACGTCATCTATTCCCCCGACGGGACCCTGTTGGTCAGTGGAAGTACGAGTGGCACGCTCCGTATGTGGTCCTGTGCCGAGCGCCGCTTGGTGCGCCAGTTGGGTGACCCCAATACTCCGATTCACCCGATCGCGTTCCGAGCAGACGGCGGGCGGCTCGCCTCTTGCACCAAAGGGAGGCTCGTCTGGTGGGACACCCGTACGTGGCAGCCCGTCCAGACCCTTGTGGCGAAGATGGAATTTGTCCCGATTGCAGGAACCATCTCCCCTGATGGTCGGCGTGCGGTCGCGGGCACCACGACAGGTTCAGTGTACTGGCTGAGCGCCGAGACCGGAGACCTCCTGGCCGTGAGGACTGATGTGCACCGGCATCCCGTGGCCGGACTCGCCTTCTCGGCGGACGGCACGCGGGCCGCCAGTGTCGCCCAAGATGGCACGGTGGCGCTGTGGGACCCGTCCTCACTCCGGTTGATTGTCTCTTTCAAAGGTCACATGCAGGGAGCCCACGGAGTGACGTTCTCACCGGATGGCCAGCGGTTGGCTACTGGTGGCGGGGGCCGTGAGGCTGTCAAGCTCTGGGACATGGCAACTTACCGCGACCTTATGACACTCTCGGGACAGGGCTCCGTCTTCTCATTTGTGGCCTTCTCCCCAGATGGAAAATCGCTGATTGCGTGCAATAGGGAAGGCCACTTCCACCTCTGGTGCGCCCCGTCGTGGGAGGAGATCGAGGCCGCAGAAAGGCAGAAAGGCTCATGAGCCAGAACGATGACGAGATTGAGCAAGAGGCCGAGGATTCCGCTCGGACTTTGGATGCTGGGCTGCTAAGTCTCCCCGGCGAGGAGGGCTTCGGCATCGTCCATCTGGCCCAGCAGCAGCATCCACGCTGGGTCCTGCGCAGACGATCAACGAGCACTTCCGCGACATGGTGGCCCTTGGCACCCGGCGCATCGCAGCCGACCCGCTGGATGCTTACGCTTACGCCAGTCGCGCCGGGTGCTACGACTCCCTGCATAACCAAGCACAAGCAAACGCCGACATGCGGCGCTGGTCAGCCATTCTCAGCGGCTCGGATTTGCAAGCCGCCATGGCGCAAAACACGAAGCGTGTCATCAACGGTCCATTCGAGTGTCAACTCGTCTTTTCTGCAGAAAGACCTGTCAATGTAAATGAGATTCCATTACTCAATGTTGCCTTCGGGCAGAAAGGAAGGTGTAGTATGAAGTCGTTTCAAATGCCAATATTGTCGATTCATGGCTTAGCCATGTCGCTGCTTGGGCTTTGCGTTTTGTCAGGTCTGGACGCGCCGCCGGCGCGGGCCGATTTCACCTTTGGCGAGCCGGTGAACGTCCAATCTGATTTCCCGTTCGTCGACATAGCGACCGATTCTGTCGACTGTTTCTCCGCGGATGGGTTGGAGATGTACTTCGATTCGCCGCGCGCCGGTGGACAGGGCGACTTGGATATTTGGGTAAGCGAACGGGCCTCGATCCAGGACGACTGGGGCCCTCCGGAAAATCTCGGGGCGACTGTCAACAGCGCGAGCGTGGACGGCGGCGCGTCGATCTCCGCAGATGGGCTGTCGCTCTATTTCACTCACGACGTAGGTCCAGCCGGTCGTCTGTACGTGGCGAAGCGGGCAACCAAGCAGGACAACTGGGGGACTCCCGTCAGCGTGGGAGCGGCGGTAAACACGGCCAACGCCGTGCAGTCGTGGATTTCCGCGGACGAACTGGAGTTGTATTTCCAGTCCAACCGGCCCGGCGGGCAGGGCAATTATGATATGTGGGTAACCACACGGGCGACCGTAAACGACAAGTGGGGTCCGCCGGTCAATCTCGGCCCGACCGTCAACTCCCCGAACTGGGACGGCTGGCCCAGTATCTCGCCTGATGGCCTATTGCTCTTCTTCTGTTCCAACCGCCCCGGGGCCCATCCCTGGGGGGACATCTATGTGGCGAGACGGGCCAGCCGCTCTGCTCCTTGGCAGCCGGCGGTAAATCTGGGACCCATTGTCAACAGAACGTGTTGGAATGCGCCATTCGTGAGTGCCGATGGCTCCGCCCTGTACATCCACTGCGACCCCAACTGCGATATGACGTATTGGACCTACAAAGCCCCGATCCTCCCCATCGTGGACTTCAACGCCGACGGCAAGGTTGACCGTGTGGACATGGGTACATTGATGCTCAACTGGGGCACTGACAAGTCGCTCTATGACATCGGTCCAACTCCCTTGGGCGACGGCATCGTAGACTCTAAGGATTTGATGGTCCTAGCGCAGTATGGGGCTATGCTCGCCGGCGACGTCAACTACGATGGTGTGGTAGACTTCTTTGACCTTGCAGAAGTTGCGAATAACTGGCTCCAGCAACAACCTTAAGCCGGGCAGTTTCGAGTCAGGCCTGATTGATGACGTGAAGATATACAACCGGGCGGTGACGCCTTAGCGGCTTTCTATCTGGATAGAATGGTCCAGTTGCGATACACTTGGCGCAGTCTTGTCAACTTGGCTGGCTGCGCCAAGGTTTTTCTGCACAGTACAACATTCTGCAAGGTCGTGCCCGGACCGCCCTCGTCATCCGTTGCTCGTTGCTCGTCGCTCGGGCCTCGGGCGACGGGAATTTCTTCTCCCAGAACGCCTTGGAAGCGCGCCCGGCACGGCTCGAACCTGCAACCTTCGGATTCGAAGTCCGGCACTCTATCCAGTTGAGCTACGGGCGCAAACAAACTCACCGCACACACAGCCAATCATGCCCATTACAGGACTGTTTTGGCCAATACGATTCCGGCCGCAGTTAACCACCCATTTCTTGCGCGGCAGATCATTGGCAAAATGTTCTTGTATTTTGGCCTGCGTTTGAATATAATTAGGGCAGAGTGTTGCCGCAGATCAGGCTGACAACAAGATCGGTATTAAAACGAAGGGCTAAGGATGAAAAGTCTGCTTTATTGCACATTTGCGGCCTGGATAGCAATAGTCTGCGTCAGTTTTGCCGCCCCCGAGCCCGCTATAGTGCCCCGGCCGGGGGAGTGGACGGTCGATGTAACATTTGAGCATCCGGAGCAAATCGTGCTGCAGCGAACCGCTAATAGTAAGCCGGAACGGTTCTGGTACACGATAATAACGCTCACCAATAACACCGACCAGGACGCCGATTTCTACCCAAAATGCGAGCTAATGACCGATACCTTCCAAATCATACCCGCTGGCAGAAATGTGCCGCCCGCGGTTTTCCAGCTAATAAAAACGCGCCATCAGAGCAAATACCCATTCCTCGAACGCCTGGAAAAGGCTGACAATAAGATATTGCAGGGCGAAGATCACGCTAAGGACCTCGCCATTATCTGGCCCGACTTTGATGCGCAAGCTACTGCCATAAAAGTATTTATAACTGGCCTAAGCAACGAAACTGCGGTCATCGACCATCCGATCCAGAAGGACGAGGCTGGCCAGCCGACCAAGGTTTTCCTGCGAAAAACGCTCCAATTAAGCTACGCCCTGGAGGGCGACCCCGCTCTAAGGCCTTATCTGAAGGTAGCTTACAAAGACCAGACCTGGGTAATGCGATAGCATTTCGTGCTGTGTTATACGCATTGCCCCCCCGCCGCCTCAACCAAAATTGCCCCGACAGCCCATTTTGACATTGGCTTTGTTTGAGTTTGTTTTCACCAAGTGTCCAATACGATATTTCCTTCATAAGCCCTTGTAACAATTCGGTTTACACTCATCTGGCCTTTTCGCAAATTGGCTTTGTTTTGCATAATTTAGTGCAAATCGTCCTCATCTTCTCAGCATAAACCACGGATTCCGCCGATTTCACAGATTTGGCGAATGTGTTTATGTGGCTTCTCATTTTACCCATCTTCTCATCTACTCATAAGCCTTTGGCTCATTTGTTAGATACATATTATACTCGATAGGCCGTTTTTCCTCAAGCGAATTCCGGATAAAATCTGCCTGGCCTTATCTCGTGGAGCTTCAATCGTAGGTCACTGGGTGTCCCGCGCGGGTTTTCACCAAAAATTAACGAAAAATGCGCACTTTTTAACACTTTTGAAAAAGGTGCACTTGACTTTTATCCGGACCTTGGATTTCTGGCACACAACTTGCCCTTTGAGACGGACAAAAGCGGACGTGGACACTGACTGATACTGACTGAAATCGCGGCCCGCGATCGGGAGGTGTGAAGCGTATCTGGGTATGCCGATGCCTGATTCTCGATACTCGGTGCTCGGCACTCGATACGCAATACGCAGTACGTGGAAAGTCTTGGCTTTTCTTTGTGGTATTTAGGCGGTAAAATCGGGTGATCAGTGTAGGTTTCGTTTCATGTCGTAGACAGGTTTGGATTTGTGTCGCGAGGTGCGGGTATGCAGGCTAATTTGTTCCAGAACTACATAAGCGAGATAAACAAAGCATACTTGCGCGGGGATGCGACTGAGCATACACATCGGCCGGCTCTGAAGAAGCTCATCGAGGCGTTGGGGGATAATATAACAGCAACGAACGAGCCAAAGCGGCGGACCGACTGTGGGGCACCCGATATGCTGGTGTCACGGCGAAAAAGAAACCTTGACTTCAGGGTCGGCTACATCGAATGCAAGGACATGGGGACAAATCTGAAAGAAGAAGAGAAGACTGAGCAAATAAAGAAGCGATACCTGCCGAGCTTACATAATTTTATTTTGACAAATTACATCGAGTTTCGCTGGTATACCAATGGACAACTGCGACTGACAGGGACGTTGGCACGTGAGGGAGAGGGCGGAGCATTCAGCGCAACTGAGGAGGCTATAGCTGAAGTCAGAGAGCTTCTGCGCGGTTTCTTAGAGCATGAGCCAGAGAAGGTATCCGGCGCAAAGGAGTTGGCCGTGCGGATGGGACACATGGCACAGATGCTGAGGGATGTTACAAAAAGGACATTCACCCAAGAACAAGAGGAGGGGACACTACACAGCCAGTTCGAGGCGTTTCGAGAGGTGCTTATACACGATTTGACCCCAGAACAGTTTGCAGATATGTACGCGCAGACGATATGCTACGGCCTATTTACGGCTCGATGCCACATAGAGGATATGACAATATTTGGGCCGGACAAGTTCGCTGCATTTCATGGAATGAATGAAAAACCGCAGGAGTTCACGAGGAAGGATGCGGCGTATCTTTTACCGAAGACGAATCCTTTCCTGCGGAAGATGTTCAATCACATTGCAGGGCCTGATTTGGATGACCGGATTGCGTGGTTTGTAGATGATGTGGTTGCGCTTTTGCGGCAGGCCGATATGGGGGTGATATTAAGGGACTTTGCACGGCGAAAAGGGCGGAGAGATCCGGTGGTTCATTTCTATGAGACTTTTCTGGCCGAATATGATCCGAAGATGCGCAAAAAACGCGGGGTGTATTATACGCCCGATGAGGTGGTTTCTTACATTGTTCGCAGCGTTGATTGGCTTTTGAAAGAAAAGTTTGGCCTGAAGCGGGGATTGGCAGATGAATCAAAGATAAGACTGGATTCCCGCTTGCGAGGGAATGCCAAGGAAGCAGCGCACAAGGTATTGATACTTGATCCGGCGGTGGGGACAGGGACCTTCTTGTTTGAGGTGATAGATCAGGTTTACGGGAAATTTAAACGCCAGAAAGGGATGTGGTCTGGGTATGTCAGAGAGCATTTGCTGCCGAGGCTGTTTGGGTTTGAGCTTCAGATGGCGCCATACGCTGTAGCACACATGAAGTTGGGTTTACAGTTGGCAGAAACAGGTTATGACTTCCAGAGCGATGAGAGATTGGGGATATATTTGACGAATACGCTTGAGGAGGCCGAAGAAATATCAAAGAACGTTTTCGTGCAATGGCTAAGCGAAGAGGCACGGGCAGCGAACCAGGTTAAGAAGGACTTGCCGATCATGGTCGTAATTGGAAATCCGCCCTACGCCGGAATATCCGCGAATCAGGGGAACTGGATAAATAGCCTGTTAGCTCCATATAGAGAAGTAGACGGTGAGCCGCTCGGGGAGAGGAAGGTTTGGGTTAAGAACGATTATGTCAAATTTATTAGGTTCGGTCAGTGGCGCATAGAGCAGACCGGACAAGGCGTATTGGGTTTCATCACGGATCATAGTTATCTTGACAGTCCGACGTTTCGGGGAATGCGAAGAAATCTGATGAAGTGCTTCGATGAGATTTACCTATTGAATCTCCACGGAAATTCAAAGCGAAAAGAGACATCGCCCGATGGAGGCAAAGACGAAAACGTATTTGATATAATTCAGGGGACTGCTATCAGTCTTTTTGTGAAAAGTTCTGTTGGAGGTCCCACCCAGGTATTTTATGCGGATTTGTGGGGCAGACGCAAGCCTAAATACGCTTTTCTTACGGCAAGCAATGCAAAGTCAATTGAGTGGCAACAGATCGAGCCAAAGGCACCGTTTTACGAATTCGTACCTGTGGACGGAGATCGAAAGGATGAGTACGAAAAAGGTTGGAAGGTCACTGAATTGTTCTGCTTGGGCAGTAATGGTGTTCAGACTTCGCGTGACCAACTTGTTGTGGCACTAGACCAAGAGGATCTCAAGGATAAGGTCAATAGATTTGGAGATATTAGGCTAAGTGATAACGAAGTGCGTGATGAGTTTTTTTCAGGTGAAGGAAATACCAAATATAGGGCGGGGGACACACGCGGTTGGAAATTAGGGGAGGCGAGAGTAGCGTTACAAAAAAACCGCGCTTGGGAGAATGATATAGTTGGATATACTTACAGACCTTTTGATGATAGATTCCTACTGTATAGCACTGTGATGGTTGACTGGCCGCGAGAGGATGTAATGCAACACTTGCGAAGGGACAATCTTGCTCTCTGTGCAGGCCGAGCTGGGTTGGTTGTTAGTGCTGAGTGGGATTTGGTCTTTTGCGTAAGACAGATGTGCGATCACAATCTCTTTTATCGCGGGAGCAGCTTCAACATGCCTCTGTACCTTTATCCTAATTCCTGGGACAAAGGGCAAGCAGATATGGATTACGAAAATTGGACAAGGGGCAAGGATGGCCGCATGCCAAATTTATCGCGGGGGTTTGTAGAGGACTTGGCTCAGCAGACCAAGTTGAAGTTTGTAAGTGATGGGCACGGTGACTTAAAGGTAACGTTTGGACCGGAGGATCTATTTGATTACATTTACGGTGTATTACATTCGCCTGAGTATCGCAGGAGATATGCGGAGTTTTTGAAGATAGATTTTCCACGGATTCCGTTGCCAAAAGGAAAGGATATTTTTCGGAAGGTCTGTAAGGTCGGTGGACAGTTGGTGAAGCTGCACTTGATGGAGGCGGATATTTTAGAAGACGAGAAAGGATGCCCGAGTTTTCCGAAAGAAGGCAGCCGCGTTGTAGAAAAAGTTTATCCGAAATATGTTGCTACAGCTGACAAAGCGGAGAAAGCCAAGGTTTATATCAATAAAAACCAGTACTTTGAGGGCATACGGCATGAGGTTTGGCAGTTTCATATTGGGGGCTACCAAATCTGCGAAAAATGGCTGAAGCATAGACAGCAGCACAAACTGGGAAGGCCACTCTCTTATGACGAGATACGACATTATCAGAAGATAGTGGTAGCACTGGCTGAAACGATCCGCTTAATGAGTGAGCCTTGTTTGTCAGAAATGTTCGAAAAACCCACGCGCGAGGGGGATGTTAAATGAGGACGACATAGATCATAGCTCATCCGTCCGTTCGACGGTTCGACCGCGCTCACCGCAGGCTGCGCTCGGGGCAGGATTGACGGAAAAGATTTTACCAAGACCCCCCGGCACAGAGCCCGCCCTGAGCCTTTCGAAGGGTCCGGGGGCTAAACGTGGATGCCAACGGGCTTTGTCAGTATTCTTTGAAATTTCTCATCCAAGGGGGCCAGTCGCTGGGTCTGCCGCCGCCGCCGACTGTCCAAGGCCCATTTATGTTATACTGGCGGTGCCATTTGAGCTTCCATAGCTCCTTCAGCCCGACCTTCCTGACAGACCAGTCCAGAAAGACATGATTCACCGTTCCGCTGCCGTGGCGATCGATGCAGAAGTGCATCATTTCCCTGCCGGCTCCCAGCCATTGGCCATTGGATTGCGGCGGGTCGCCGCGTGTGCCATTTTCGTAAGGGCCGCCGCCCCTCCACATGGTATCGGCAAAAACCGGTATATTGTCTGTGCCTCTGACGTGAATAGTCCGCCAGTTCCACTTTGTCGGGCGGCCTTGAATCTCGGCGATCTCCGGAGGCGGATGATAAATCCAGTCATTCGCTCCGTAGCTGGCCTCCTCTCGCCGGTTGTCTGTCCCGCCCTGGCCCATGATAAAGGTGTTAAATGGACCGCCGTTGTCGTCGCCGCTGGGCAAACGCTTGGTGGCCATCGGGCATCTGAGGATTTCCGAGCGTGTTTCGTACTGAGACCGCAGCGCCAATATCCACGTGCCGCGTTTCCAGCCGAGGTCGCCGGCGTCGCAGAAATAGCCGTCATTTTCATCCGTATAGAGCATCCATATCACGCCCCACTGCTTCAGCAGGGCTTGACAGGCAACGGTTCTTGCCTGTTTCTTTGCCAGGTTCAGGCTGGGCAGCAATATCGCCATCAGAAGTGCAATGATAGCTATTACAACGAGAAGCTCTATTAACGTAAACGCTTTTTGCTTGCCCATAATAGTCGCCTCCCATACGTAGCGGTACTCCGCTTGGGCTAATACCAGTATACTCTATGTGGAATTGTCCTGCAAGGTGAAAATTGCCCGATTGTTATACAAAGTTTTCTTGACGGACAAGCGGCTGATTTGGTATAAAGAAGGTAAATGTGCGGTGCAGGTATTCAAGAGTTTTAGCATCAACCTTTTTGAAGGAGGAATATCATGCGCAAAAGACTGACTTACTCAATTTGTATTGCTTTGGTGCTGGGCCTGGTCGGTAGCGCCAACGGGCAGCTCGGCAAAGGCAAGATCCTGTTCGAGTGGTTCGAGGGCACGACCGGCGGCAACATAGACCAGCTCGTGGACGGCAGGAATCCGAACTATCCGAACAATCCAAGCTCGTACGAATGGCGGAGCAGCTTCCTGGGGCCGGTCAACCGAAGCGACAATTTCGGCACGCGAGTCCGGGGCTACCTCTACCCGCCTGCCGACGGCAATTACACCTTCTGGATATACAGCGACGACCACAGCCGGCTCTGGCTGAGCACCAATGACGACCCGGCGAACAAGAAGCTGATTTGCGAAGTGAACGGCTATACGGCGGCGGACGAGTGGACCAAGTTCCCTGAGCAGAAGTCCAGTCCCATTACGCTGAAGGCCGGCCAGAGGTACTACATCGAGGCGCTTCACAGGGACGGCACCGGCGGCGACAACCTCGGAGTGGGATGGGGAGGCCCGACTATCGGAGCGGGTCCCGTGATCATCGATGGCGTGTATCTGGCAGCGTATTTGAGAGCCGTCGATTTTATGGCCGGCAATCCCGCCCCACAGGATGGCGACAAGGACGTGACCACGCCGCTATGTTCGTGGACGGCGGGACTGACCGCGGCTTTGCACGATGTGTACTTCGGCACTAATCCGACGCCGGGGCCAAGCGAATTCAAAGGCCGCCAGAATTTTCTAATGTACTTCCACACACCCGGCCTTACGTCGGGCACTACTTACTACTGGCGGGTCGATGAGGTCGAGGCTGACGGCACCACGATATACACGGGCAAGGTCTGGAGCTTTACGGTTCCCGTCCTGGCCGCCCATGACCCCAGCCCGGCTGATGGCATCACATACGTGTATACAGACACGGACCTTAGATGGGGCGGAGGTTTCAGTGCGATTTTTCACGAGGTCTACTTCGGCACTAACCTGAGCGATGTTGCCAACGGCACCGGCGGGACGTTCAAAACCAAACAGACGGGCACAACATACGATCCCGGCGCTCTAACAGCAGACACTACTTATTACTGGCGGATCGATGAGGTCGAGGCCGACAGCACTACCAAGTACCCAGGCCAGGTCTGGAGTTTCAGAACAAGACCCGTTATGACGGTTAGCGATCCGAATCTTGTCGCTTGGTGGAAACTTGATGATGTTGGCAGCGGCAACGTGATTGATTATTCGGGCTATAATCGTGACGGCACAATCTATGGTAACCCGCTTTGGGTGGCCGGATATGACGGCGGCGCGATGTCGTTTGCGGGCAGCGCCGATTATGTGAGCATAGTCGGCTACAAGGGCGTCCTGCGGATCTCGGCAGACCTGCAGCATGCGTTTACCTGTGCCGCCTGGGTCAGGACGAACAGCAACGGTGAGATTATGGGCTGGGGCCAGCCATCCGGACGGCAGAGAGTGGAATTCCGCGTGGACGGCAACCGCCTGCGCGTGGAGCACGGCAGCGGCGATATAAGAGGCGACACGCCCCTGAACGACAGTCAGTGGCACCACGTTGCGGCGGTTGTTCCAAGAGGTGCGGCGATCAGAAACGTTTTGCTCTACATAGACGGGCGACCGGACCCCATGCGAACCACGACCACTCCGGATAACCTATTCAACATCACGTCCAACTATGACGTCACATTAGGCCGTCGCTACAACGCCGCCGAAAGGTGGTTCACCGGTCTGATTGACGATGCCCGCATCTACGATAAGGCACTGACACAGGCTGAGATTCAGCAGATTATGATTAGACCCGACCCGTCGCTTGCCTGGAAGCCAAGTCCTCCTAACGGGCTGCCGGCGGATGCAGAACACGCGACGCCCCTTAGCTGGTCGCCGGGAGATAATGCGGCTCAGCACGATGTGTACTTCGGCGCCGATCAAGCCGCCGTTACCGCCGCCGATAAATCCGACACGACGGGCATATATCGAGGTCGGCAGCCCCTGCCTGCGCAGGGGTATACACCCCCCGAAGCTCTCCAGGAGGGTCAGACGTACTACTGGCGGATTGATGAGTGCAAGGCAGACGCCACCATCAGCAAAGGCAAAACCTGGAGCTTCACGCTGGGCGACTATCTCATCGTGGATGATTTTGAAGCCTACACAGACGATGTCGGCAGCAGGATATTCCAGACGTGGCTGGACGGATGGGGATTCAGCCAGCCGGCGCCCGGCTATCCCGGCAACGGAACCGGCTCGGCCGTAGGTTATAGTCAGGCTCCTTTTGCCGAGCAGACGACCATTCGCAATGGCAGGCAGTCGATGCCCCTCCAGTATGTCAACGATGGCTCGACCGGCAAAACCCGTTATTCAGAGACGCAGCGCGAGTGGACCTCGCCGCAGGATTGGACCAGAAGAGATGTTAAGGCGCTGACGCTGTGGTTCAGAGGTCTGACACAGTCTTATGGCAGCTTCGGTTATGACGCAGCAACGGGTCTTTATACGATAACTGCCCGCGGCGCAGATATCTGGAATAACAAAAGAGCGAGGGAGTGGGGTCTGCACGACGAGTTCCACTATGTTTACAAACGGCTCTCCGGCGCCGGCACTATCGTGACAAAGGCGCTGCGGGTCACCAATAGCAACGCCTGGGCCAAGGCAGGAGTGATGATTCGCCAGACGCTTGATGCGAACTCTGTGCACGCGATGATGGTCATTACCCCCGGTCAGGGAGTCTCCTTGCAGTATCGGTCCACTGCAGGTCTGGACAGTACGAGTGTGCAGCAGACCGGAATCGTCACACCGCAGTGGCTCAAATTAGATCGCAGCGCTGCAGGCGACTTTACAGCCTATTATTCCGCCGACGGCAATACGTGGACACAACTGGGCACGCCTATTAACATCGCCATGCAGGGCGATGTCTATATAGGCCTGGCACTGACCAGTCACGCCGCCGGTACAACCTGTGCAGCCGAATTCTCCGATGTGACTCCTACCGGCGCGGTTGCCGGGCAGTGGCAGTCGCAGGACATCGGCATAATCAGCAACACCGCCGAGCCATTGTACGTGGCACTGGCCGATAGCACCGGCAAGGTCCACGTGGTGAACTACCCGGATCCCAATGCAGTGCTATTAACTACCTGGCAGGAGTGGAACATCGACCTGCAGCAGTTCAGAAACGCCGGTCTGAACCTTGCGAGCATCAAGAAGATGTTTCTTGGCCTCGGTAACAGAACCAGTCCGAAGGCCGGCGGCACAGGTTACTTGTACGTCGATGACATCAGACTCTACAGGCCCAGATGCATTGCTTCGCTGGCAAAACCTGTAAGCGATTTCAGCAACAACTGCGAGGTTGACTATCCGGACCTCCAGATACTGGCGAACAACTGGCTGACCAGCGCTTACGATGTCACGCCGGTAGCTGTTAGCACTGCTGGTCTGATCGCGCATTACAAGCTGGATGGCAACGCTAACGACAGCGTCGGCGTCTACAACGGTGCGGCGGTAGGCAGCCGGAGTTATATCGCCGGTAAGATTGGCCAGGCAATCGACCTGGATAGTATTGGTGACTTTGTTGCGACCACCGCTACGCCCGCTATGCTCGGCATCGACGGCAATTCGCCCAAGACCGTTACCGCCTGGGTCTACACGCGCAGCTTCAGTGGCGGCGGCATCTTCGACATGGGCGACAATATCAACAGCCAGAACTTCTCGCTAAGGACATTGACTCAGCCTAACCGTTGGCGGGCACAGCGTTACGGCTATCCGATCTACGACTTCGACTTCACGTATCCTTCCGCCAACGTTTGGGTGCATTTTGCCCTGGTATACGAGGGCGCTGCCGGCGGAGATAAGAGCTGGGCGTATGGCAACGGCGAACTGGCTGGAAGCCAGATAGCTGCCCTGAACACCACAAATGGCCGGCCCTTCGCGATAGGTGTGTGGAGCAATTACTACTTTGACGGCCTGATCGACGATGTGCGTATCTACAACCGAGCGCTATCCCAGGCTGAGGTTGCCAGCCTTGCCGGCAGAACCGGCACGTTTAGCCAGCCGCTATATCTGCTGCTGACGCCGCAGGATCCTGCCGTGAATGCGTACAATGACGGCACAATCAATCTGGCGGACTATGCTCTGCTGGTAGACATGTGGCTGGATGAGCTGCTCTGGCCGTAGGTGTAAGCGCACTCCGCAGACTACTATGGATCAATTCGGGGTCCATACCCATCGGCATGGACCCCGAATTGGGTTCAGTCCGGGAGATTTCTCTTGAAGTAAAGGCCGATAATATGGTATAAATAATTGTCGATTTTCACCCGCCAGGCGTCAGGCGGGTAAAATTGCCAATTTTCAGTTTTTTGTGAAGGAGGTATGTCATGTACAAGAAATTATTCTATTTCTTTTTGGTGTTGGCGTCCCTGATGGCTCCGAACACCGCTGTCGCCGAGCTGGTTGCGTACTACCCGCTGAATGAAGGCACCGGCACCACTGTCGCTGACGCATCCGGCAAAAACCATAGCGGCACAATAACCGGCAACAACGTGCAGTGGGTGGACAGTCTACAGGGCTACGGTCGGGCGCTCGACTTCCCTGGCACATGGGGACAGTATTGCGACACAGGGACGTGGAATCCCTCAGCGGCAACGGGCAGAATCAGCGTCGCCTTCTGGATGAAATGGGATGGCGACAACGGCGGATACCAGGGCGTTGTAGCGAAAAGGGACACCTGGAGCGACACGGCCACGATGTGGTGTATAGAAATCGACATGAACAGCCTTATGATGAACTGGCACAGATACGGCAGTTGGGTGGACGTCGGCATTAGCCCGTCGGTAGGTAAGTGGCAGCACATAGTGTACACTTTCGACGGCTCGACGGCCAGGTCGTACATCGATGGTAATCTACACAAACAGGCCACTGGCTTCACATTTGGCCCGGCGACCAGTGCGCACGTTGTCTTTGGGGCGGTCGAGCAGAACAACAATCCCTTTAACGGTACTTTGGACGACGTGCGGATCTATGACCATGCGCTCAGTGCGACGGAGATTAAGGCTCTTGCCGCCAAGTATGGTGCAAGCAATCCCAACCCGCTTGATGGGGCGAAAATTGGCCAGACCTCGCTGGCACTTAGCTGGACAGGGGGAGCATTCGCCGAGACGCACCACGTGTTTTTTGGCGACAATTATGACGCCGTGTACAATGGTTCTGCCTCCGCCGACAAGGGCATACAGACTTTTACCGTTTATTGGGCGCCCGATTTGCAGATAGGCAAGACCTATTACTGGCGTGTCGATGAGGTCAGTGCCACGCATCCGGATAGCCCCTGGAGAGGCACGGTCTGGAGCTTTACCATTCCTTCCAAAGCCGCCTGGCAGCCAAATCCGGCGGATGGCGCTAAGTACGTGGATACGAGCGTGACTTTAGGCTGGTCTGCCGGCCTTAACGCGATTCTGCACCATGTATATCTCGGCACCAACCTTGATGCGGTCAAGAACGCAGACACCTCCGACACAACCGGCATATATCGTGGTCCTGTAGGAACACCAACAACTTATACGCCCCCAACGCTGGCATTTGAGACCGATTACTACTGGCGT
>Ga0299912_10001541_pt1 | contig 18616 bp, 16 predicted proteins | sample RVTome_2_FD_207667 | JGI IMG/M metagenome (GOLD analysis project Ga0299912, IMG submission 207667) | Soil microbial communities from uranium-contaminated site in the Upper Colorado River Basin, Wyoming, United States - RVT95D214 (version 2) ... | reverse complement strand
CGTCCTCGAGCGCCTGGTCGCGGCTGCACCAGGGGGAGTAATACGCATCGAACATCCCCTTTCCCTTCAGATACACCTCCCCGACTCCCTCGGCGTCGGGGCGGACGATCCTCGCTTCGTAATCGGGAAGGATGCTTCCGACCGAGCCCCGCTTCCCGGGGTCGCCCGAGCGGTTGACGAAGGGGAGCCCGACCTCGATGATCCCGTACGCTTCCGCAAGCTCGACCCCGAACCTCTCGCGAAACCTCCCCGCGTCGCCCGGTGGAAGTCGCATCGCGGTGGAGATGGCGAGCCTGACCTTGGCTAGGGCTTCCGCCGAGAACATCGCCGAGTTGGTGATGATCTGATAGTGGAAGGGGGAGGCATAGATGAACGTTCCTCGGTGGCGGACCAGTCCCGCGACGAGCGAGAACGGAAACTCGTTGCCGCACAGGATGATGGTGGCCGCCCGCCGGAGGAAGAGAAGGATGCTGACCACGAAATGGTGGCTCATGGAGAGAACCCAGATCACCTTGTCATCGTGGGTCACGTTCAGCGCCCTGTCGGCGGCAGCGGTCCGCTCCAGGATGGTCTGATGGGAGAGCACCACGCCTTTGCTGGCACCGGTGGTCCCCGAGGAGAAGCGGATGAAGGCGGGATCCAGCGCGCGGTAGCCGTCGGGAGGATCCCCCCGCGCCGCGCGGCGATGTAGGAACAGGGTCTTCCCCGGGGAGCTCCCCGCAAGGACCGGATGGGCATCGCCCGAGAGGAATGTCTCCCTCTCGGAGATCGAGAAGGATACGTCGATCTGGGCCAGAGCCGCGTTCACCTCGTCGCGGGAGTGAGATGGGGAGACTGGAACGACGGCAGCCCCCAGCGACAGGATGGCGAGGCTGACGGTGATGTACTCGATGCCGTCGTCGCATGAAAGCGCCACTCGGTCGGACGCGGCGACGCCGAACGACTCGAGCTCGTCCGCGATCTCGTCCACGGTGGAGAAGAGCTCTCGGTAGGAGACCAGGCGATCGCCGTCGATGACGGCCGCGCCGTCCAGGCGGCCGGCGGTTTCCTCTCGGATGGCAAGGTAGACGTTCATACGCAGTTGCCGTGGCGACCGGAAGCGGGTCGCCGATGGACGGTCGTGTCATCAGCCCACGCTAGAGGCTCCGTGCTGCCGTGCGGCCGGCCTCTTCGCCGAGGGAAACACAGGTTCCCATCACCCTGGTCGAGCCCAGCGCCTCGCGAGTGGCCGAGATGCAGCGGCCCGCACACCAGCAGTTGGAGACGTCCTGCAGCTTGAGGCAGCGGAGGGGGATTTCGTGGTAGTCACCCGGCTCGAGATACCGGTAGGAGGGACCTCTTTCCCGATCCCAGAGCTCGATGGGCCAGGCGTTCCTGACCGCGCCGTCCGAAAACTTCCTGGCGTTCAGCACGTCATCGGCGGTCAGCGTGTATTCGCCGCATGCCCGGGGGCCTTCCCGATCGACCACCCGAGGAGACGTCTCGGCGATGATGGAGTCCTTGAAGGAGTCGAGAACCCGGGAGAGATGGCGGTGTGCGAGGAGCGCATCGCTCCGGGCCCGCTGGTTCCGGCTTCTTCCCTCCGGAGGCACGTTCAGCCTGCAGTATCCTTCATCCGGATCGTCACCGGGCGCAAAGGTGGTGAACTTGAGATGGACCGGCATCCTCTTCTCGTTCACCGCCTTGGCGAGATGATAGGGAACCCGCAGCGAAAGCATCTCGTCGACGTTCCGCAGCCCCTTCAACCGGACGCTGTACCCGGCGAGCTGGGACTCCCGCGGCCCAGTCACCTGGTAGCGAGCCCCGCTCATCCGAATGACGCTTCCATCGCCGCTGCAGTCGACGACGGCTCGAGGAACGATCTCGAGCTCCGCGCTCCGGTGGCGGGCGGTCACCGAGGCGATGGCATTCCGCTCCATCCTCACCGCCACCGCCTCCGTGTCGTAGAAGACCTCGAGATCCGCTTCCCGCTCGCTCAGGGCTCGAAAGGTCGAGACCAGGTCGCGAGTCGAGAAGGGGAGGACATGAACCCTGCCCATGCGCTGAACCTGTCTTTGCGGCGCCCGTTCCTGCAAGCCCCTGCAGATCTCCGCGGCGATCCCCCCGTTGAGGGTGGCATCCGGCCTCTCCATCCCGTTGGAATAGAGTCCGCAGATGAAGCGATGCATACCCGCCACGGCAACCCCCCCGGGAGAGCCATTCCTTTCGATCAGGATCGTATGGGCTCCCTCCCGGGCAGCGCGAACTCCGGCGCCGATTCCAGCGACGCCGAGGCCCACGATCAGGACGTCACAGGTGACTCTCCTGCTCGGCATCACCCTTGCAGCCCGGACCGGAGCGCGTCCAGGACCCGATTCACCTCGGCTTCGCCGAGCAAGCCCCGTTGGTAGGAAAGACAGGCATTGAGGCTTCCTCGAGAATGCTGGAAGAAGACCCCCAGCCCAGGAGGCACGGGGACCCGCGTCATGTGGTAGCTGTGGCGAACCTTGTTCTCCATGAAGCGGTCCGGCATGTGCCCGGTGTCTCCGAGAAACGAGAAACAGAAGGAGGCGATCCTCTGCTTGAGGTAGAGCTTCAGCAGGTACTCCACCGCCGGCAGCGGGAGGATCCTCATCAGAAGGCTCGCATCCGGGATGCTCCGGGCCAGCCCTGCCTTGGCCTGGTCATACATCTGCTGCTTGATGGATTTGAGGAGCGCTGAACGGTCGTCCGCCTGGTCGGCTCGAATCCGAAACAGGAGCAGCGACACGTGATTGAAGAACACCTCCCGCGGTCGGTCGCTCGGCAGGCGGGTATCCATGGTGACGGGGACGATGTAGTCACCGGCGGTGATTCCCCTGCCGGCGAAGATCCCGTGAAGGGCCTGGACGGCGAGCGCCATGGTGTAGGGCATCGCCATCAGGTATCCGGCCTCGCTCTCCGCTCGCTGGAGGATCTCGCGACTCTGCTGCTGATCGAAGCGGATGACGCTGAATCCGAAGCCCTCCCTGCTCGCGGCCGGGTCGAGCGGAAGGGCGCGCGGCGGTGAATCCCCCACCAGCCGCAAGAGGGCGCGGTTCAAGTTCCTGCCCGCCTCGAACCTCTTGCGCCACTGATCCAAGTGGGCAGGCTCCAAGGGAGGTGATTCCCAGCGACACCCTCCGCCCTTCTCCCAGTCTCGCTGGAACATGCCCAGGAAGACCTCCGCCCCATGGGCGTCGAACAGGCGGTGGTCGAATTTCACCGCGGCATGGCCGTTCGACCCGGCGTGAATCAGGCAGAAGGCAACGTGCTCCCGCTCGTTGCCAAAGGGCGCGTTGACGCCCGCCTCCAGCAGGGGAAACGCCTCCGCGGCGTCCTCGAGGCGGTGCACGTCGAGCCTCGACGAGGTGTTGTGCGCGCGCCGAGGAATCTCCCAGTAGGGAGCGAGGTTGTAGTCCCGCCTGGTCCTTCCGCCCAGCACGGGGAATTTCTTGACGAAGCCGTCGAGGGCATCGCGGACCCGATCCTCCGCGGGCACACCCTCGAGCTCCATCACGATCTGAAAGGCATTTCCCGCGCCGGTGGCCCTCTTGTTCATGCAGTCGAAGCCCTGAAGGAGCCAATCGATCCCGGTCAGGTAATGCTTCTTCTTCGAGAAGGGGATGCTCACCATCGGATGAGTCACGTCATCCTGTGGATGCATGATGCCAGGGAGCGAATCGCCTGGAAGTCCTCCTTCTTCAAGTCCGTCTCCATCAGCTTGAGGTCGAAGGTCTTTTCGATGACGACCAGCAGCTCGACGAACGCCATCGAGCTCATCCCCAGCGAATGAAGGGGAGCGTCCACGCTGATGGCTCTCGGGTCGATCGAGAGGATGCTGGCGACCTCCGCAACCAGCAGCCGTTCGATCTCCGTGATGCTCGTCTCACCCATCGCGAAGCTCCATGGCATCGGGTCCAAGGTATCAAACCAGAGCGTCGGGGTAGGGGCGGAAGCCGAGCCGCCGCCGGCGGCCGCGGCGCGAGCTTCGTCGATGCGGCACCGGCCTTCCGCCTGCCGGACGGCGAGCGCCGCTGCGCGCAGGCGTGATCGCCGCGGAGGGACGGCCTCGAGGCGGCGCGGGATTCGAGGAGATTCCCGTTCAAGAACAATCACTTGCGGGGGGGCTTGCAGCGGGCAAGCGATCCGGCAAGCTAGCCGACGCCGGCGAGATTCATGGAAACAGAGTCCCCTCTCCAGGTCATACGCAGCAAGCTCTTCTATGGCTTGCTGCGATATACGAAGAGCTTTCCGGATTTTTCCATTCCCCAGAGATTCATGCTGGCGAGTCCCAGGGAAGGAAAGGAGCTGCTGGAGAAGATATCCGATAGTCTGGCTCGAGAAGCCGAGATCCTGCTCTACGTACACCTTCCCTTCTGCCCCTCCACGTGCGTCTTCTGCAACGCCTTTCCCCAGAAATCCAATACAGACCTTCAGGCGAAATACATCGAGCATCTTCTCGCGGAGATCGAGATCTATTCCTCGTCGCGAGTCTTCGCCGGCAAGCTCGTCAAGTGTCTCTACCTGGGAGGTGGAACGCCGACGTCGTTTTCCGGCAGCGATCTTCGACGAATCATCCAGAAGCTGCGCTCCGTAGCGGAGTTCTCCAAGGAGTGCAGCGTCACCTGTGAGGCCCACAGCAGGGATCTCCAGGGCGGCGGCCGGATCGAGGAGCTTTCGGCGCTGGGGATCAACAGGATCAGCATCGGATGCCAGACCTTCGACGAGAGGGTGCTGGGGTATTGCAGGAGATCCAATCGCGAGTCGCAGGTCCAGGAGGTGATCGACCAGGCGAGACGCGTGGGATTGCCGACCAACATCGACATGATGCTGGGGCTTCCTGGCCAGAGCCTCGACGGCGTGAGGCGGGACCTCGATATCCTCTCGGAGATCGCGCCGAGCTCGCTCGAATACATGAGGCACGAAATCGTGAACCCGCTGGCGGTTTCCCTGTATCGAAGAAGTCCGGAGCTTCTGGTCGGAGACGACGAGCTGTTCTCGATGACCTATGCGACACAGGAGTGGATCGAAGAGAAGGGCTACGAGCAGAATGGGCGCTTCACCAGTGAGAGGCAGTTCCCGTATCGATACCATTGGCTGAAGGAGGTGCCATTTGTCGCCCTGGGAGCCAGGTCGAGATCGCATACCAAGAGCATCTGCTGTGACAAGCACGAAGATCTGTCGACGTATTTTCGCCTGATCGAGAAGGGTCTCCCGCCGATTGCCAGATACGTGGTCCTGGAGAAGAAGGAGCAGATGTACCGGTCCCTGTTTCTCAACATCCAGATTCGAGACGGGTTGGAGCTGAAGCAGTTCGCGGACAGGTTTGGAGAGGATGCGCTGGAGGTGTTTTCGCCCTTGCTGGATGGTCTCGTCGCCTGCGGTTGCATCGAAGCCGATGCTTCGGCGATCAGGCTGAGCAAGTACGGGCGGTACTTCGTCGAAGACGTGTGCTGCTTCATCGTGGACCACGCCGTCAGGGAGGGCGAGTACGATGGCGGGGTCCGGCGCATGCCTCATTCCTCCGGCGCCTTCGCGGAGAGGTTGTCCTCCAGGCTGAAGATCCAGGAAAGCAAGTAGTCGTCTGATCGGAGCGCAGCTCGCCGGCTGCCACGCGACTCCTGGGGGAGGTCGCGCGGATGAGCCGAGGCCGCCGGTGCGAGGGGCCAGGGGAGGATCCGGTGAAGAATGGTGGGAACGATCGAATCGCTCTGGTTGTCGGCGGGAGCCGGGGTATCGGGCGCGCCATCGCGCTGCGTCTCGCAAGGTCGGGATTCGGTATCTGGCTGACCTACCGGGGCAATCACGCCGCGGCGCAGAGCGTGAAGGCGGAGATCGAGGAGATCGGCAGGCGCTGCGATCTCCTCGCCTTCGACGTCTCCAGCTACGAGGAAACCAAGGCGGCCCTGGAGGAGCGGGCGGAGGAGACTCCCCCGGATGTCGTGGTGTTCAACGCAGGAATCACCCGAGACAACCTCTTGATGTGGATGACCAAGGAGGAGTGGGACTCGGTTCTCTCGACGAATCTCGACGGGTTCTACCACGTCGTTCGCTCGGTCCTGTTCTCGATGCTGCGGGTCAAGAGAGGGCGCATCGTGACGGTCTCGTCGGCGTCGGGCCAGACCGGCCAGCCGGGCCAGGTGAACTACTCCGCGTCCAAGTCGGGGCTGATCGGCGCCTCGAAGGCGCTGGCCCGGGAGGTGGGAAAGAGGAACATCATCGTCAACGTGGTCGCTCCCGGCATGATCGAGACGGACATGACCCACGAGCTTCCCAAGGACAAGATCCTGCCTCTGATTCCCCTGCAGAGGTTCGGAAGCGCCGAGGACGTGGCCTCGGTGGTGAACTTCCTCTGCACCGAAGAACACATGTATATTCACGGACAGGTGATCGGCATCAACGGCGGGCTGGTGATTTGAGACCGTCAACCGGTTCTTCGCTCGCGTGTGGCACCAGGGTCGAGTGATGAAGCGCTATGACGACATCGTCGTCGGTAGTGGCATCAGCGGGATGACGCTCGCGCTGCTGCTCGGCATGACGGGGCATTCCGTCCTGCTCCTGGAGAAGAGCTCTCGCATCGGCGGCTCGATGAGCCGCTTCTACAGAGACGGGATTCCCTTCGACACCGGCTTTCACTTCACCGGGGGCTTTCATCGAAACGGCGTCCTCTGGGACATGCTGAGGGTCCTGGAGATCCACGAGCTGATCAGGCCGATCTACGTGACGGAAGCAGCGAGCAACCGGTTCGTCGTCGAGGAGGACGGCGCGAGCTTCGATCTGCTCACCGGCTATCAGGCGGCGATTGCGAGGATGAAGGAGTATTTCCCGGAGGAGGCGGCCGCCCTCGACCAATACTTCGAGATGGTGAGGAGCGTGTGTCTCCGAACGGTGAGCATGGACCTGCGCAGGAGTCCATCCTCCCTGGGGTTCCTCGACGAGGACTACGTGAGTCTCGATCAGGTGCTCGACCGGCTCACGGAGAACCGTCTCCTGAAGGGGGTCCTGGGCGCCTTCAGCATGTGCTACGGCGTCAAACCCGCAGAGATCTCCTTCGCCAATCACAGCAGGGTCAGTTACGGGCTCTATCAATCGGTGGCGCAGGTGGAGGGCGGAGGCGAGGCGTTCATCCGGGCCTTTCGGAAGCGCTCTGCGGATCTGGGGATCGAGATCATGCCCGCCACCCAGATCGGCGAGTGTCTGGACGTCCGAGATCGGAGGGTGGGTCGGTTCGTGCTGAATAGCGGTCAAGAGGTGTCGTGTGATCGCTGTATCTTCACCGTCCATCCCCGCGAGATCGTGAAGATCCTTCCGCGGAATCACCTGAGCAAGGCGTTCGTCGCGCGCGTGAACGGATTCGAGTCGTCGGTGGGAATCTTCTCCGTGTACGGCGTGGTGGAGGGTGGGGAGCCGCGGGAGAGCGTCGATGCCGGTTTCGGTCCATCGATTCTCTCGCTCTTTCCGACATCGGACATCAACCGACTGATCGATCCGGGTCACACGGGCGATCAGGCCCTGGTGATCGTCAGGAGCCTGGAGAAGGCGGCGGGACGGGCGCACGCGGTATTGAGCGCCTGTGAGGTGTCGTTCGTCGAGCACTTCGAGGCGTGGAAGGACTCCAGGGTGGGTGAGCGGCCCGCCGCGTACGTCGAGTACAAGCAGGAGCGGGTGGAGAGGATCAGGGATCGGATCGTGGCAGCCTACCCGGAGTACAGGAGCTCGTATCGGGTGGTGGATGCGGCATCGCCTCTGACCTTCCGGGACTACCTGAACTCTCCCGACGGGGCGGCCTACGGGATCAAGCAGAAGGTCGGGCAATTCAACGTTCTCGGTAGGCTTCCTCTGCGGGGGATGTATGCTGCCGGGCAGAGCTCTCTGCTGCCGGGGGTGGTGGGGGCGATGATGTCCTCGTTCATCGTGGGACGGAAGATTCTCGGCGACGATCGCTATGCAAGCCTGCTGAAGGAGAGGTTGGGCAGTTGAAGAGGGTGGTGATCTCGGGCGTGGGAGCGGTGTCTCCGCTCGGCGGTGATGTGCCGTCGCTGGTGGGAGGGATCGAAGAGGGAAAGAGCGCGGTTCGGTACATGGAGGGATGGGATCGGTACGTCGGTCTGCGCAGCCTGGTGGCGGCCCCGGCCGAGCTGAAGAACGAGAAGGCGATCCCGCGCAAGAGCCGGCGGTCGATGGGAAGGATGAGCGTCTTCGCGGTCCAGGCGACCGAGCAGGCCCTGGCCGATGCCGAGGTCGGGCGGGAGGTGCTCTCGTCGGACAGGATCGGCTGCATCATCGGATCCACCATGGGCAGCGCGGAGAGTCTCTGTGAGGCATTCGAGACCATGCTGCCGGAGAGGGACCTTTCGAAGCTGACCGCGATGAAGTTCTTCCAGTGTGTTTCCCACACCGCGGCGATGAACGTGGCGCAATACCTGGGCATTACCGGGTATGTGATGGCGACCTCCGCTGCCTGTGCGTCTTCGCTGCAGGCGATCGGGGCGGGCTACGATCTGGTCAGGATGGGAAAGCAGGATCTGGTTCTGTGCGGGGGCTCGGAGGAGCTGCACCCGACGGTTACCGCGTCGTTCGACATCCTCTTTGCCACCTCCACCGGGTATAATGACGATCCGCAGCGGACCCCGCGGCCTTTCGACGCCGAGCGCGACGGTCTGGTGGTTGGTGAAGGGTGCGGGATGGTGGTCCTCGAGGAATACGAGAGAGCGCTGGAGCGAGGCGCGAAGACATACGGGGAGATCATCGGGTATCATACCGGTGGCAGCGGGGACCACGTGACCCAATCGAATCGAGAGTCGATCGTTCGTTGCATTGGAGCGGCATTGTCGAGCGCGGGGATTTCCGCCGCCGAGGTCGACTACATCAATGCTCATGGGACGGCGACGAGACACGGGGACGAGGTCGAGGCCCAGGCGATCCGGGAGGTCTTCGGCGACGCGGTTCCGGTCAGCAGCCTGAAGGGATACTTCGGTCATACCCTGGGTGCATCGGGCGCCCTGGAGCTGATCGCCTCTCTCGCGATGATGGAAAAGGGGGTGATCTACCCGACGCTGAACCTGGAGACCGTGGATGAAGGCTGCAAGGGCATCAGGCACGTGATGAGACCGCTCCGCAGTGAGATCGGAGTCCTGATGAAGAACTGCTTTGCCTTTGGCGGCATCAACGCTGCTCTGGTGTGCCGGCGCTTGGAGCGGTGAGGGATGCAACGGCGGCTGGCGGAACAGGAAGTGGTCGCGACGATCAATGAGGTGCTCGAGGACTACTTCGAAATCGAGCGAGAGAAGCTTCTTCCGGAGATGAACATCTTCGAAGACCTCGAGCTCGATAGCCTCGACATCGTCGACCTCGTCGTGGCGATGCAGGAGAAGTTCGGGGTGAGGATTCGCGATGACGAGCGGATCCGGAGCATCCGGACATTGGGGGACATCTATCAATTCGTCCTGGCCCTGCAGGAAGAAGGGTTCTCCGGGCGGCCCTAGAAGCGAGAGCAGCCAGGGGCGGAGATCCGATCCGCGACGGAGAACCCCAGGCGAGGGGTGGAGGGGGATGAGGCGGATGATGGGCTGTCCCGCCAGGCAGATCCCGGAGACTGAATTCACGCGGGAAGAAGTCGAGCGAGCCGCGAGAGGCTCGCTGCTGCTGGCGATGGAGATCGAGCTCGGCAGGGGGTGCGGTTGGAGCGCGCCCGGGCGACGCGGGACGGAGGGAGCTACCTCGGAAGTCGAGCTCTCCCCCGCGGAGGTTCGTGACGTCCTCCTTCAGGCGAGAGACCTGGGAGCGAGAAGAATCAGCCTCCTCTGCGGGGAACCGGCGGGATGCGCTCATCTCGCCGAGACGATCCGATTCGCCAGGTCGCAGCGCCTCGACGTGGAGCTCTGGAGCAGCGGCGCGGGGATCACGCCGGATCTCGCCGGAGAGCTCTTCGAAGAGCGGGTGCGGGTCGTCCTGGGAATGGACTCGCTCGACCGCAGTCCGCAGGAGATGGGCGCCGGTGTCGAAGGCCCGCCCGAGCGCGTTCAGCAGGCGTTGCAGCGACTGCGGGAGGCCGGATACCCGTCGACGGAGGCAGTCCTGGGCGTCGCTACGGTGATCTGCCGGCACAACCTCGGCGAGATCCCGAGCCTGTGGCGGTGGCTCCGCGACCAGGACATCGTTCCCTATCTCGGCCTCGGGGGGCCGGAGCGGAGCGCGAGCGAGAAGGGGGGGGCGCCCCTCGATCCTGCGGAGCTGCGGGAGCTGGCTTCCAGGATCGCCGAGATGGAACGGGGCCGATCTGGAGAAGCCCGGGATCCTCGCCTGCCGCTCTGGCGAAACGGATGCATGAGGCACCGCTTCTCCTGCCTGGTCTGCTGGCAGGGCGACGTCATGCCGTGTGTCGGTCTCGAGATACCGATTGGAAACATCCGGGAGCGGGCACTCCGCGACATCATCAAGGACAGCGAAGTCCTCGAGGATCTGAGGGATCATACCCATGCGATCAAGGGGCCGTGCGCGTCCTGTCCGGATGCGGAGAGCTGCTACGGCTGCCGCGGGGCAGCTTACCGGTTGACCGGCGACTACCTCGCTTCGGACCCCTGGTGCTGGAGAAACACCGACCGGCAGGACGAGATCGCCCGCCTACCGTTTCCGGCAGAGGAGCTCATTCCCCAGAAGGGCCCGATGCGGCTGATCGACGAGCTGGTGAGGGTAGGGGAGCGATCAGGCGAGGCTTCGGTGACCGTATCCGATGACATGCCGTTCGTGCGGGGCAACGGCGCTCTCGACGAAATCGCCCTCTTCGAGATGATGGCCCAGTCGATCGCCGCGCTGAATGGCTTCAAGCGATGGGGTGGCTCGGGGTCCTCGTCGCAAGGATACCTGGTGGGAGCGCGAAATTTCGAGATTCTGGAGCCGGCTCGGGCCGGCGACACACTGCACGTCTCTTTCCACAAGGAAGCCCGGTTCGGCAATTTCGGGATCCTCGAGGGAACCGTTTCGCGAAACGGTGCGGTGCTGGCCCGAGGAGAGATCAAGATCTGGCACGAAGGGGCGGATGCCTCTCAGGCGGCGGCTCGAGGAGACTGAGAGCGGCGACCCCTCCACGGTCCTCATGACGACACCGGGGCCGGCCGTCCGCCGGGTTCGACAGACAGCGGGGGATTCCCGATGACCAAGAGGCGAGCGCTCCTGTTCCTCTTCCTGCTGATCTGCTGGATCTCCGGCGGTGCCGCGTCGACGGAGAGCGAGAGCGTCCCCGATCCTCTTCCCGAGCCTCGAGAGCTGCTCGCCAGGCTGGAAGAGAAGGCAGCCGAGCTTCGAACCCTGAAGGCCGACTTCGTCCAGGAAAAGCACCTGGCGGTCCTCGACCGGCCGCTCGTCCTGAAGGGGACCCTCCTCATGCAGAAGCCGGATCACTTCTCCTGGATCGTCCGGGAGCCGCTCGGATACGCGATGGTCATCCGCGGCGACGTCGTCCACCAGTGGAACGAGGATACCCAGCAGGTCGACAAGATCTCGCTCTCGGAGAATCCGCTCTTCCAGATGGCGATCCGACAGCTCCGGGACTGGCTTTCCGGATCGTACAGGTCGATCCTCGGAGACTACGCGGTGAGCGTGCTCGGCCAGCAGCCGCTCCGCCTCCAGTTCGTCCCGCGCGACACGGCGGTTCCCCGGGAGTTGATCGAGAGCGTGACGGTGGAGTTCGAACGCGACGAGCGCTACGTCCGCCAGATCACCATCGTGGAGAGAAGGGGCGACTGGACGCTTCTCACCTTCGTGGACACGCTGCTCAATGATCCGATCGCACCCTCGGCGTGGGACGTCGAGCAGCATGTTCGATAGGTGGTTCTCCCTCCTCTTCGACCTCTGCTCCGGGAGGAGGCGCCTCATGCTGGGGCTGGCGGCGATTCTGACCGCGGCCGCAGCGGTCGGGGCCGGCTCCCTCTCGCTGGCGAACGATCTCGAGCTCATGCTGCCGGGCGATGATCAGATCCGGCGCAGCATGCGCTTCCTGCGGGAATCCCATTTTTCCGACGACGTCGTCGTGTCCCTGGAGAGGAGATCGTCCGACGCCTCCCTGGAGGACCTGATTCGGGCAGCGGACCAGCTGGAGCGGAGCCTCGAGCCGCCGCTGGTGACGGAGGTGGTGAGCGGCGTCTCCGGAGGCGACCTGTTCGAGGATCTCCTCTCCCTGGTGAAGCACCTTCCCGAGCTGGTCGACGAGCCCGCCCTCTCCCGAATCGACGCCCGGATCAGCCCGGACGGCGTCGAGGAGAGCCTGCGCGCGAACTACCGGAAGCTGGTCAGCCCCTCCAGCGCCTTCATGGCGCCGTTCGTCCGCTCCGACCCCCTTGGAATCAGCTCCGAGCTGCTCGGCTCTCTGCGTGAGCTCTCCTCCTCGCTGGGATACGAGGTCGAGATCGAGGACGGGCACTTCGTCAGCCGGGACCACGCCCACACCATGCTCGTCCTGCGGACGCCGGTGACCGTCACCGAGGTTTCGCGGGCGAGGGAGCTGGTCGCGTATCTTCATCGATCGCTGGGTGAGCTGCCCGACTTCGTCTCGGCGGACATCATCGGCGGACACCTGCACAGCATCAGCAACGAGGACGTCATGAGGCGGGACGTTCGGGTGGCTCTCAGCATCTCCGGCGCCGCGTTCATGCTGCTCTTCCTGTTTGTGTTTCGGGACCTGCGGGCGGCTCTGCTCTTCTTCTTCCCTGTGGCATCGATCGTGGTATCGATCAACCTCTCGAATCTGATTCTCGAGCACTTGTCCTATTTCATCGTTGGAATGGGGGGCGTCATTGCCGGAATCTCCGTCGATTACGGAATCCACGTGTACGTGGCAGTGCGCTCCGCGGGTGGCCGCGCGGATGCGGTGAAACAGGTGGCGAAGCCAGTGGTCACGGCGGCCCTCACGACGATGGCGGTGTTTGCCGCCTTCTTCTTCTCGAGGGTGGAGGGATATCGCCAGCTGGCGCTCTTCTCCATCTTGAGTATCGCGCTCTCTCTGGGTTGCGCGCTGTTTCTGCTTCCGCAGCTGGTGGGCGGCTCCCGCGGAATCGCGGTGGCGCGAGCGCCCCGGAGCGATGGCGCGGGAAGGGGTCGGGGTCGCGGCGGAGTCGCCATCGCAGGCTGGGCCGTGGTGATGGCGGCCGGCGTCGTCTCGATGGCGGGGTTGCGCTTCGACAGCGACATCAGGAAGTTCGATGGGAGCGAGCCGTACGTGATCGAGGCGGAGGAGAAGTTCCATCGAGTCTGGGGGGGCAGGGACCGGCCGGCGGTCCTCGTGGTGCCGGGGCAGAGTCTGGACGAAGCGCTGAGGCGGAGCCGGCTGGTCTACCGGGACGCAGTCGCGGTGATGGGCGAGGAGGGATTCGCGAGCCTCTCGGCGGTCTGGCTGCCCGAGCAGGAGAGAGCCGAGAACAGGGCGCGCTGGAAGGAGTTCTGGAGGCAGGGAAGGGAAGCGGAGCTGAGGAGGCTTCTTCGGGAGCATGCGAGCGCGTACGGGTTCTCCAAGGACGCGTTCTCTCCGTTTCTCGACGACCTCCATGCGGAGGGGGGGGGCGAGGACGGGCTGGAGAGCCTCGGGATCTTCTCGAGGCTGAAGGAGCGGTTCGTGCAGGAGCGGCAGGACGGCGTTCAGGTGCTGTCGTTCTTCCCCGATGAGGATGAGTGGGTCTCGGAGATGTCGGAGATCAGCGAACGTCATCCCGGTACGTTTCTGGTCTCCCGCAAGGTTCTCTCGAGGGCTCTTTCGCAATCGATTTCTTCCGAAATCCTGTACCTGTCGGGAGTCGCGGCTCTCCTGGTGCCCGTGCTGGCAGGCCTGTGTCTGGGAAGCGTACGGCTGACTGCCCTTGCCCTGGTTCCGGTGGCGACTGGCGTGGTGGCTCTCCTGGGGATGATTTCCGCCCTGGGGCTGTCTCTCGATGCGCCCAGCGTGATCTCCGCAATCGTGGCCGTCGGACTCACGATCGACTACGGAGTCTTCATGGTGTCCGCCTGCCACCATCGCCTGGAAACCGGGACGCGGATGGCCGTCACCCTCTCGGCGGTGACCACCCTGATCGGAGCAGGCGCGCTTCTCTTCGCCCGGCACCCCATCCTCTTCGCGATCGGCTCGACCATGACGACCGGCGTCCTGGCGGGGTACGTTTCGTCACTGCTGGTCGTGCCACCCTTGTACCGGAGCCTGGTGGGGAAAGGAGCCGGAGCGAGGTGACCGCGCGGCGGCTGGCACTCCTTGGGCTGGCGATCCTCGGTCTGGTCTCCTGCAGCAGCGTGCCGTTTCGCCAGACTGCTCTCGTATCCCTCGAAGGGATCGACCCGGAGCGGATGCGACAGGACTTCGCAGAGGCGCTTCCCGTCGCCTTTCGGGTCGTGAATACGGTGACCTTCCGGTTCAAGAGGAAGGCCTTTGTCGCGATCGGGTATACCGATGTGGATGCCTCCAGGGAGACCTTCACCGTGGTGGGCCTTCATCCCGCAGGAGGGGTGAAGCTGTTCGAAATCTCGGGAAACGGCGAGGAGGTCGAGTGCGCTTTCGCGCTGGATGAGTTCGCGGGCCGCGGCGACGTTGCCCGCGCAGTGGGTGACGATACCAGGAGGATGTACTTCGACCGCCTTCCCTCCGCGGACGCGAGAGTCTCCAGGGAGCGAAACCGCATCCTCTTCAGAGAGGAGGACGGGCCGGGAGAGCTGGAATACGTCTTCGCTGGAAGCGACGGAGTCCTGGTCGAGAAGCGCTACTACGAGAAGGGGAGGAGGGTCTGGAGGGCCTCCTATTACGAGTACCGCCGCGAGAATGGCAAGCTCTACCCGGGCGGAATCATCCTCGAGCATCACGAATACGGATACCGACTGTTGGTGCGGCTGAGAGAGATCTGGTGACGAGCGAAATCGCGCGGCAGGTCCGGGAGTGCATGTCCGAGCTCAGGCAGGCCGGTGTCGACAAGCTGACGGCCCGCTTTCTCTTTCCCGAGGATTTCATAGGCTTCCAGGGACATTTCCCGCAGAATCCCGTGCTGCCGGCCGTCTGCGAGATCCAGCTCGCCCTTGCGATGCTGGAAGCATGGAAGGAGAAGCGCGTCATCCTGAGGGAGATCGTCTTCGCGAAGTTCTCCTCCCCGGTGACCTGCAACGAGGAGGTGGTGTGCTCGTGCAGCGTGGGGATGGAAGATGGCGGGGAAGCCCTGGTGGCTGCGTCCGTCGCCAGGGACGGCCGGACGGTTGCCGGATTCAAGCTGAGGGTCGCCTTCGAGAAGGAAGGGCGGGGGCGCGAATGAGGTTGCGACGGAAGAAGGCGGGCTACTTCGAGGCTGGCGAAGACGCGCCCGCGCCCCTCGTGGTGAGGGTGAAGAGGAGGGTGCGATTCAACGAGGCGGACGTGATGGGGATTGCCTGGTACGGAAGATACCCTGCCTTCTTCGAGGAGGGATTCGCGGAGCTGGGGAGGCTCTGCGGGCTCTCGTACAGGGATTTCGCCGAGGCGAATCTGCGCGCGCCCGTCGCGCAGCTCCATATCGATTATCACCGTCCGCTGGCGCTCGATGAGGAGTTCACGGTAACGGTCTCGCTGCTCTGGAGCGAGGGGGCCAGGCTGAATACCGAGTACACGGTGACGAGAGAGGACGGAAGCATCGCTGCAACCGCCTATACCATCCAGATGTTCACCGATGCGGTATCCGGAGAGGCCTGCTTCACCTCGCCCCAGCTTCTGGAGCGATGCCGCAGCCGGTGGAAGGCGGGGGAGTTCGGTTGGCTGAAATGAGGGCAGTCGCGGTGGCCCGTGACCTGGTATCGCCCTACGGCTGGGGCGTCGATGCCTGCTGGCAGGGCTTCCTCTCCGGCACCACGGCGATCCGGCGGTTCGAGCGCTTTTCGACCGAGTCGCTCCGCACCGAAAAGGTCGCATTCGTCCCCGGGCTCGATCCGGAAGCCGAGCAGACCCTGGTGATGCAGATGCTCGGGCCGCTCCTCGAGAAGAATGCCGCCGCGATCCCCGCTGACGCGCTGCTGATCCTCGCCACCACCAACGGCGAGATCGACTTCCTGGAGCGGTTCGTGCTGAAGGGAACCGGGGATGCCGGCGAGAGCCGCCCCGACCGTCTGGCGAGCAAGGTCCAGCATCTCTGCGCGCTCCGCGAGCCGGGGATGGTGGTCTGTGCGGCCTGCGCGTCCTCCAGTGCCGCCGTCGCCCAGGGGGCGGCGATGATTCGCGAGGGAGATCGCGATTGCGTGCTGGTCGTCGCCTGTGACAACGTGAGCGAATTCGTCGCTGCGGGGTTCTCCTCGCTGATGGCCCTGGACAAGGACATGGCGCGCCCGTTCGACAAGAACAGGGCGGGAATGAGCCTGGGCGAAGCGGGCGCCTTCCTCCTGCTGATGAGCGACGCGCGGGCCTCGCGGGAAGGCAGGCCGGTGCTCGCGGAGGTCTCGGGGTGGGGCCTGACGAGCGACGCCAACCACATCACCGGGCCCTCGCGGGACGGGAGCGGGCTCGCCCTGGCCCTGCGCAAGGCGCTGCGGTCGGCGAAGGTCTCCGCGGAAGAGGTGGGGAGCATCTCCGCCCATGGGACTGGAACGCAATACAATGACGCCATGGAGATGAAGGCGTTCAAGTCGGTGTTCGGGGAGCGCGGCATCCCGACCTATTCCCTGAAGGGTGGGATCGGCCATACCATGGGGACCGCGGGCCTGGGGGACATCATCGTCGCGATCGAGACCTTGCGGGCGAAGCTCGTTCCACCCACGGTGAACCTCCGTGAGGTCGACGATGAAGCCGCGGGTTGGGCTTCTCCGCAAGCCCGCGCATGCGAGAGCCCGGTCACGGTCTCCACGAATTCGGGATTCGGTGGGATCAACTGCGCCGTCGTACTGCGGTCGGCGCGGTAGGACGGCGAGCGATGTCTCCGGCCAGGAATGTCGTCGCCGGGATCGGCTGGATCACCGCCAGCGAGTACGGGTGCGTGAGAAGGCAGATGCGCAGATCCTACGCTGAGATGCGATTGCTGCGCTCCGAAATGCTGGCCGAGTCCATCTTCTCCTATCCGGTGAAGGGCTTCGCCAAGTATGACCGGGTCTCGCAGATGACCTGCTGTGCGACCGCTCTCGCGCTCTACGATGCCGGAATGCCGTATTCCGAAAGCCGGAAGCAGGACATCGGGATTCTCGGGACCAACTCGGACGGGTGCTTGCAGTCCAATCTCGACTTCTTCGGCGATTTCGTCGAGAACGGCAGGACCCTCGCTCGCGCGAACCTCTTCGTCTATACGCTACCATCGATTCCGATCGCAGAGGCGGCGATCCATTTCAAGTGCGAGGGGCCCCTTCTCTACATGGCGTTTCCCAGGGAGCCGATCGCCTCCCTGCTCCGCCAGTCGGAAGGGATGATCGTGCGAGAGGAAGCCGAGGCGATGATGGCGGTGAGGGCGACCGAAGAGGACGCCCAGTGCTTCGTGGTGAGGCGGCCGGAGGACGTCTCGAACCGACCGCTGCTGACCCTCGATCAGCTGATCGAGCTTGCAGAGAGGACGCCTTCCGCCCCGGAGATGATCCAGGCGCTCTCCAGCCCGCAAGGCGAGGGAAGCGGGTTCGCGGCGCCGCGGGAAGACCCTCGCAGGAAGAAAAGGCCTTGAAGCTCAAGATCGTATACCCGAAGTGGCCGAAGCTGAAGCACCAGACCGAGTTCAGGCTGCCGCCCCATGGACCGGTGGTCTTTGCCGCCGCGCTGGGCGATGAGATCGAGGTTTCCTTCTGTGACGAGCACGTCCAGGAGCTCGATTTCCAGGAGGACGCGGACCTGGTCGCCGTCTCGGTCACCTTGACCTGCCAGATGCCACGGGGATGGGAGATCGCGGACCGGTTTCGCGAGGCGGGCAAGCCGGTGGTCTTCGGAGGCATTGCGACCATGCTCCACGCCGCGGAGACGATGGAGCATGCCGACGCCGTCTTCCTGGGTGAAGCGGAGGGGCGGTTCGACGCGGTGATCGAGGACTTCAAGAGGGGAGAGCTGAAGCCGGTCTACGATCACCTGAGCGACCATCCGGACATGAGCCTGGTCAAGGCCGCGCGCCGCGACATCCTCCACCGTGAGCTCTACAACTTCCGCGGCGTCCAGATGGTCGATCTCGTCCACGCCTCCCGCGGCTGCCGCTTCAACTGCTTCCCCTGCTGCACTCCCTATCTGGGCGGGCGCGTCTTCAGGCCGCGCCCCCTCGACCGGGTGATCGAAGAGATCGAGGGCATCGACAACAATCGACTCTTCATCGTCGACAATTCGCTCGCGCAGGATGACGATTGGCTGAGGGCGCTCTTCCGGGAGCTCGCCCCGCTCAAGAAGAAGTGGATCTCGCATCCCATCAAGGACGATGACGAGATCCTCGACTTGGCCGCCCGGGCGGGGTGCTGGTATATGTACCAGGCCATCGTCGACGACTCCGACCACATCCGCCGCAGGATCGAGCGGGTCAAGGAACGCGGCATCGGCGTCGAGGGGACAGTCCTCCTGGGCCTGGACGAGCACGATGAGGACTACATCAAGCGACTGGTCGATTTCTGCCTGGAGATCGAGCTGGACCTCGCCGAGTTCACGGTTCTGACGCCATTCCCGCACACGCCGGTGAGA
>Ga0299912_10001538_pt1 | contig 18627 bp, 15 predicted proteins | sample RVTome_2_FD_207667 | JGI IMG/M metagenome (GOLD analysis project Ga0299912, IMG submission 207667) | Soil microbial communities from uranium-contaminated site in the Upper Colorado River Basin, Wyoming, United States - RVT95D214 (version 2) ... | reverse complement strand
ATTCGGGATGGGAAGGTCCCAAGACGCCCCGCGCCGCCTGTTCGGCGGAGGTCCAGGATTATTTAAAAAGCACCCTTTTCAACGTCCTCGGCAACGGGGAGTTTTATGCCGGGGCGGATCTCCGCGTATTCAAGATTTTTAAAAGCTGGCACGGGATCCGATGATGGGATTCCGCCGCTTCAAGCTGAAAATCTAGTTTTTAGATATTGATCGAGATGCCAGCGAACAGAACGGACGTTGTGTGGGTAGTCCGGGTATCCGTGATTCTGTAGTAGTCGTATCCATCGTCGCTGTAGAGGAACTCGAGATCCATCGTCGTGATGCCCGGCAGCAAGCGGAACTCCGCGAAAACCGAAACGAACCTCCGGGGGGTGACCTTGACGCCCAGGCCGTAGGCGTACTTGAATTCGGAGTAGCTCTTGGCGCCGTTCCAGTCCGGGAACGTGGAGCCCGACAAAGTGTAGCTTTCGCTGTTGAAGCCGAATCCCGCCAGGCCGTAGACCGTGAACATGCCGGCCTTGTCCGGGATCCAGCCTACCAGGATATCCAGGAAATAAAAGGAAAGCTTGGGATCGGCGTATTTGACGTAGACCGGGTAGGGCGAATTGGGCATCTCGGGAAAGGAGAATCCGTTGAAAGATCCCCCCCAGTAGGCAAGCCGGGCGGCCAGCGAGACGGGCTTGAGGCTGTATTCGTAGCCGGCCATCAGACTGAAGCCGCCCCTCGACTCATTGATCGCCAGCTCCGAAACTCCGGCCGGCTGCCGGAAGAGCGGAGTGCTGAAGCTGTAATAAGAGGGCGATATGAAGAATCCGGTATGCCGGTAGCCCATCTCGGCGTTTTCTTCGGCGGCGGCCGCCAGCGGCATGGCGATCGCAAAACAAATGATGAAAAAGGTGACAGTCGCCAATTTTCTGAAATTGGCGACTGTCACCTTTTTCTTTCCTAGTCCTTTGAGCATAAACATGAGACCTCCTCGGCAAAAGTGTAGGTTTGACCCCGACTTAAAACCGGCGGGAGGCGCCGCCGCCGCCCGACCGTCCTCCCCCGAACGAGGACCGGCTCGAGCTCGAGGAGCTCGAAAAGCCCGACCGGCTCGAGCTCGAGCTCGAACTCCCGATCCGGGCCGTGCTCCGCTCCCAGGTCTTGACGTAATCGCACTTGGGATTCTTGCAGGCGTCGGTGACGCGTTCGCGTCCGCCGTGGCTCGTCGTAGCCGCGGTCAGGGTGGTGTGGCTCCGGACCAGAGTCCGCCGCTTGCACTTGGGGCAGTCGCTCGCCTTGCCGAGCTTGACCGCGAACCGCTCCCCCGCCCCGCACTGAGGACACTTCCATAGTTCGTAATCCATGCCGCCGGCTCTTTCCTCGGCGACCTCCTCGACAGAAAGCTGAGCGTCGTCTTCTTGTTCGGGAATGAGGTCCATGGCCGAGCCGCAGGAGGCGCAGGGAAGCCGATAGTTCGCGGCGCGCGCCTTCATCCCTTTGCGCGTTTTAGACCAGAGAATGGTCGCGAGGACGGGCGACAGCCCGGATAGGAGGGGCGCCAGGACAGCCCCCCCGGTTGCGAGAAGAATGATCACGGCGATCGGTGCCGCGATCCACATCAAAACCAGGTAACCGACTCCGGAGGTCGCGGTCTTGACCCGCTCGGCCTTGGAACGCTTACGTCCGAACCGGCCCAGGGCGGAGAAAATCCAGAGACCGGTCAGGCCGAGAACGGCGCCGCTCAGGACGAGCGCGGGGACGTACGAAGCGCTTTTTCCCTCTTTTTTAGCGGTCGCGGAAACGGCCGCTTGATTCGAGGACTCGGCGGATGGGACGGGCTTGGGCTGCTCGGGCCAGGCGGCGGGATCGGCCAGGCCGAGACTCGCGCCCGAGGCGGCGGCGACGGTCTCGGCGGCCGCCTTGGCGACGGCGAACAGGCCGCGGCCGAATTCATCGCGGGCAAGGAAAGGAACGGCATGATCGTCGAGGAGCCGGCCGGACTGGGCGTCCGTGATGACCGGCTCGAGTCCGTAGCCGACCTCGATCCGGACGGCCCGGTCGGTCAGGGCGAACAGGATAAGGAGGCCGTTGTCTTTTCCTTTCTCCCCGATGCCGAATCGCTTGAACAGGCGCTCGGCGAAATCCTCGACCGTCGTTCCGCCCAGGTCGAGCACGGTGATGACGGCGATCTCGGATCCGGTCGCCGCCTTGAGCCGGACGCAGACGTCGTTGATGAGGTCGATGTAAGCCGGTCCGAGGACGCCGGCGCCGTCGCCGACGAACTTACCCGACGCGGCCAGCGGGTTGGGGACGTCCTCGATCCGCTCGGGGACGGCGGCCAGCGGTATCGCGATCGAAAAACAAATAAAGAAAAAGGTGACAGACGCCAATTTGCTGAAATTGGCATGTGTCGCCTTTTTCTTTCCCAGTCTTGAACGATTATCGAACATGCGCGCCTCCTTCCTCAGGAGGGAATTATACCAAATCGCCCAGGCATAAATATATCAGCCCATCCGCCACAAAGCTTCAGGGGCGGTTTTTGTCTAAATATATGTGAACGGGCATAAGGTTGGAAGGAGAAAATAAATGAAACGGTCATGGGCTCTTGTCTTGATGGTTATGTTGGGATTCCAGGCGGCCGCGGGAATGGCCTCGGCTTCGTCCCTCGGTCAGCGCCGCAGGCCTCTACGCCGGACGGTCGTCGTCGTCCATAAGAGCTGGCCCCTTCACCGCGCGCTCCGCCATGTCGTCGCCCGTCCCGTCCGCGTCGCGTTCCGCGTCCACCCCGTCCGATTCCTGCCCGCGGTCGCCTGGGCGGGAATGGTCGCGGCTACGGCCCCGCAGCGCAGCCTCCTCGTCTGGGAAGACGGCGAGACCCTGTCCGGCGCCGAGGATTGGACCGAGTTCACGCTGAACTGCAACAACTCGGGCAAGCGGCTCTGGCTGGAGGTGGTTGCGGGCCGCGCCCAGTTCGACTGGGCCGAGATCGTGTTCGAGAACGGCGAAGCCCAGGTCGTCGACATGAACGAGTGGGAAGGCGGGCCCGGCCACTACGAAATGCTGAACTTCCCGGACGGCCGGCGGGTGGATCATGTCAGGATCATCGCCCGGGCGGTAAGCGACCAGGCGCGGGTCGTGCTTAAGATGGAAAAATAACGAATCTTCCGTTGCCCGCGCTTTCGCCTTGACACCCTCCGCGGGCTGAGGATATGCTTAGGCCCAGGAGGGTCGGATCATGACGTTTCGAATCCCAGTCGCGTCTTTGGTCATCGGTCTCCACCTGTTTCTGGGCGGCCTGCCGCGCGGCGTCGGTCCCGGATCCGCCGGGTCGGCCTGTCCTCCCGACTTCGCCGCAAGCGCCCTCTGGGCGAAAAGGCTCAGCGGCGTCTATTACCCGTCATTGACCTGCGGAATCCCCTTATCCGGGGGGGGATGCCTGGTCGCGGGCGATCTGGGCTATCCGGTCGCTCTCGACGGATGGATCGTCAGGCTGAGTTCGGCCGGAGCCATCGAGGCCCAGTTCAATTATGCCGGCCTGAAGAACGACAGGATCCACGCCATCGCCCCGACGGCCGACGGAGGCTACGTCGCGGCCGGCCGGACGAATTTCAACGAATATGACCAGTACGGCGACGGCTGGCTCATGAAGGTCGACAAGGACCTGGTCCCCAAGTGGAGCAAGACCTACGTTCTATCCGGGAAGAAGAGCGAAATCCGCCATGTCCTCGCGCTCAAAGACGGGGGTTTTTGCGCCGGCGGCTACTATTGCAACGACCCTAAAACCGTAGGAAGAGTTCTTCACGGGAGCTGCGTCTTCCGGACGAATGCGTCCGGGGCCGTTCAATGGGCCTTTCAATACTATGACTATTACGTCTCCTCCCTCTGCCAGACTGCCGATCAAGGATTTCTGTTGATAATGTGGAGAGCATCGGACTTCTCCGGGGTCCTGATCAAGCTGAATTCCGCGGGAACGATCAAGTGGGCGAAGTCCTACGACGCATCCTCAGCGAGTAATTTCTTTTATTCCGGCTTCGTGACCTCGGCCGGGGACATTTTCATCTGTGGGTCCTATTCAGACCTTGGCGGAATGAAGCTTCCTTCCGGAGCCGGGAACTATTACAACACGATCCTCAAGATAGCCGGCGACGGAAAGATCAAATGGCAGTACGGTTTTACCGGGTCGCCGGGCGTATTCGGGACGATCTATCCCGCTCCGGGCGGGGGGGCTTATTTCGCGGCGCCCAGGGGCGACTGGAATTGCGAGACGGCCTATATCGAGATCGGGAAGGTGTCCGCCGCGGGGGCTTTGTCTTTCATCCGCTGCTACGCCCCCTTTAACGGGGTTTATTGGGACGACGTCGATACCATTTTTCAGGCCAGCGACGGAAAAGTATTCATGCTCTGCTCCTACTCGACGACTAATACGGTCGTCCGATTCGACGGTAGCGGCAAGACGGACCCGAAGTGCGTGACGAAGCCGATTCGGTTGAAACGGGTTCTATCGAAGCTGACCGCGTCCGATATCGAGGTCACGGCCGTCAAACCCAAGCTGACGGGCAAGACGCTCAAGGTGACGCGCAAAGCGACGGCGGCCTCGCTGGACAACGCCTGTAAGTAACATGAAGGCCAAGAATAAGCGGACAGAGGCTGGGCAGCTGGATACAAAGCGGCCGGCGGTGGGACGAAAAACAAGCCATGCCTGTTCGGACGCCGCCAATCCGGTCGTGTTCGAGATCATACGGATCTACGAGGGCTGAGCCTCCCGCCCTCTCCGATCGTACCGCCTGAGAAAATTTTGCCCGGTATCGCGTCTGTTTAAAAGTACCGGATGAAACTGTGATGTTCAAAAACCGCTTGAATTATAGTGTGTAATTATGTATATATGTATATGTGGAACGCAAGAAAATGAAACGGGTCAACATCATTCTCGAGGCGGATCTTTATGACCGTGCCAGGCTCCTGGCCTTTGTCAGACGCAAGAGCATCTCGAAAATAGTCCGGGACGCGCTCCGGGAATGGCTGGTCAGGAATGCTGACGCCAGGACCGAGATCCTGCTCGCCGAAAAGGATGAGCGGAAGCTTCTTAGAATCCTGGAATCCGGCGACTTCATTCCTTCGGAAAAAGCCAAGAACTCCCTTGGGCTATGACGATCCTCTATAGCAAGATCAGCGTCAAACACCTTGCGAAAACTGAGAAGCACATCCGCGCGGCGATTGTCGCGGCAATCGATAATCTTCCCGACCGGGGCGATATCAAGAAAATGCGCGGGGAGTCTCTCGAAGAGTTATATCGTTTGAGAGTAGGGAAATATCGGGTCTTGTATCTATGGACCAAAGAAACGGTCAAAATCCTTGATGTTGATACTCGAGGGGATATTTATAAGTAGGTCGATCGGGAAATGTGTCGACTTTCAGCGCAGGTCCACGACGATAGCGCCGCGGCCGGCCGCCTCCATCGTCCGGTTGAAGGCCGGAATGACCTCCCTTAAGAGCTTGTCGTACTGCCCGCGCGCCTCGGCCAGCCGGCCCTTGAGGATCTCGTAGACTTCGAGTTGCTGAGCCGTCGGCCCCAGGTCCTCCGTGTTGCGGATATCGCCCGCCCCCGTCCCGACCTCGCCCGAGAACCAGATGAGCTTCGAGTAGAGCATCATCTCCGCCCGGTAGCTCTTGGGGTCAGAGGCGTGGAGCTGGCGCTGGAGGAGCAGGTCCTCGACGGCCATGAGCTTCGCCTGGGTCTCGGCCAGGGCGGCCCGCAGAGCGGCGCCGTCCTTGGTCCGCTCCAGGACCTTGGCCAGGTCCTCCATCTGTTTTCCGATCCACTCGAGCCTGTTGATCATGCCCACGACCTCGTTGAGATCCTGGACGGCGGCCGACCAGAGCCCGACCATGGCCTTGATGTCCTCGGCCGCGCCCCGCGAGCTCGGGTCCTTGCGGACCTCGAGCGGCTGCGCGGACTCCTTCCCGTCCACGACGAGCTTGACCGTGAACGTCCCCGGCGCCGCCAGAACGCCGGCCTGGGGCTGCTGAATGCCCCAGTGGAGGACGGGCCGCGTCTCGCGCCCCCGGAACCGTTTCTCCTCCCAGACGTGGGGATGGAAAGAAGGCGTCGTCCGGAGCTCGATCTGGCGGAGCGGCTCATGGCGCAGATTCCAGACGACTCGGTTCAGGCCTTTATTGGCCGTCCCACGCAGCGTCCGGACCTTCATTCCCGTTTCGTCGCTAATCTCGATGAGCGGCGCGCTCTTGGGCGCCGTCTTCAGATAATAGTTGAGCGCGGCGCCGTAGGGCGCTGGCTCGATCCGGGTCTGGTCGTTGGGCGGCTGATCGACGCTTTGGCGCTCCTTGAAGCGGTAGGCGGCCCGGGGCTTGAGGAGCGCCGCCTCCGGCCCCGATCCCGGGGCGCCGGGCGAAAGCTCGCGGAGCGGCGTAATGTCGTCCATGATCCAGCAGCCGCGGCCATTCGTCCCGACGACGAGGTCGTTGAAGTGCTCCTGGATCGCGATCCAGGTGATGCAGGCCTGGGGGAGGTTGGACTGGAGGGGGTGCCACGACGCGCCGTCGTCGAACGAAACGTATATCCCGTTGGCCGTCCCGGCGAAGAGAAGCCCTTTGCGGACCGGGTCCTCCTTGACGGCGCTCGTGTAGCTCAGGACCGAGCGCGGGATGGCGGCGTCGATCCGCGTCCAGCTCCGGCCGTAGTCGGCCGTCTTGAAGAGATAGGGGTCGCGGATGTTTTCCTGGTGCCCGTCGACCGCGAGGTAGCAGCGGCCCGCCTCGTGGCGCGACGGGTCGATCATGCTGACCGTCCCCCAGGCCGGAAGCGCGGGCGGGGTCACGTTCGTCCAGGTCTTGCCGCCGTCGCGGGTGATGTGGACGAGGCCGTCGTTCGAGCCCGTCCAGACGACGCCCGCCTCGAGGGGCGACTCGGCGATCGCGAACAACGTGCAGCCGTACTCGACGCCCAGATTGTCCTTGCTCAGCCCGCCCGAGCTCCCCAGCCGGCTCCTGTCGTTCCGGGTCAGGTCGGGGCTGATGACCGTCCAGCTCCGGCCGCCGTCGGAGGTGACGTGGACGTACTGGCTTCCGACGTACACCTTGTTATGGTCGTGGGGGGAGAGGGCCATCGGGTGCGTCCAGTTCCAGCGGTACTTGAGGACGCCGGCCGGCGAGTCGAGCGACTTCTCCGGCCAGGGATTGACGCTTCGGACCAACCCGTTCCGCCCGTTGAAGATCTCGACCGTGCCCGAGTAGCAGGACCCCCAGACGATGTCGGGATCGGCCGGATCGGGGTAGGAAAAGCCGGACTCGCAGCCGCCCATCGAGATCCAGGCCGGATCGAAGAGGCCGTAGTCGGGGTAAGCCGGGCCCCGCTTGGAAGTCGAGTCCTGCATATTGCTGTAGACGAGGTAGGGCACGCGGTTGTCGACCGCGACGTGGTACATCTGGCCGATCGGGAGGATGACGCGGCGCCACTGCCGGCCGCGGGTCACGGTCAGGCTGATGCCTCCGTCGTGTCCGATCATCATCCGCTCGGCGTCGCCCGGATCGGCCCACATGTCGTGGCAGTCGCCGCCGCCGCCGAAGTTCTCGATCGAGTCCCCGCCGTCATAGGTCACGTACATGGTGTTGCAGGGGAAATAGACGGTGTTGGGGTCGTCGGGAGCGACGCACATCCGCGTGTAGTAGTGGGGCCGCTCGTTGATGCGGCGCTCGTGGGAAACGACGCGCCAGCGTTCGCCGCCGTCGTCCGAGCGCCAGAGAGAGCCGCGGTCGCCCGTTTCGATCAGGGCGTAGACGCGGTTGGAGTTCGTGGGCGCCAGGGCGACGTCGACCTTGCCGACCTCGAACTCGGGAAGGCCGCGGCCCTTGAGCCGGGTCCAGGTGTCTCCGCCGTCGCGCGAGACGAAGACGCCGCCGCCCGGCCCGCCGCTGAACCTGCCCCAGGTATGGATGACGACGGACCACATCCCTGCGAACATGACGCGCGGATTGCGGGGATCCATGGCCAGACCGGAGCAGCCGGTGTTTTCATCCGCGAACAGGACCTGCTCCCAGGTCTTGCCGCCGTCGCGCGTCCGGAAAACGCCGCGCTCTTTCTGGGGACCGTAGCAGTGGCCGAGGGCGGCGGCGAAGACGATATCGGGGTCGCGCGGATGGACGACGATGCGGCCGATCCTCCCGCTCTTCTCGAGTCCCATTTTCGCCCAGGTTTTGCCCGCGTCCATGGACTTGTAGATCCCGTCGCCGACGAGGACGTTGGAGCGGATGAAGGCCTCCCCCGTCCCGGCCCAGACCTGGTTGGGGTCGGAGGGGGCGATGGCCAGCGCGCCGATGGACTGCGATGTCTGCTCGTCGAAAACGGGCTCCCAGTTCGTGCCGCCGTCGACGGATTTCCAGACGCCGCCGGCGCAAGCGCCCGCGTAATAGATATCGGGATTCGAGGGGTCGCCGACGACGGCCGAAACCCGGTTCCCCTAGGGGCCGACGTGGCGCCAGGTCAGGGCGGTGAGGTCCTCGGGGATCGTCCCAGGGCGGACGACCTTGGCCCTCCGCATCTCGCGGAACTCGAATTGCCCGGCGGCCGGGACGCCCGACACGGCCATGAGGGCCAAGATTCCAGCTCCCGACGCAGCGACGAGGATTTTATGTTTGAACATCGTTCCTCCAGCATTCCGGAGACGCATCCATGATCTCCCGCGCGGGAATCGGAAGAAATAATTAAGTGATGTGTCCCCCGAATTATTTATCGGATTTCGGAGGGGACGGGGCCGAAGGTCCAGCCCTTGCGGCCCTTGATGACGGCTTTCTTGACGAGCGTCTTTCCGCCCGCCTCGACCGTCACCACGTATTCGCCGGGCGGAACCATCTCCGGCTCCTCCCAAAACCGGCGCGCGGGCTTGCCCGGCTCCCTGGGCTGCATGTCCCAGAGCGCCGCGTTGAGTCCGGCCTCGTTCTTGCCCTCGAGCTCGGCTATCGCCTTCCCGTAGGGATCGGCGATCCTGACCTTAACCGGGCCGGCCGATTTCGCCTTGAGCCAATAATTGACGACGACCGCGTTGGGCTCATTGGGCGTCGCGAGGTGGCTGTCGCCCAGAAGCTGGTAGTTCCCGATGACCGTATAGACCCGCTGCGTCCGCGGTTCGATGTCGAAGAGATAGACGTCCTCGGCGGCGATCGAGTCCTTCCACTCCTGGAGAACGGTGACGTCGGTCACCCAGGCGCCGCGTCCGTAGCTGGCCACGACCAGGTCGTTCTCGCGCGGATGGACGAGGAGGTCGGTGATCTTGATCCAGGGCATGCCGGCCTTGAAGGGCGCCCAGGTCTTTCCGCCGTCGAGCGTGACATAGACGCCCCACTCGGTCCCGGCGAACAGAAGGTTCGCGTTTTTCCGGTCCTGGACGACGACGTTGACCGGCTTTCCGTCCGGGAGATTCCCCGTGATCGGCGTCCAGGTCTCGCCGTAGTCGGCCGTCTTGTAGAGGCAGGGCTTGTACTCGTCGAAGCGCCATCCGGTCTTGGACACGAAACAGGTCGCGGCGTCATGGGGCGAGGGGAAGACGCGGGTCGCCCAGTAGTTGGCGGGCGCGCCGGCGGAAGCCAGCTTAGCCGTCCGGTCGAGCCAGGTCGCCCCGCCGTTCGTCGTCACTTGGACCTTGCCGTCGTCCGACCCGGTCCAAATGACGCCGGCCTTGAGCGGCGACTCGGCCAGCGTCGTCAGCGTGCAGAAGGAGATGAAACCCTCACCGTGCTGCTTGGCGTCTTCGTTGCTGGTCAGGTCGGGGCTGATCTCCTGCCAGTGGTCGCCCCGGTCGAGCGACCGGAAGACGACCTGGGCGCCGGTATAAACGATGGCAGGATTGTGTGGCGAGAGGGCGATCGGAGGCGTCCAGTTGAAACGGAGCGGCTTCTCCCCCGCCGCCCGCCGCGGCATGATCCCGGTCTGGACGCCGGTCTTCTGGTCGAGCCGCCACATGGCGCCCATCTCGCGGTTGTTGTAGAGCCAGCGCGAGTCGGCCGGGTCGATGCAGTTGTACATGCCGTCCCCGCCGCCGACCGTGACCCAGTCCGAGAGCGTGATCTCGCCCGCCCAGCCGTTCGACGGTCCCTTCCAGGAATCGTGGTCCTGGAGCCCGCCGTAGATGTTGTAGGGATCTTCCATGTCGACGCCGACCGCGTAGAACTCGGTCAGCGGCATGTTGTACCAATGATGGCAGGTCTTGCCCCGGTCGTAGGAGACGTAGGCGCCGCCGTCGCTCCCGAAGATGAGTCGGTCGCGGTCCCGCGAGTCGATCCACATCGTCCGCCAATCGCCGAAAGCCCGCTCGAAGACGCCGTTCGACGGCCAGGTCAGGCCCTGCCAGGTCTTGCCGCCGTCCGCGGTCGATGCCATGGACTGCCCGGTGATGTAGACGGTGTCGGGGTCGAACTGGTCGAGGCGGAGCATGTTGAAGGAATAGGGCGCTTTATTGAGGGCCGCCTCTTGGCCGGGGTTGATCTTGCGCCAGGTTATTCCGGCGTCGTCGCTCCGGTAGACCTCGTTCCCGACCGTGCGCTTGGGGGGCGTCCCGCCCCGGCGCTTGTCCTGCTCGGCCTCCTGGGCCGTGGCCTGCCGCGGGTTCCCGTTCTCGACGACGGCACACAGGATGGACGGGTTCTTCTGGAAGACGTCGAGCCCGATCCGTCCGATCCGTCCGGTCGGGAGACCTCCGCCCAGCTTCGTCCAGGTCGCTCCGCCGTCCACGGTCTTGTAGATTGCGCTCTCGGGTCCGCCCAGCTCGTAGTGCCAGGGCAGGCGGACCTTGTCGTACATGGCAGCGTAGAGCGTGTCGGGCGCCGAGCGGACCAGCATCAGGTCGATGGCGCCGATTTTATCGTTGATCGTGAGGATCTTGGTCCAGGTCTTGCCGCCGTCGGCCGTCTTGAAGACGCCCCGCTCGGCGTTGGGGGAAAAGAGATGCCCCATGGCCGCGACATAGACGATGTCGGGATCGGCCGGATGGATCATGATCCGGGCGATGTGATGGGAATCGCGGAGACCCATGTTGGCCCAGGTCTTGCCCGCGTCGGCAGATTTCCAGATCCCGTCCCCGGAGTTCGAGGAGCGGGCGCAGTGGGCCTCGCCCGTCCCGACCCAGACGATGTTCGCGTCGGATGGGGCCACGGCCACATCGCCGATCGAAAGCTTGGGCTGCGCGTCGAAGACGGGCGCGAAAGTGACGCCGTTGTTCGTGGTCTTCCAAACGCCGCCGTTTCGCGTCCCGACGTAGACCGTGTAGAGATGGTCCCGGAGCGGGACTTCGGGGACGGCGATCGCAGTCACCCACGAGCCCGCCCGGAAGGGGCCGAGGTTGCGGAAGCTGAAGCCTTTGAGCAGGCTCTCGTCGAGTTTTGCTTGCGCCGAGGCGAAGGTCGTGAGGAGCAGGACGCAAACGGTCAGGGCGATAAAAACAGGGATCCGATGAGTTCGAATCATTTCGATTCCTCCAAAAAACCGGCTCATGAACTGATGACAGTGATATATCACATATCAAATCTTCAAATCAACACCTAAATGGTGCCGCTAATCCATGTCCCCTTTTTCAATGAACAAATCCATGAAAAACAGCGGGGAAATTCGGTAAATAGATGTCTGTCACCAATTATGTGGGCGGTCAATGGGGCCGGAACTCCTCGCCTATCCCGTCCACGAACAACTCGACCCGACCGCAACGCTGACAGACGTAGATGTCGAAGTGCTCGCGGTGGGTGAAAAGCTCGCCCAGGTCGCCAAGCCAAAAGCCCCAACCACGGCTCCCCTCGTGGAATTTTATGGATTATACGAAGACAGCGCGGCCCAGTTTAGGTCAAATCGTGACGCTAATCTGTGTCCCTTTATTAAAAGATTTTAACAACAACGAGAGAGGCCATTCGGAAAACCGATAAGCGTCGCCAATTTATATTGAGCGGGCTTTTCGGAGGGCTATCCGCTTGAGCCTGATGTTGAACGCGATCAGGCGCAGGACGACGGACAGGACGAGGCCGGCGACGATCAGGATGCCCGCGACGAGGACGATCTTGGCCGAGTTCCCTTTCACCGGAATGACCGGGAGTTGGATGTAGGAGGTCCGGGTTCCGCCCCGATAGACCGTGATTCGCGGCGGCGGCGCCGGCTCAGGGGTCAGGAACGAGGCCTGGTCGGCGCAGGTCAGGGAAACCCTGATCCGGTGTCCCCGGTCGAAAACGTTCGAGGTCGGGTGGAGGTCGAAGACCAATTCGACCGGCTCGCCCGGCGCGAGCGGGGCGACGTCCTCCTTAAAGCTCCGGTGGTAGGGCAGCCCGAAATACTCGAAGGGGGGCAAAGCGAGCTTGCGGTGCGAAGCGCGAAGGACCCCTTCCGTCAAATACTGCGAGTATCCCTTCTCGTCCACCTCCTCGAGATAGGCGAAGACGTCGGCGTCGTCGGCCGTCGAGGAGATCCAGGCATGAACGACGGGATGGCCGGTGACCTCGAGGGGGGCTTTCAAAGGTTCGCTGGTGTAGGTCAAGGCCATGGCGTCGTTCGCCCGCATATCGGGATAGTTGAAGTCGCCGCCGCGGCCGTTCGACCAACGCGTCGTTTTCCCGGTCGACGTCGAATAATCGACGGTGTATTCATCCTTGGCCCCGGGACCGGCTCCGCCGGCGGCCGTGGACGGCGGAGCGATCGCGGCCAGCAGCCCGTCGTTCGCGGACTTGACGCTGCCGGTCGGGCCGCCGCGGAAATAATACTTGACCGGCGTCTCCTCGGGGAGCGGCCAGCGCGGAGCGGTCCGCCAGGCCCGGTCCTTAGGCGCGCCCATCGTGTAGGTGACGACGGGCGGTTCGTCCATGACGCCGTTGTCGATCCCCTTGAGCCAGTAGTCGTACCAGCGAAGGATCTCGGCGCCGTAATCGAAGGGCGCCTCGGTTCCGGTCAGCCGGCGCAGCGCGTCCTTCCAGCCCCCGCGGCTGTCGTGGCTGTGGGACCAGGGCGTGATCAGGACTTTCTTGGGACCGGGCAGGTTGGCGAACCAGACTAGGGAATCCCGGGGCCACATGTCGAACCAGCCGCCGATGACGTAGACGGCCGTCCTTGAGTCGTTGGCCTGGAAATCCTTGAGGAAGGACGATGGGCCTCCGTCGAGGTAGGTCGTGGCGCCCATGACGGGATCGAGGCCGTCCCGGAATGGGACCCGGCTCTCATCGGGATAGCGGTTCGCCTTGTGCTCGGCCCGAGCTCGGGCGAGGAGGACGCCTTGGGGATCGTCGTCGACGGGAGGCGGAGGGACCTCCGTGTCGAGCATCCGGGTCAGCCGGCTCCAACCGGCCAGGAAGTCGTCCTGGTAGACGCCGCCCGGGTGGGCGAAGGAATAGAGGTCGAACATGGCCATGTCGGGCATGACGGCCGCAAGGTGGGGAGGGGCTTGGGAGGCGGCCAGGTATTGAGTGATACCCAGGTAGGAAATTCCATACATCCCGATTTTCCCGGTGCACCAGGGCTGGGCGGCAAACCACTCGGTGACGTCGTAGGCGTCTCGGGCTTCCTGGGGAGTGAAAGAACCGAGCGAGGCGCCGAACGAGGCGCCCGTGCCCCGAACGTCGACCGAGGCAAAAATATAGCCGTGCTTGAGAACGGGTTGGAGCCAGGGCATTTGTTCGAGGACGGTCATGACCTTGCCGCCGGGAAAGAGCGCGGCCCGGTGGTAGCGGTTGAAGGTCCAGAGCAGCGGCAGGGGTTCGGAGGCGGGCTTGGAGGCCAGCGCCGGAAAAATGATGTCGACGGCCAGCCGGGTGCCGTCCCGCATCGAGATATAGCGCGATGTCCGGATCCATGAGTCATAGACGGGTTTCGAGTAGCCGGCATAGAGGCCCGGCTTGGAGATTTTGGCGCCGAGCGGGAGGTCGGTCGGGGCCGATTTAGGTTTCGTTCCGTCCTGGGCGAGAGCGCCCGATACGAGAATCAGCATAACAAGGAGCAGGACGGTCGGATTTCTCATTTGACTTATCATTTTTCACCTCGCCCGCTATCCTCCTCGAGATTTCTCTTCAATCCATTCAGCCATGACGTTAAGGGCAAGGCCCATGTTGCCGGTCTGGCAATGGTTCTGGGCGTGTTCCTTCTTCGTAAATATCCTGCCGGATACGGATTTCGCGTTTGTCAAAGCTTTCAATTGTTTCCGGTGCATCTTGAAGGGGATGAAATGGTCTCCCCTTCCCGAAAGAATCAGAACATCCTGTTTGACGAGCTCGGAATGAATGTTCCGGTCATTCATGAGCAAATAAGTTTCCAGCGCGTCCATGGGTTTCTGTTTCTTCGTGATATACATCAGATGTTTGACCATCCAGGCCGGTATGCTTTCTCCCCGGAATTTTTTCGCCGCCATCCTATCCATGAAGCCCCGGGCATGCTTAAAAAACCACAAATGAATCGCTCGAAACAGGGAATTCATGCTTTTCATATAATCGACGGCATGTCCCGTGGCGATCACTCGAGTTATTCGCGGCTCAAAGGCGGCGGCCCTTAATGCAAGCCATCCGCCCAATGAAATGCCAAGCAAGGTTACCTGATCAAGGTTAAGAAAATCAAGTACGGCTTTGACGGGTTTCTCCCATTCGAGATCAAGCGCGAGTCCGTATTTTCTTCGCGCGGCGCCCTGCCCGGGCCCGTCGAAAGCGATCACCTCATAGCCGCGTTCCGAAAAATATCTCATCATCGAATAGAACTCTTCAATGAAGGAATCGAATCCGCCCTGCATGACGAGGGCGCCTTTATTTTCGCCGGCCGAGGGGATTTTCATCGCGGGCAGATACCCTTCTCGATAGGGCACGTTCAATCTTTCGATCTTGTCGTTTTGAGTCGCTCGATAAAACAGACGACTGAACTCGTCGTAGAGCAGCTCTTTCTCGGGGACCTCCGCTAAGAGATAAAATTCGGCGGCTCGATAATAAAATGCCGCGCGAAGGAGTTTGTCTTCCTCGACGGCCTTCTCCGCCAGCCTGAGCATCTCTCTCTTCCAATCGGCAAACGTTTTAACCGCCCTGCCCGCTTCCCTACAATCCTCGAATCCCGCATATCCCAGGGAATACCAGCGATTCAGTTGAAAATTGAAAAGCCGTTTCTTATGGAATTTATGGTACCCAACCGGGAATTGGAATCGGCTTGGCGGCGCGTTAAGCATCCGCGAACCCTCCCGATCATTTGCACGGGGCTGGGTCATGGTGAATCAGCCTTTCATGACGCCGATCGGGACGACCCGGGCGACCAGGCGGCCGAGCCCGGCCTCGTGCGAGACGCGGACGACTTCCTCCACGTCCTTGTAGGCGGCCGACGCCTCCTCGGCGACGCCCTTCCAGTTCGTCGACTTGAGCTCGATGCCGCGCCGGGCCAGATCGTCGCGGATCTGCTCGCCCCGGAAGCGCCGGACGGCCTCGTGGCGGCTCATGACCCGGCCCGCGCCGTGGGCGGTCGAGCTGAAGCTCCGCTCCTCGGCCTCCCTGGTTCCGGCCAGGATGTAGGAGGCCGTCCCCATGCTTCCGGGAATGATGACGGGCTGGCCGACGGCGCGATAGGCGGCCGGGATCTCGGACCTGCCCGGGCCGAAGCTCCGGGTCGCGCCCTTGCGGTGGATGCAGACGGTCTTCTCGACGCCGCCCACGGTGTGCCGCTCGACCTTGGCCACGTTGTGGCAGACGTCGTAGACCATGCTCATCCCCGTTGAGCGTCCCAGGACCTTCTTGAAGACGTCCCGGACCCAGTGGGCGATCATCTGGCGGTTGGCGAAGGCGTAGTTGACGGCCGCGCACATGGACTTGTAGTAGCGCTGGCCGATCTCGCTCTTGAACGGCGCGTTGACCAGCTCGCGATCCGGGAGCCCTTCCGTTCCGGCCTTGTTCTCCATGATCTCGATGTAATCGGTCGCGACCTGGTGGCCCAGGCCGCGGCTCCCGCAGTGGATCATGACCGTGACCTGGCCTTCGGCGTCGATCCCGAAGGCGCGGGCGACCTCGGCGTCGAAGATGCGGTCGACCTTCTGGAACTCCAGGAAATGGTTCCCGGAGCCGAGCGTCCCGAGCTGGGGGGCGCCGCGCTCCATGGCCCGGTCGGAGACGTGGTCACAGGCGGCGTCCCTCATCCGGCCGCGCTCCTCGGTCCGGTCGAGGTCCTCGGCCGTCCCGTAGCCGTTCTCGACGGCCCACTCGGCGCCCTTGACCAGGATGTCGCGGAGGACGCCGCGCGAGAGCTTGGTGACGCCGCCCTTGCCGACGCCGGCCGGGACCTCCTTGAAGATCTCGGCCAGGAGCTCCTTACGCTTGGCCGTGATGTCCTGTTCGCGGAAATCGCTCCGGAGGAGGCGGACGCCGCAGTTGATGTCGTAGCCGACGCCGCCCGGCGAGATGATGCCGGAGTCGAGGTCGAAGGCGGCCACTCCGCCGATCGGAAACCCGTAGCCTTGGTGGGCGTCGGGCATGACGTAGGAAAAGAGCTGGATTCCGGGCAGGCAAGCGACGTTGCGGGCTTGGGTCAGGGTCAGGTCGTTCCGGATGTCCTTGAGGAGGCGCTCGGACGAGTAGATGAGCGCCGGGACCTTCATTTCGCCCTGCCTGGGGATTTCCCAGACGATATCGCTGATTTTGCGGAGTTCCATAACGCGTTATCCCTTCACATATCGACGACGACCTGGATGACGTAGCCGGCCTTCGCGGCGCCCGCGCAGCACTCGATCTTCATCTCGTTGTAGGTCACGGCCTTGACGCCGCCGTGGATCTCGGAGCGGTCGGAGAGAGCGTCGCCCAGGAAGCGGGCGGTCAGGCGAAGTCGGGCGCCCGCCTCCGAAAGATGATCGGGAACGTCCGCCTCGCCTTGGGGGTCGCGGATGACGGAAGCTTCTTCTATCTCTAGGTCTTTGACGCCGCTTAGCATGAAGCGTTCCGTATCGAAAAGGTAGACGATTTCGCCAAGGAACTTGACCAGAAGCTGCTCGCGGTCGCGGCCGCGAACGTCGATCGAGCGCTCGATGCGCGGCTCGATCTTGGCCCAGTCCCACATCAGGGAGGCCGTGGCCAAGGCCGCGTTGGCGAACGCGTCTTCGAGGGTCGCGCCGTAGGCGCGGAATTTTCCGTCGGCCGTATGCGGCAGAATTTCGTATCTCATCTGTTTAATAGTAGGGTCAAACCCGCACTTTGTCAAAAAGTGCAAGTCGGGGTCAAACCTGCACTTCGGTAAAAAGTGCAGAAGTACGGATTTGCACAAAGTACCGAAGTGCAGGTTTCACCCCGGAATCACAGAATGACTTGACAAGACGACTAATTGTATGTATCTTACTAATTAAGAATTTATTATTAATTAAATGAATACGACGATGAAACGGGCGCCCCAAGAGCTGGAACGGATGATGAGCCGGTTCGATACGGCGATCCGCCGGGCCGGCATCAAACGGACCCATCAGCGCCTCGTGATTTTCCGCGAGGTGGCCCGGACCGGCGACCACCCCGACATCGAGACGATCTTCAGGAACGTCCGCCGAAAACTGCCCACCGTATCCCTCGACACCGTCTATCGCACCCTGGGACTTTTCGGAAAGCTCGGGTTGGTGACGACGGTGCGGCCTCTCAAAGAGCGGGTCCGTTTCGACGCGAACACCAACGTCCACCACCACTTCGTCTGCGCCCGCTGCGGGGCTACCCTCGATTTCGAAGATCGGGACTTCGATGCTTTGCGAGTCCCGAAGACGGCAGCCGTCCTGGGACGCGTGGAGTCCCTGCGCGTCGAGCTCCGGGGCGTCTGCGCGGATTGCATGGCTAAGGGCCGGCGGAGCTGATTGGAATGCATGGTAGTCCGAATACTAAAGATAAGGGAGGTTTTATCATGTCCAAAGACGAAAAAAAGCTGACGACCGGTTTCGGCATGCCGGTCGACAACGACCTGAACTCGATGACCGCCGGCCCCAAGGGCCCGGTCCTGGTTCAGGACGTCCATCTCATCGAGAAGCTCGCCCACTTCGACCGCGAGCGGATCCCGGAGCGCGTCGTCCACGCCAAGGGCGCCGGAGCGCACGGCCATTTCGAGGTCAGCCGCGACGTCTCCATGTATACGCGCGCCAAGTTCCTGTCGAAACCGGGCAAGCGGACCGAGGTCTTCATCCGCTTCTCGACCGTCGGCGGCGAGAAAGGGTCGGCCGACTCGGAGCGCGATCCGCGCGGCTTCGCCGTCAAGTTCTACACCGAAGAGGGGAACTACGACATGGTCGGCAACAACACGCCGGTCTTCTTCATCCGCGATCCGCTCAAGTTCCCCGACTTCATTCACACCCAGAAACGCAACCCGGCAACCAACCTCAAGGACCCGGACATGTTCTGGGACTTCCTGTCCCTGACGCCCGAGTCGATTCACCAAGTGACCATCCTGTTCTCCGACCGCGGCACGCCCAAGGGGTTCCGCAACATGAACGGCTACAGCAGCCACACCTACATGTGGTACAACGAAAAGGGCGAATATTTTTGGATCAAGTATCACTTCAAGACCGAGCAGGGGATCCAAAACTTCGCCGGTCCGGAAGCCGACCGGATGCGGGGCATCGATCCCGACGTCGCCACCCGCGACCTTTCCCGGGCCATAGCCCGCGGCGAATTCCCCGCCTGGCGCGT
>Ga0299912_10001537_pt1 | contig 18632 bp, 14 predicted proteins | sample RVTome_2_FD_207667 | JGI IMG/M metagenome (GOLD analysis project Ga0299912, IMG submission 207667) | Soil microbial communities from uranium-contaminated site in the Upper Colorado River Basin, Wyoming, United States - RVT95D214 (version 2) ... | reverse complement strand
GACCTCCTCGCACAGCCAAGTTCAGACTGACCTCCTTCATTTCCAATCCTCGATTTTCCATTCTCTATCCTCCATCTTCCATATTCCAGTTTCCAGTTTCCATTTTCCATCCTCCATAGTTCCCTCCGCTTCCAACACAGCTTTCTGGAATGACTTCATCGTAATTGCACGACTGGACAGTGGCCGGCCCGGAGCATCTGGGATTCGACGGCATTAAAAGCAAAAGCCCGGCCTCATGTGAGACCGGGCTCTTCGGCTTGGGAATTGTCTTGATTAGTTCGGGCCGATGTGGGGCAGCACCTTTTCCACAAGATTCCGTCTCGGGACGGCACCGATTATCTGCTCAACGACTCTCCCTCCTTTGAAGACCAACACGGTAGGAATACTCCGGACGCCGAATTTCACCGAGATTTCGGGATTGTTGTCCACATCGAGCTTACCGACCTTCAGCTTGCCGTTGTATTCTCTGGCAAGCTCCTCAACGACCGGAGCGATCATCTTGCACGGGCCACACCACACCGCCCAGAAATCAACAAGAACAGGCGTCTCGGAATTCAACACTTCTTGCTGGAAGTTTGCATCAGTAAGCTCAATCGGTTTCACTGTTCCTCCTTATCAGACTGTCGCGACCCTGATGGTCACGCGGTTATAGAAAAATGATCCGTTATCGTGATAACTCCATAATCTCAGGGATTCAGCATCGATGGTGCTAGCCCGAGAACCTCACACTGTCAGAACCAAGCATCTGCCTGACGGCGCCAACAAATGCTTCGGACGGTTCAACCGTGAATTTTCTTGTCTGAAACCGCTTCGTACTCGCAGAGTCGACAACATTGAAGTAACATGGGCAGGCCCCGCGGTTTTTTTCCATCAACTCCCGAAGCTGGACGATGGTATTCTCCTGAATGTCATCGAGCCGTATTGACAGTATAATACTTTTCGTGAATTTCTCCCGAACTTTTTCCATCGGGTAGACTTCGTTCACAAGAATCTTCAGCACATCGCCGTTCACCTCTCCCTTACCGACTACCATCACCATCGCATCGGGAATCAAAATGTGCTGGTGCTTGGCGTAGGGGTCCGAAAAGACAATGCATTCCGCCTTGCCGCTGAAGTCTTCGATCTCCACGAATGCCATCGTGTTGCCGCGTTTGTCCACTTTCTTTCTTACCGAAGTGACAACGCCGCACGCTTTTGCGATCCCGCCGGCCTTGAGCCCCACGAGATCCCCGAAGTGAACATTGGCAAACTCGTTCACCTCATGCTCGAATTTCAGTAGCGGATGACCGGAGACGTAGAAGCCGAGGACCGACTTTTCCCTCATCAATTTCTCGATCTCGCTCCATGCCTCGGTCTCAGCAAGTGCCGGATAAACGGTTGCGCGGACCTGGCTTGTTCCAATGCTCTCGAATAAACCAACCTGTCCGTTGTGCAGTTGACTCTGAAATGCCTGTCCGAATGACACCGCCCGATCGATGTTCTCGAAGTACTGAGCACGATGGTGCCCCATCGAGTCGAATGCACCCGCCTGCACGAGGCTTTCGATGCATTTCCTGTTTACCAGCCGCAAATCGACTCTCCGGCAGAAGTCAAACAGGTTCTCGAATACTCCCTGCTCCTCACGCGATTTGATCACGGTATCAATCGCGCCTTCGCCGACATTCTTGATGGCACACAGGCCGAAGCGAATAACTCCGCTGACAACGGTGAACCCTTTTCGGCTCTCATTCACATCCGGTGGCAGGACTCTGATGTTCATCTTGCGGCAGTCGTCGATCAGTCGTACAATCCGGTCGGTGTTCCCGATTTCAGACGAGAGCGTTGCTGCCATGAATTCCGCCCGATAGTGCGCCTTGAGATATGCAGTCTGGTATGCAACAACCGAATACGCGACGCTGTGCGACTTGTTGAAACCGTACGATGCGAATTTTTCAATCAAGTCAAAAATCTCACCTGCGAGTTTCGTGGGCGTGCCGCGCTGCACCGCCCCATCGACAAATTCCTTCTTCAAGTCAGCCATGAGCTTCTTGTCCTTCTTGCCCATGGCACGCCTCATGACGTCCGCTTTTGCGAGAGTGAGTCCGGCGACCTCGCTCGCGATCTTCATCACCTGTTCCTGATACACGATCACCCCGTACGTCTCCTTCAGCACTTGCTCCAGCTTGGGATGAATGTAGGCAATCTCCTGTGACCCGTTCTTGCGGGCAATAAATTCCCCTATCATCTCCATTGGGCCCGGGCGGTACAGCGCGTTCATCGCAACGAGATCGCTGATGCTGGTCGGACGCAGCTTCCGCAGCCAGTCTCGCATTCCCGAGCTTTCAAATTGGAACACGCCCACAGTATCGCCCTTCGAGAATAGTTCAAACGTCTTCTGATCCCCCTCCGGGAGAGAGTCCAGGTTTATCTCGACACCGTGATTCTGCTTGATCATCGCACGGGCATTGTCAATCACGGTCAGCGTCCGCAGGCCGAGGATGTCCATCTTCAGCAGGCCGACAGACTCCAGATCCTTCATGTTGTACTGCGACATCAGCTCTGTCTGCGGGGTCTTGTACAGCGGAACGTAGTCGGTGATCGCACCCGGCGCAATCACAACACCTGCTGCATGTGTGCTTGCGTTGCGGTTCATGCCTTCCAGCACCAACGACACGTCAATAAGCGTTCTGATCTTTGGGTCGGTGCTCTCCTTGACCCACTTCAACTCCGGGAGCGTATCAAGCGCATCCGCAAGGGGGCGAACTTTGCCGAGCTCAACCGGGATCTGCTTGGTGATGGAATCAATCGTGCTCAGCGGGACACCCAGTACACGTCCAACATCTTTCAAAACAGCGCGGGACGACAGAGTTCCGAACGTGATGATCTGAGATACGGACTCTTTGCCATACTTGTCCGACACATACTGGATGACTTTTTCCCGTTTGTCATCTGCAAAATCAACGTCAATGTCGGGCATGCTGATACGGTCGGGATTCAGGAAACGCTCGAACAGCAGGTCGTATTTCATTGGATCGACGTTCGTAATCCCAAGGGAATACGACACAACGCTGCCAGCCGCACTGCCGCGGCCCGGCCCTACCGACACTCCCATCCTGCGCGCAGCACCGATGAAATCCTGAACGATAAGAAAGTAGCCTGCATATCCCATTTTCTTGATGACACAGAGCTCGTGCTCAAGCCTTTGACGGAGGTCCTCGGAAGGGTCTGTGTATCTCTGACCAAACCCATCCCGCGTGAGCTTGTCGAAGTAGTCCTCAAGCGTACCGGCGCCGGAATCAGCCGGGATGGGGAATTGCGGCATATGGTTGGTGTTCAAGTTCAGCTTCAGGTTACACTTCTCCGCCACTTCAAGAGTGGATGTTATGGCCTCGGGAAAATCCTTGAAGAGGTCATGCATCTCGTTGGTGGATTTGAAATAAGCCTGGTCCGTCTGATACCGAAACTGAGTGCTGTCCGGGGTGTACGTGCTGCTGGCGTCGGGAATCAACAGTAGGATATTGTGCGCAATAGCGTGTTCGTGCTTGAGGTAATGGACGTCGTTTGTGCCAATGAGCTTAAGCCCGAGATCCTTCGCGAGTTTTGGAGCTTTTTCCAGAACTGGCTTTTCACGGTCGATTCCATGATTCTGGATTTCGATATAAAAATCGTCGCCCAATATGTCTTTGTAGATTTCAGCGGCTTCATATGCTTCAGCGTCGTTCCCGGAACCCAGGTAAGTTGAGACTACACCGCCGGCACAGGCAGAAAGACCGACAAGACCCTCGCGATGCTTTCTCAGGACTTCGGTATCGATGCGAGGCTTATAATAAAAACCTTCCAGATGCCCGATGGTGCTGAGTTTGATGAGGTTTTTGTAGCCCTGCTCGTTCTTTGCGAGCAGCACAAGGTGATGGTAGGCAGATCTCTTTCCCCCGCTTTCTGTCGCCTGCATCGATTTCTCGAAGCGGCTTCCCTTCGTGATGATGTACATTTCGACGCCGATAATCGGCTTGATACCGGCCTTTTGGGCCTTTTTGTAGAATTCTATCACGCCAAACATTACTCCATGATCCGTCAGAGCGACCGCCGGCATTTTGTTCTCAACGGCCGCACTCACCAAATCATTAATGCGACAGGCACCATCGAGAAGGCTGTAATGGGAATGATTATGAAGATGGACAAACTGCTTCATTGTTCAAATCCAGTTGTAAATCTCTCGTTCCAGCACCAAACCTAGGGTAAACCAATCTTACTTATGTGGCTCTCAAAGTCAAGAGGATGAACCATAAACTTATGAACATCTTTTGCCGCTGAGCACCGGTATGGAAACTCACTCATCTTACTCGATGTATCATCACATCGGTGCGTAGTCATTGTAGATTCGAGCATTGGAAGAACTTGTTAAATGAAGTTAAAGGCAAGCAACTTCATTTCAGTCATCTCTTCGATTGCGAACTTAATGCCCTCGCGTCCGAACCCGGAGTCTTTCACGCCACCGTATGGCATGTGATCTATGCGGAAGGTAGGATAGTCGTTCACGATCACACCTCCAACTTCCAGCTCATTATAAGCCTGGAAAACATTATTCAGATTGTTCGTGAACACACCTGCCTGGAGTCCGAACGCCGAGTTGTTAACCTGCCGCACAGCTTCGCTGAAATCTGAAAACCGGTCAAGCGTTACCACCGGCGCAAAGACCTCGCGGCAGCTAACGCGCATCTGCGGCTTCACATTTGTGAGGACAGTCGGCTCCATGACAGCACCGGATCGCTTTCCCCCGCACAGGACATGCGCACCACCTCTCACTGCCTCTTCGATCCACTCTTCCACCTTCCTAGCCGCCCCCTCTTCAATCATCGGGCCGACAACGGTCTTCTCGTCCATCGGATCCCCAACGACCATACATTTGGATTCGTTTGCGAACTGTTCGGCAAAGGCGTCGTAGATATCCGTATGGACATATATTCGTTGGACGGCAATGCATGACTGGCCGGCATTCCCATATGATCCTAGGGCGATCCGCTTCACGACAGATCCCAGATCAGTACCCTTGTCCACGATAACACCGGCGTTCCCGCCGAGCTCCAGCATCACCTTCTTCTTCCCTGCCCGAGTCTTGATGCCCCATCCGATGTCAGGACTTCCAGTGAAGCTGACAAGCTTAATCCGTTCGTCCGTAACAAGTTGATCAGCTTCACTTGAATGACAAGGTACGACGTTAAATGCACCTGTCGGCAGCCCGGTTTCGTGGATAATCCTCGCCAAAAGCAGTGCCGTCATAGGAGCATTCGACGACGGTTTAAGAACAACGGGATTCCCAGAGGCTATTGCAGGAGCCACCTTGTGGACAACGAGGTTGAGGGGAAAATTGAATGGCGTTATCGCACCAACCGGGCCCAAAGGGAACCTCCGTAAAATGGCAAAGCGCCTTTCGGAATGCGGGGCAAGGTCAAGGGGAAGTACAGAGCCCTCAATACGCCGGGCTTCCTCCGCTGCTAGAGCAAAGGTGAATATGCTTCGGTCTACCTCAAATCTGGCAAAACTGATCGGTTTACCTGTCTCGGCTGTAATAAGGCGGGCAAAGTCCTCTCTCATTCGTTCGACTTCATGGGCGACTTGGGAAAGGATCTCTGCCCGCTGGTAGGATTGCAGCGTACGGGTTAATCGAAATGCACCGGCCGCGCCACGGATAGCACTCTCAATATCCCCCGGACCGGCCTGATAGACCTCGCCCACGGTCCTGTTGCTGTACGGATTGACGACCGGCCGGACGCGATCAGACCCGCGCCATTCTCCGTTGACAAGAAACTTCGAGACTTCCATGGTGCGTGATCTCTAGACCAGGAGTGATTGAACCTTCTCGATGGTCTTCTCAACATCGACGAGGATTCTGTTTCCTGTTTTTCGTTCCTTTATCTCAATCTTGCCGTTAGTCAGATTTTTCTCGCCGACAATCACCTGATATGGCATGCCGAGCAGATCTGCATCTTTGAACTTGAAACCTGGACTGATGTCCTTCCTGTCATCGTATAATACCTCGACTCCGTCGTCGGTCAAGTCGGCATAAGTTTGTTCCGCCATGTCTGCAACTTCCTTGCTCCTGCCGCTCACCGCGATGAGGTGCACAGGGTATGGTGCAATGGCTTTATCCCATATGATGCCGTTGGCGTCATGGTTCTGCTCGATGTGGCACGCAACGATTCGTTCGATCCCGATGCCGTAGCTGCCCATAATGATCGGCTGTTCCTTGCCGTTTTCATCCAGGAACTTCGCATTGAGCGAATCGGAGTACTTTGTCCCAAGCTTGAAGATATGGCCCAGCTCTATGCCCCGAATGATTCTAAGCTTGCCCTTGCCATTTGGACTCGTCTCACCTGCCTGGACGGTCCTCAAATCGAAATAGCCTTCGAGCGTGCAGTCACGCTGCAGATCGATATTAAGAAGATGGTAATCGTTCTTGTTTGCGCCGCTGACCAGATTGTTTGCGCCTTGCAGCCGCTTGTCGGCAAAGATTTTGAAGTCTTGACCTGCCGGTGTTCGCTCTTTCAGACCGACCGGACCGATTGAGCCGCCCTCCGCCCCGGTCAATTCCATGAGTCTCTCCCCTTCGATGGGCCGCACTTCAGCGCCGAGAACAGACAGGAGCTTCGATTCGTTGAGTTCGTCATTTCCCATCATCAGGATAAGAACGGGATTGTCACCGGCCCAATACACCACTGACTTCGCAAGGAACCGGTGTTCGATGTTTAAAAATGAAGCAAGCTGATCGATCGTTTTGATGCTGGGTGTATGGACCTCTGCCAGCGCCTTGCTTTCGGAGAAGCGCTCGCCTTTTGGGACGAGCGAGGTAGCCACTTCGAGGTTGGCCGCGTAGCTCCCGTCGTCAGCCACTGCAATAACATCCTCGCCGGAGTCGGATTCCATCATGAACTCCTGCGATCCGGTCCCTCCCATTGCGCCGCTTGAGGCACCGACGACAAAGAATTTCAACCCACACCGTGCGAAGATCTTTTTGTATGCCTCCGCGTGAAGGTCGTAGCTCTTGTCGAGCCCTTCACGGGTCGAGTCGAGACTATAGCTGTCTTTCATCAGGAATTGACGACCGCGCAAAACTCCGGACCTGGGCCGGGGCTCGTTTCGAAACTTCGTCTGGATCTGATACCAGATCTGCGGCAAGTCCTTGTATGACTCGATGTGGTTTTTGGCGAGCCAGCAAATCACCTCCTCATGGGTTGGCGCAAGCACCAACGGACGGTTTTTCACATGAAACAGAGTGTCACCGAAAGCCTTCACTCTGCCGGTTTCTTCCCATAATTCAATCGGATTCAATGCAGGCAAATGGAACTCTTGGCCGCCGATCGCATCCATTTCAGCGCGCACAATCTCGCAGACGTTTTTCATCACCTTGTAACCCAAGGGTAGAAACGCATAGATTCCTGCACCCAGCAGTCGAATCATGCCTGCGCGAATCATCAGCTGGTGGCTTGGAATGGCAGCATCAGCCGGTGTTTCCTTGACGGTGGGTATGAATCCCTGACTCAGACGCATTGGTGTATTATGGTCATCTTGTTGAGTAAAGACAGTTTTGCTCTTCGGGTGATTAAATGGAGAGTTACTGCATTTCGACTTGACTTACAGAACGCAGTGAAGGTGCGTCAACGTCAAATTGAGAATCCGCCGAGGGGACGCAACAGGCAGCCCCAAAGCGGGGAAAATCGACTCTTCAAAAACATCGGCAAATCCGAGCTGCGTTGAGCAATTTTCCCGTCACTCGCGACACTCGCGTTGCCACGCTGTCACCAGAGAAACTGTATGTTCAATATAACAACTGGCTCGTTGCATTTCAAGGCCAAGATGCTCGAACCTGCAAATCCGTTCTCATAACTGGAGACACTGTAGAAGTTCTCCTCGTCGTGTTAAGTGGCGGCACGCAGAAAGGAACAACAACCAATCTCGTTCCTTAGGGAATCTCTTCTTACGAGTCGAGCTGCGAACGCATTTCGATGGACGTTTTCGCTGGCCTGTCACTTCATCGTTTCCTCACGATGCTGTATTGCGCAAAAAGAGACCAATGGCCATCCTTGCCTTCCGATTCGATTACAAGTGTCCACGCATCTTTTTGGTAATCATAATTGAACAGGTTACGAAATCTTCCCTCTGGGTATGGATACAAAATCTCGATCCTCTCTGTTGAGAGTATACCAAATCCAACAACACGGGCTCCGGCGCCACCGAATACATCGAGCCAATGCGCAACGAACTGGTTCAGCGAGGAATCGATTCCGATGGAGAGGTTCGCCTCATATCGTGGCGGTATTGCAACATCCTTCATGTGGAAAGAAAGGAACTGACCCTGAAGTACCCACACACCCTCCGCCGCATACTGTACGGGTTTCTTCATAACCGTTCCTTTCATATCCCATTCGCCTTGAAGGTGGCTGAGTAAACTACGAGATGAAGTTTGACCAAAAGCATTCAGGGAGAATACGGAGGCGAGCAGAAGAACGATGAAACCTCTCATGACACCAGGTTGATGAGGTCCCATTTTTTACTCCTGAGTGAACAGTGACATGCAATAAATCTCCTAGTTGAAGATGTAAGCTGAACCAATGGTCAATGTATCATTCTTTCCTATCAGCAAGAGTTTCAATGTAACGATTGAAAACATCCGGGTTGGTTGATGATGCATTATCGGATGTCAGCTACAATGTCTTCTCTCCTGTCCTCTTGTATGTAAGACGGAACGTGGGAATCGAGTTTTTTTTGTTCACTGAGAAAAGACACAACTCTTGGTCAATTTAGGACAATGAACAGCAAAGTCAATATTGGGTGGTGGTTCATTTGACGGCAAATGATGCAAAGAAAGCGCGGATGAGGGTACTCGGACGGTCCAAGTAAGAATCCCAGTTAACAAGCACCAATTCCCAAGCAAATCTCAATTCACAATTACCAAATAAGGCTGCGACTCAAGAGGCTAGTCCCCGGTGTTTCGGTTCCATCCTTTCTCCGTTTATTGGAGCTTTGTATTTGGTCATTGGACTTTTCTTGGGATTTGAGGATTTGAATTTTCCAGTAGATCGCCAGACGCAGTGGCCTTTTTGGTAGGTGGCAAGGTGGGAGATGCCGTTTCAGTGGCGGAAGAGGGTTGCCATAATAACCTCTAATAAATGAAAAAGTGCCAGCAGACTGTTAGCGGCCGCTAACACTGGGGTGAAAAGTGGCAATTGTGAGTGCCCTCCGCCAAAAAGACGGCGGATAAATCGGGCAGGCCTTCGACCGTTCGACTCCCTCTGGAAAATTGCATTCGAGCTCGCTCACGGTCGAACCCTGAGCCCGGCCGAAGGGTTCGACTCGGTCCGCTGAGATACGCGGCCCTCGCTCAGGACTACCGGCTTGGTTGCGGTGGTACGGCCATGGTGCCCTCGGGCAGATTCCCCGCCAGAAAACGGCGGGGTAAATCCCGTCCCGACCAGCGTTAGCAAGGCGAAGCCGAAGCTAACGATGTTGTCGGGACGTGGATCCCGCCCTCAATTGGATGAGAATTGTGGTCGGGACTGCCGCCATGTGCCCTCGGCGCGATTCGAACGCGCGACCTGCGGTTTAGGAAACCGTCGCTCTATCCATTGCTGAGCTACGAGGGCCGAACAATTGATAATGGAGGATGGACAACTGACAATTGTGAACCGAAGTTGAGAAGGAACAGACTCCCTGCCACTCCACAAAAGAACTCCGACAGTACTTCTGGCCGGACCTATAAATCTATCGCATTTCTCCCCCCAAGTCAACACCCTCAACGCAATGGTAATGCTGTGACACCCTCTCGACAATGGAGCTGCCGAGGCGTGAGCTCATTTTTGCGGCGGCCGCCGGTATAGTTGGTGCTGGTAGATATATAGCTCAACAGCAAGAGGCACAAGATAACGAATCGATTTCCCTTCTTCCACACGGAGTCTTATGTCGCGAGAGGCAATGCCAATCTCCGGCACTTCGCACACAATTGTATCGGCCTGCTTCTGCTTGCCTGCCTGACTCACTGCTACGCCCGGCCTCGTCATCACCACGAGTCGAGCGAGACCGAGAATCTTTTCTGGAGACTTCCAGGTGTGAAATTCGACCCAGTTGTCCATCCCGACCATGAGGTACAGCTGATGGTCGGGGTACATCCGACGCATTTCCGTCAGCGTGTCTACGGTAAAGGAAATCCCACCGCGCTGAATCTCCAGATCGCTGACATCAAAATGACGGTTTCCTTGCACCGCGCTCTGGAGCATTTCGATTCGGTGATGCGCCTCGACAATATCAAGGTCGTGCTTGTGAGGCGGAACGGCTGACGGAACAAAGATCACCCTCTCAAGGCCGATCTTTTCGCGCACATGTTCGGCGATGATCAGATGTCCGAGATGCGGCGGATTAAACGTGCCTCCAAATATTCCGATTTTCATTTTTCTTGCGCTCGTATGTTGAGTCAGTTAAATAATGCACTTCCAAGTCCCGAATTTGAAACAACCACGCACGAACCAATAGAGGTACCAATACGGCAGGACAGCGAATGCGAGGGTGTCGCCTAGGTTCCACACGTGAAAAGCATGGCGACCCTGGAACTTGAAGCGTACCAAAAAATATGCCATGCCTGCAACACTCGCGAATACAACAGCAACAACTGAAAGTCCAATGGCAACAGCCAGCAGCACGAGAAGAAGCCCAAGACAGTAGAGCAGACTCATGTAGTGCATCGGGCGGGAGAAGGAGATTGGTCCAATTCTCTTGCGCTCAAGCAGGGACCGGAACAAGCGGGGGTGCTTTCGGTACAGAAGCGGATCGAACATGTATCTCTTCGCATGCGCAAAACAGCTTTTCGTGTCACTAAAAAGAGGCGGATGGTGGGCGATGACATCCTCCGGACGAACCGATTCATAACCGGCTTCGAGAATTCGATACCCAAGGTCGGTATCGTCGCGAAAGAATAGTCCGGTCGCATGGTCAAAAAAAGCTTTGTCCAACCCCCCCAGCTGTTGCACGACACTCTTGCGAAAGAATATCGCCGCCGTAATAAATCCCTGTGCCGATGAGAACTTTTGCAAAGGGCCACCCGTCCCTTGGATACGAAGATTGGACTCCACTGCAGCCACAGCTGAACGCAAAAAGTAGGAGACGGCTCTCTCGATACAATCCTCGCGGCACACAACGTCATCATCGAAAAATGCGACGATATCTCCGCTTGCCTGATGAAGGCCGACATTCCTGGCGGTCGGTGGGCCGCTTCTCTCAATCCGCACATACTTTATCTGAAACGGATATTCACGGTTTAACACAGTATTGCCCGTTCCGTCGTTTGAACCGTCGTCAACCACAATCACTTCGATGAGGGATGAATCCATCGTCTGCCGTGAGATCGAGTCAAGGCATCCTGCAATTCTTTTTTCGCCGTTGTGCGTGGGTATCACTACGGATACCGAAAGTGCAGACATGGAACTCTACACCCTTTTCAGCAATACGCTGAGCGTTCTCACATAGCCCATTTGACTTGACCGGGCAACTGACCGGTCCGATGGTCGCACGATGGATACGGTGCCCCAAACAATAATCCGTATGAGCGAGCGCATTATTAGCAGACAACGAAGAAGAAAAAGTCTGTAGGTCTGGTAGTGTTTACGATAGAACAAGAGCAGGCTCAGATAATAGTACACAAGCCGCCGTTCATCAAAGTGTCCAAACTCATCCCCGCCGAGATGAACGACACTTGCCATAGGATAGTACCACACTTCCCCCCCTGCTTTCTTGATCCTGTAGCACCAGTCAACCTCTTCAAAATACATGAAGAACCGCTCATCCAACAGGCCCACCTTTTCGATCGCCTTCGATTTGACCATCAGACAAGCGCCCTGCACGTAGTCGACCGCTCGTGGCTCTTGGCGCGGTTCATAAGTCTGCTTGTGCGCCCCCAACAATCGTGACTTCGGAAAAAGACGGTCAAGAAACACTGACTCGACCAGGATGTTCCAATTCGACGGAAACGCCACACCAGTGTAATGAACGGATCCGTCGCCGCTCACCATCGCCGGCCCAACAGCCCAGGCGTCGTCGTATCGCTCAAAGAAATCGATCATTGCGTCTAGTGCACCGGAACCGACGACGGTATCCGGGTTCAGCAGCACGACGAAACGGCTGTCCACCAACCGAAGGGCCTGATTGTTCGCCGCAGCGAAACCGAGGTTCTCTGTATTCGAAATCAATTTGACATTGGGATAGCTCAGCTCAACCAGCGAAATAGACCCGTCGCTTGATCCGTTGTCCACCACAAACACCTGGTAACTGTGACGAATGCCTGACGACGCGATCGAACGGAGGCACTGCTCCAGATACTCTCTGCAATTCCAGCTTACGATGATAATCGACAGGTCAACCATGATGTGCAAGTCCGACGCTATCTGCGTATACCTTCGACAAACGATTCGCCAACCGGGCAAAGCCGGCGTCGGAATCGAGAACATCCGAGCTCATAAGTCGCATGATGGAGGAATCGGGAACTTGCCGCAACCGCTGGAGTTGGGACCGCTGGGCGCGGATCCAGCCTGTGTTCCTGAACAGCCACCAGTACGCCCGAATGACACCGGCCAGGGACTTCCGATTGCTTTTGGCACCGACGAACAGTCTGGCCATTGCATCGGCTAGAACATACGGCAGCAGCAGAAACAACGTGCGCAACTCGTAAAACAGAAGGCAATTGAGGATACGGTTCCGTTCCTGGTAGAATGTTACTGCAGCAGATGTCTGCCGCTTTGTGGTCGCGCTTCCGCGATGGTGCACGACGGAATCCTGAGCCATTACAATGGAAAGGCCCAACAGGCGCATTTTCCAGGACAGATAAACGTCCTCGTGATAGATAAAATACTCATCTGGGAAAAGATGATCGATACGATCACGCCTCACAAGCAGCGACGCTCCGCTGGCATAGAATACTTGGGAAAGGTCCTGAAAAACTCTCATGATGTTGTACCCGAGGTAGTTCACCGTCCCATTCATCTCGTAGAACTCAGCTGGGACACCTTCAGTAATGACCTTCGAACAGACAACCCCGACTCCCGGACGTCGCGCGAGTGTGACCAGCGGCCCTAGCCAATTCTCTTTGACAACAGTGTCATTATTGAGCAAGGCAATAAATTCACCCTGAGCAATTTCGAGTCCTCTATTGCATCCTCCTGCAAAGCCAAGGTTTTCAGGCCTTGCATCTAAACGAACCTCGGGATACTTGGAGCGCACCATCTCAACACTGTCATCAGTGGATCCGTTATCTACAACGATAATCTCTATTGGGTGGTAGTGCTGAGACCTGAGGCTGATCAAACACTCGTCAAGTACGCCGGCACCGTTGTAGTTGACGATCACAACGCTGACAAGGGACCCTGTATGTTCATCCACAACCGGCATGCACCTTTCGACTGGCAGACTGCTTCCTGATGACGAATATCCCCCTTCAAACTTCACAAACATCTCCCCTGTCGGGTCGCTTGAACAATGACAAGAGCTTTTTTCAGATCTTGAACCAGTCCTTTTGCAGTGCTCCGAAGATAAATCACTCCTGAATCACTGCAGTCTCTGGCAGCGGAGACCAGAACCGCACACCAATCCAGAGTGAACGCAAAGAGAACGCCAGCATGTGACGAGAACGCTCGGATGGCCACAGGAAGCGCGCCACAGCCCAGCCAATGGTCCTTGGAACAAAACCACACGCAAGGAGGATCTTGTAGAACATTACGGACCAACGCCCGTAATGCTTTTGGTAAAACAACATAACGTTATTGTGCATTTCTTGAAAGTAGCGCAAGTCCCTGTTTATCTGGGCCACGGTCCTCCCGTGATAGTGAATGATGTGCGCACCGGACACATAGTAGATTCTCCACCCGTCCTGTTTCATACGGTAGCACCAATCCATGTCGTTGTAATAAATCGAGAATCGTTCATCAAACATGCCGGTTCTTTCCAGCACTCCACGGCGGACAAGAAATGCAGCAGCCATCACGTGGTCGACTTCCTGTGTCGTGTTATATGAGAAGTATGACATCTCTCCACGGCCGAAAAATCTCGACCCCGGAAAAAGGCGATCAAGAAGCAGCATATCACACGCATGCGTCCACAGACCTGGAAAACCTTTTACTGAGTGCTGGACACTCCCATCCGGATTCATAAGCATTGGGCCACAGGCACCTGCTTCCGGGTGAGCGTCGAGGAAGAATTTCAGTGTTGCAAGGGCTCCCGGTTTCACGATCGTATCAGAATTGAGCAGAAAAACATAGCTCCCTACCGATTGGCGCATCCCGACGTTGCTCGGTTTCGCGAAGCCCTCGTTGCTCTGGTTGACGATGAGCCGAACGCGGGGGAAATCCAATCGGACCATTTCGACACTACCATCGGTGGAACCGTTGTCAATTACAAGAACTTCGAATGCAATCGGAGGCGTATCTGCAAACACCGACGTCAAGCATTCATGAAGAAGATCCTTCGTGTTGAAATTCACAATTATCACAGAGACATCCACGCTCAAGGGTGTCTCCTCATGAAAGATTTCAGGTAGTTGATCGAAGTTCTGCGTTTGGGTTGCACTGATTTGCGCTTCCCAATCATCTTAGGGGCCAATATGACGCCCTCCCACAGGCCTGCAACGGCCGGACCTCCGACGCCTGTCCTGAAGGAGCGATACAGGCGTCGCGCCCTCGACGCCAGAATCAGCGGAAGCTTTGCCAGGAGGAGCCCCGCGGGAAAACTCTTCACATAGTAGGCTGTAAGATTGCGTTCCTGGACCCTGATGGTGCGGTCCGAGACCGAACTGTACGTAGCACCGCGTTTGTGGTAACACACGGCGTCCGGAACATACAGGCACCTGTATCCCGCCAATTGTGCGCGAAACGCCAGATCGACATCTTCATAGTGTGACACAAAATCCTCGTCGAACAGTCCGATTTCGTCGAACACGATGCGCCGGAAGAGAGCAGCCGCCCCGCATGCACCGAAAATGAATTCACGTGCATCATACCTTCCGTCGTCCGGTTCATTCGATCCGCGTGAGTACGGAGAACCCGCCCGTGTCAAGAAATCGCCTGCCGCGTCGATCTTCTGCCGGTCAAAGAACCTCAGCATCTTGCAGGCTACACTACCCACAGCACTCTCCGACTGCAGCGCTCTCACCATCGTCTCCAGCCAGTCTGGCGCCAGGGCAGTGTCGTTGTTTAGCAATGCTACGTATTCCCCATTCGAGGCGACGATCCCTCGGTTCATCGCAACCGCGACCCCTGCGTTTGATGGCAACATGACGACGCTTGCCCACGGGTAATTATTCCTCACAAAATCCACGGAGCCATCGGTGGAGCCGTTGTCGACAATGATCGTCTCAATGGGGCGCATGCTCTGAGCCTTGAGAGATTCCAGACAATCCGGCAGATGCGCCAACCCATTCAAGTTCGGAATCACTATGGATACCGTTGGAGATTGCGTGTGCACCATCGACATCTGATGTTCAGGTGATTCGGAAATCATAGAATTGGGGTGCGCGAGGACGCAGGTGGTAAATGAAGTTGACCGAAAACAGGGTCGGAAAGCCCTGTCGTATCATGTTGTGCAGCCCCCGGTATCGCGACGGAGGGGCTGGCGGTGCAACAGTCTTTTCAATAGAAAACCCTGACTCAATGAAGAGTTGTTGTCCTGTCTTCCTGGTGTAGAACCGCAAATGTGTCTTGTCAAGGAGATCCGTTTCAGTGTATTCAAACTTTCCCAGGAGCAATGAAAGCCGCATCCTCCAGTGTGCTATGTTCGGCACCGAGGCAAGTCCGAGGCCCATCGGCGACAAGCACTTCCGCAACATTCGGAGAACCTGGCCCGGCAAGCGAAGATGCTCAAGCACATCGGCCATGAGGAGAACATCGTATGGCCCCGAAAACTGTGAAAGGGCGTGCTCATCCTCGACCGATCCGACGACCATCGTGCGGCAGTGGACGGCTGCCTTCGCAGCGTCCAGCGGATTCAGCTCGATTGCATCCACAATGCACCCACGTGCCGCAAGAATTTTCGTCATGTATCCCGAGGATGGCCCGATTTCGAGAACGACGCTCTTCTCGGGGACCTGCTCCACCAAGTACCGATGCGTTTCCGACAATCCGGATCTCTTCACACCCTCGTCATACCACGAGCTTGCATTTTCAGATTGGGTATCGATCACAGGTAGATGGTGGTCATGAAAGGGTTCGCCTCTGTGCGGCCATCACTATGGTTGCTTCATCGACAAAAAGTAGATAGTCCTGTAGCAGCTTCCAAAATGGAAGAGCTTATCCCACCGTGAAAATGCAGTCAGGGCAAAGTACAGTCGTTGGAAAGACCCGTTGTGATGCCAGATGAGCCGCATGAAGAGGGCTCTGATCCGGATGTTCACGTTTTTCGTCTTCCGGACGTTGAACTCGCGCCGCACGTCGTTACGCGCCCCAAGTAGATATGCTGCAACCTCTTCAGCTCTCGGGATGCGATTCGTCCGATGCTCCACAAAATACTGATGAGCAGAACCATGTTCCCTGACATAGAATTGTTCCATGAGGCGATCATGCTCCTCAGCTTCCTCGCCTTCAGGAAAGCCGACAATGACATACCTCTTCGCAGTCCGAATGAGCTCATTCCAGAATAGCTGCCGGAACTCCCGCGGAACGTGCTCAAGCGTGTCGAGCGAGATGACGACGTCAAAGGTCTTGTCACGAAACGGAAGCACCCCTTTGGATATGACAGGAAGCATATTGGGCATAGGCTCAGCCGGGAACTCTGCATCGACACCAACCACCGTGCGGTTGACATACGGAGTGATTCCGACATAACCCGAACCCACCTCAAGGATGGTTGCAGCCGAAGCCATCTCTCGCAGGAAACGCACCACCGGCATATAACGAAGGTCGACGTCGAGACTCGCATTCTCTGAAAGCAGGATCGCCTTCTTTACCCACCGAAGGATTCTCATCGATCACGCAAGACGCAACAGTTGTTTCAGGCGCTGCGGAAGTGCATTTTTCACAAATGCCCAATCGTCCTCCGACAGGGTTCGCGTCCAGCGTATCATGGCACCATAGCATGGGAGAAAAACCGCAACGGCAATGATGAGTGCCATCGCCTGACCGAGCCTTGATTGCAGCGAGAAGATCTCGACTACGAGACGATGCGCCGCCAATGCGCCAACGATTGAAGGGACAACACAGATCAGCGGCTTGGCCGCCAACGAAGCAACCTTCGACAGAGGTCTGCTCCACAGGCGTCTTCCATACCACGCCAGGAACAGCAGCGCCCCGGCAATCATGGCAATGGTCGTGCCTATCACGGCACCGTAATAGCCCGCCACCGAGACGAAAAGAGTGGAGAGCACGATATTGAGAATGACTTGGACCATCGTCGATTTCATCTGGTACTGAGGCTCACCAGTGCCCTGCGAGACAAGCGCCATTGGCCCGAGAACGACGTTTGTGAGATACGCTATCGAGAGTATCTGCATCGTTAGAGTCGACTGTGCCAGGCTGCTGCCAAGCCAGACCAGAAGTATTTCGCCCGAAAAGGCCAAGACGAATGCAAACATGGGAAACGACAGCACAATCATGTAGCGCGTTGAGCGTACCACTGCCGACTGTATGCGTTGGGTATTCTCAAGCGCGTCCAACGCCGAGACCGCGGGCACGAGTGAAGTGATGGCCGTGAGCGGAAGGGCACGCAACCGGCCAAGAGGCCTCGAGCCGAAATCGTACAGCGACACAGCCGACAGCCCGACAAACCGGGTGAGTAGCAGCTTATCGAACTGGGACTGGACCAGCTCTGCAATCCTGCTGACCTGCAGCTGCGAGCCGAATTTCAACAGTTTCCCCATCATCGCGCTGTCGTAGTGCAGGAATCGAAAGGAAAGCCCCGAGTAGTACTTCTTGGTGACCATCATCAGAGGTCCGATGGTGGCAACCATCACAAGTAAGTCGGCCACCGTCAATCCGATAAGACCGAAACCCTGGTGTAGCGCAAACCATATTGCGATGAACTTCGTGAGAAGCATTCCGGTCATCACGATATTTAAGACATCTCCTCTTTGAATCCCGCTGAGGACGCTCGCGACTACCGTGATCATACTGGCAGCGCCAAAACCCAGAAGCGAGAATATGAAGATGGTGTTTGCGAGCTGGTAATGACCGGGTGAGATTCTGAGAACCGCAAAGAGAAAGGGAAATGCGAAGTATCCCACCATGAGAACGAGGAGCGACACTAATACATAGAACAGGAACCCGTGGTAGACAACCCTGTTCACCTCATCGGTCTTCCCGAGAGTCACATACTCAGCAATGTACTTTACGAAAGAAGTGCTCAGACCAAGGTCCGCGAGACCGATATAGCCTGTGAGTGCCGCTACAAGAGACCAAAGCCCGAATTGCTCGACACCCACATAGCCGACAACCAATGGGATGAGAAGAAAGGCGTAAAGCGCTGAAACGCCAAATCCGAGAAAGTTGAAGAATGCATTCTCGACGACAACCCGGGATGACGCAAGACTCTTTTCCATTTCCTTCATGAAGAAAGGTAGTGAGACGAAAAGAGTCCCCCCACGCACTTCCCTCTATTGAGGATCGCGAGCCGAACGGCGAGTATGGGGAGGA
>Ga0299912_10001536_pt1 | contig 18651 bp, 17 predicted proteins | sample RVTome_2_FD_207667 | JGI IMG/M metagenome (GOLD analysis project Ga0299912, IMG submission 207667) | Soil microbial communities from uranium-contaminated site in the Upper Colorado River Basin, Wyoming, United States - RVT95D214 (version 2) ... | reverse complement strand
TGATATTTGTCATCCGGATCAGAGGAATCCGGTTCCAACCATCTGCCCTCATCGTCCCGTTGCTTTTCTTTCCTAAGTAGTGAGCAGTCTCTCTTGATGTCAAAAGATTGACTAAGATCCCCTGGGAGATAATCGGAAATCTTTTCGCCTCTATTCCTTCGTCATCGTAACCGAAGGTCCCCAGCCCGCCTGGGAACGTAGCATCCGCCATAATATTTACCTTTTCAGAACCATACCTTAGATGACCAACCATCTCAGGTCTTAAGAAACTTGTTCCCGCATAACTCGCCTCTGTCCCAAGAATCCGATCCAGTTCAATGGGATGGCCAATCGACTCGTGAATCTGAAGGGCCAACTGCGAACTATCCAATATGAGGGTTGTCATCTTCGATGGACAGGGTTTTGCGGAGAGAAGCTGCTCTGCTTCTTCGGCCACCCTTTGCGCATGATTCTCGAGTGCTAACTCTTCAATCCATTCATATCCCTTCGTTGCAAAATTTCCCCGAAAGGAGTTGGGATAGGACCGGACTTGAACCTCTCCTCCTTCAATGGCCGTGGCTGCAATGCCTGCCCCACATTCCACAATCTCCTGCTCAATATAGGAACCTTCTGTGGAAGCAAATGTCTTCTCTGTTTTATAAGATCCCAAAAAGGCCTCCGAAATTTTCACCTTCTTGTTCCTGCGGATGATCTCATCAGCCTTGAGGAGAAGATCCAGTTTTTTCTCAGAGGCCATTTCAAATGGGTCGATAGAGATTGGGGTCCTATATTCATCCACCCTTGGAGGAGAGGATGGGAAAACAATCTCTTTCCCTTTCACGTTTGAACTGGCTTTGGCAATCTTTAATGCCCTTCCAAAGACTGTCTCCATCTCTCGTTTCGTCACTTTTGGACTGCATGCGAATCCCCACGCACCCATGAAGAGAACCCTGATGCCGAAGCCGAAATCCTCATCGCTGGTCAAAGCCTCCACCTTGCCATTCTTTACTTCGATTTCTTCGCTCTGGCGGCGTACAATCCGAATGTCGGCGTAATCCACACCCTTCAATTTAGCCAAATCGAGGATATTGAGGATGAGAGCCTTCATCAATCACTCCCCGTTTTTCATTGGTTTCATAAGATTCTGTAAAATTCGAAACACGGAATCCCAAATTCGAAACAAATCACAATATTCAAAATACAAATGATCCAAGCAAATGAAAACGGTTTTGAATTTTGAGATTTTGAAAATTTGGATTTAGGATTTGTTTCGTATTTCTTAACTGCATTAAGAGCCTTTGCAAAAAAGGAAATTCTTACAAGCATGATACTCCTGAAAAATTGAATCCGTCCACCTTGATGGCCGGTGCGACCGTGCCTGTCACAAAGCGCCTTGAGTAAACGGTTCCTTCAGAACAGACCCTTCTATCCTTTGAGATGGCGTTCACTCGGGAAAGCGCCCTTAGAATCGATTCTGTAAACCTCAGATTTTTGATCGGTCTTTTGATCTCACCCTCTTCAATCAAAAAAGTGCCATCCCGTGTCATCCCAGTAATGACGGCCTTCATTGGCTCGACCACATTGGTGTAATGGAATCGGGTCACATAGATTCCCTTTCGAACGGAACGGATCATCTCATCCAAGGAGGAATTTCCTCCCTTCATGAAGAGGTTGATGGGAATAGGACCTGCTGTATTGGGTGCGATAAGGCCGTGTCCGGTAGAACCCTTTCCTTCTCTTCCTGCTGTAAAGGAATCGTAGGTCACCTCTTTTGCAACTCCTTCTTCGAAGAAGGCCACCTTCTGCTTTGGTACGCCTTCGAAGTCAAAGGGGACCTGCAAACCTTCCGGGTCGAGTCCATCGTCATAAATCGTTACCTTTGCGCCCACCATCTTTTTGCCAAACTCATTGCAGAAGAAGCTTCTCCCCTCCTGGACGGCCAATGCATGAAAACCCAGATAGCCCAAGAAGGACAGAAGTTCGCTAACGGCGTAGGGCTCTAAAATAACCTCATACTCCCCAGGTTCAATCTGAAGCGGTTCCCCCCTCGATGCCTTTTTGATCGCCTCTTTGGCTAAAGGATAGATGTCGAATTGACCGGCATCCCTCGAAACAAAACTGGCATAACCAGAACTTGCTCCATCCTCTACAATCAGGTGGAAAAAGAGGTCTGAAAATTTCTGATAAGCCTCCACTCCTAAGGAGTTGACCACTGCCAGTTCAACATCACCATTGGAAAAGGCACCCGAGGCCTTGAATCCTTCCTCCTTAACAAGGGTCAACATTTCTTTGATCGTTTTCACTTTCTTGTATGGGGTAAGGCGTTGAATGTCCTTAGAGAACGTTTCTATTTCGGGGATGGGTCTCGGTTCCGGCAACGAGATAAACTCTTCATTCGGATGTTGAACTCTTGCCAGGGCAATCGCCTTTTTCAGAGAACCTTTCACCGAAGATGGATTAAGAATATTCGTTGTGGCCACGGCAATTTTTTTTTCAAAGACCACCCGTAGAACTAACATCTGGTTTCTCTCTGCCACATGTTGGTGAATTGCAGAGTTGGCAAAGCGGGTGAGCGAAGAGTCCTCTGTCAAAAGAAGGGCCTCTGTTTGATCAGCAGGGGAATCCCGAAGGACGCTTTTAAGGAGCCTCAGGCAGCGCTCTCTTCCTATCATCCGATGACCTTTCTCCTCTTTTGATAATCTGAGATAGCGTTGTTGACGGCTTTCTCGGCGAGGACAGAACAATGGGTCTTAGTAGGTGGGAGGCCGCCGAGAGCATCCGCCACCATTTCCTTTGAAATCGCGAGGGCCTCCTCGATTGTCTTTCCCTTGATCATCTCGGTGGTGATGCTTGAAGAAGCAATCGCTGTACTGCAGCCAAAGGTGAGGAACGTTGCGTCGTTGATCCGGTTACCTTCCACTCTAATAAAGAGCCTCATCGTATCCCCACAGACAGGATTTTGAGCCTCTCCCACCCCATCCGGATCGCCGATTTCCCCCATATTTCTCGGATGGGTGAAATGATCGGTCACAATTGGATTATAGAAACCGGATTCTTCTACCATGATTTAACAAAAACTTTCGTAACACTTTAACGCTTTGAAAAATCGGCCCATGAAACGTCGGTTTCCGCCAAGGGCGGGACTGGAAAAGTTTTAGAGCGGAAACCCTTTACCGCACCATTCAGATGGCTCCAATGTTATTACAGCGTCTTGTTCACTTCCTTCGTTTCAACCCCATAAAATATAAAAGACCGCATTCTAAAACTTTGCAGGCCCCGCCCTTGGCGGAAACCAGGGCACAAATTACATTTCATTTCAAAGCGCTAAAGTGTTACAAACTTTCAAATATAACATTTCAGTCCCGCCAAAGACGGGATTTCAATCTGCGACTTCAATCAAAGAACCTTCTTTGCGAATTCCTTCCCGAACTGAATGGCTTTCTTCAATTCTTCTGAGTCGGGAATATATTGAATGCTGAGTTCCTTCTCCCAAACATCAAATTTTTCCTCCTCCAGATTCTTTCTCATCTTTTTGACAGCACCCCCTCCCCACCCATGCGATCCGAAGAGACCAAAGACCTTCCCTTTCGGCCTTAACCCACTCATATAGGTCAGAAAATCTCCCATCGTGGGAAACATCCCGTTGTTCAGCGTGGGAGATCCTAAGAGGATGCCTTTTGCTTCCAACATCTCCTCGATGATGTCGCTCCGATGATTTGATCTGAGATGGAGGAGCCTTGCCTCAGCCTCCTCCTCTATCAAACCTTTCAGGATTGCCTTTGCCATGCTTTCTGTGCTTCCCCACATCGTATCATAAATGACGAGAATTTTATTATTGGCCTTCCCCTGACTCCATGCCACATAGGCCTGAATGATTCGACCGGGGTCTTTTCTCCAGATGAGACCATGGCTGGGCGCAATCATATCGATGGGAATCCCCATCTTCACCACCTCATCCACTTTTTTCAAAATGAGGGGCGCCAGAGGCCATAGGATGTTTGCATAATATTTTGCTGCATGTCTCATCACTTCATCCCCGACCTCATCTTCAAATCTCTGGGAAGAAGCAAAATGCTGTCCAAAGGCATCATTTGGCAGCAGGACTTGATCTTCTTTGATATAGGTGAACATGCTATCCGGCCAGTGCAGCATTGGGGCCTCAACAAAGGTAAGTGTTCGACGACCCAAAGAAATGGTGTCCCCTGTCTTTACCATACTCATTTTAAAAGATTTTTGATAATGTTTTTCTAACCCTTTCTTGCCCCTCTCACAGGTGATGACCGCTGGGCTTCCGATTCGTTCGACGATCTGAGGCAGTGAGCCAGAGTGGTCCATCTCTACATGGTTCGAGACGATCATATCGATCTTTGAAGGATCGATGATCTCTGAAACACGCCCCAACATCTCTGTATAAAAAGGGGCCTTCACCGTGTCAATAAGCACGTTCTTCTCATCCAGGATCAAATAGGCATTGTAGGTTGTCCCAAAAGGGGTGGAATAGCCGTGGAAGTCTCTGACGTTCCAATCGATGGCCCCCACCCAATAAATCCCAGGCTTCAGCTCCACGTTCTTCATCTGATCCCTCATCATTTAACAAGACCCCCTTTTATTTCTTCGATATTACTCCAAACGAATCCAGGATCGTTTTCATATCCTGCCGATCGTTGGTCTCCTCCTTTTCTAATATCATATAGAGGATAAAAATCTGATAAGGTTCTGAAAATCCGTAGATCCATCCTTGCTCTCGCTTCACCCCTTTTAGGGTGTAAGTCACGTATTTCTTTGCGGCAAATTGAACGCCCTTTAAAGAAATAGGCTCTGTGGGACCGACCTCCACCTTAACAGCACCTTTCCCATGCTCTGCTTCCAACTCGGACTTGAGGCTACCAGTCGCGGCTGTGGTCAGCCACTCGATCGATTCCTGACTAAACCTGGCATATCGGCCTGCCGGAGTGAAGTCGATCTGGATATTCGATTCGGTAGCGGGATTGAAGACGAAGACTTCGGATTCCTCAAGCCCTGGCCTTTCATAGCCCAACTCCTCCATAAAATCTGGAATCTCTCTAGCCACCTTCCAGTGAGGAGGAGCGGAGACATTAAAGGGAAACCGAATTCCTGTGAATCGATTCCCTTCGATCTTACCGACAGGAAGGGAGAGATCGACTTTGGCCTCTTCACGAACAGGGATCCCCGCGCATCCCACGATGAGAAAAGTAAGAAAGACAATAGAAAAACGTTTTTTTATCACCATATTTCACCTCTTACTGTAGTGAGTCATAAATTTCTTTTCTTTGTTTGTCATTCCGGGCTTGACCCGGAATCCAATATTTCTGAGCTGGATTCCTGCTGGAGTTTACCCCGTGGTTGATACGGGGCGGGAATGACTACTTCGGAATTGATGTAAAGGAGTGTTAGATTCACCACGTTAGCTTCTCAGACCCCATTACTTCTTTTCCAATGAGTAGTTGGCCTTAAACCATCCGTTCCATCCGCCCTTGAGGGCATAGACATTTGTAAATCCCATGCCAATCAGTTTTTGTGCCACACTGGCACTTGTTCCTTCATCGGGTCAGGCACAGTAGAGAATGATGAGTCTGTCCTTTGCGTACCTATCAACCCAGGATTTTACATCATTAGGATCCTCCCGAACGGCACCCTTAATTTTCATATCACTCCCCGCCCAGTCCGTGCCAGCTCGCACATCTACGATAACCAAATTGGGGCTGTCAAGCATGGCCTTGAGTTCTTCCTTTGTCATCCTGGGAACACCTTTGGACATGGTCAATGTTGCGCAAGCCGTCATCATGACCAAAATGGACACCAGCAACACGATCAATCTTTTTTTCATATAAGACCTCCTGTTTATGAATTAAAAGACTACTAACAATGGCTTTAGAAGTAAATAAGGTGAACACCGTATTTTTCCAAAAGAAATACTGTATCCGAATGATCTGTCTCACCACCACATCCCACCTCCCCTGGCAGGAGAAGTGATCTTTTTCAATCATTCTTTACGTAATAGGAATCGAATGAAAAAACAACCGTCGTCCGCGCCCAATGGTTTGACTCCCAAAAACTCAAGTGATATTGTTGTGACAAATGCTGCAATCATACTGCTTTCAACAACATTTGCCTCCAGACAAAACCTTGGAAGAGCTTGATCAATGGTGAAATCGGATCAGAAACGATGGGACGAGAGATTTAAGGAAAAGCGGTTCGCCCTTGGCGAGAGAGCCAACGCATTTCTGATAAGGCATATGGGTCTGCTTCCAAAAGGAAAAGCCCTTGATATCGCTACAGGCGAAGGGAAAAATGCGGTCTTTCTTGCTCAACACGGATTTGATGTGGATGGCGTTGACATATCAGAGGTAGGTCTAAAGAAAGCTGAAAATCTGGCTCGAGAGTTTGGGGTCGAGATCCATACGGTTCTTGCCGACCTTGACACCTACCAAATTGAAAAGCAGTGCTACGACCTCATCGCCAACTTCTACTTTCTCAATCGAAGTCTCATCCCAAAAATCAAACGGGGATTGAAAAGAGGAGGCATGGTGATCTTCGAAACCTACCTCCTTGAGCAGAGGGCTCTCAGTACAGTAGGGCCCAAGAATCCCAAGTACTTTTTGAAGCCCAACGAACTTCTTAGTCTTTTCAAGGGATTCCGAATTCTCATTTATCGAGAAGGAATCTTCAAAGAGGGTGGAAGAAGGAAAGCAATCGCTAGCCTCATCGCCCAGAAACGCTAAGCGCATAGAGCATAGCGCAAAGAGCATTGGGTATAAAAACTAAACATTCCAGAAAAATCAAAAAAAAGATGAAAAGTTTGTTGAAGCAGTTTCCTTTTCGCCCTTGAACTTGGTTCAGGGATGATTCCGAAAGAAATTCATGACAACTTGGTTTTCTTGAATGACAATGCCTCTCTTAACCCCATGCCCTATGTCCTCTGCTCCCTGCCAAAGGATTCTTTCGTGCGATTGAAATAACCGAATTGGAGAGACGGAAATTCCTTCTTGAGAATATCAACCATCTTAGAAATTCCCATTCCTTTACCCCGTCCCATCGACTCTAAATAGAGGTCGGGATCGATGTTGAGGTTTCGCATCTGGATGAGATCGACGCGAGTTCTCCGGATAAGCTCGATCAATCCCTTCACTTCTCTCTCGCTATCGGTGAACCCAGGGAATATGAGGAGATTGATCGAGGTATAGATTCCTCTCTCTTTGGCCAGGATCAGAGAATCCAAAACTTGCCCAAATGTATAACCCTTGGGTCTATGATAGCGCATGTAATATTCCGGATGGGAACTGTTAAGAGTCACACGAATGCTGTCGAGCCTGGCATCACAAAGCCTTTTCACCCGTTTTGGAAAACTTCCATTGGTGTTGAGGTTGATCGTTCCTCGATTGGTCTTTTCTCGAAGCTTAAGGATAGTGTTTTCCAAAAGCCTCCACTGGACCAATGGCTCCCCCTCGCAGCCCTGACCAAAACTCACGATCGCATCCTCCGCCTCCTGTAAATGAGGTAAGGCAACATCGATCACCTCCTTCAAAGTGGGCACGAAATGAATCCTCTCGTGGGAGGCCAGACAACCGTCAGAAGATTGAAGGGAGAGGCAACCCAGACAATCGGCATTGCATGAAGGCGAGGTGGGTAATGGACATTCCCATCTTCGGAAAAAAACGTTCTTTCCTGCAAAGCAGTGATATTCCAAGGCACACCTGGCCAGTTGTCGGAGGAGACGATTTCTTGGGTTCCTTTTCAAAAAGGTATCCACCGTTCTTTTTAGGAGACGACCGTTTTGAAAATATTTTGGATTCCAATGGGGGTTAGAATCGATGAGTAGGCCTGTGGCCCAAAACCTTCCGTCCTTCCAACCCACGGCACTATAGGCCCACAGCGGAAGGAGGGGGGCTTCCGATTCTCGTTGAGCCGCTGGAAGGAGCGTTCGGATATATCCCGGTGGGAGGAAAGCAGCCACGGCTGTGCACTCCATCTCCTTTCCACCCATCTTCATCTTTTCTGCCGAGGCAAAGGCTTCTCCCCTCTCGTCCCATCCAACTGGAATCCTTCCAGGCAAGGTGAAGAGTTGACTCCCTACGGGTAGAGAGATCAACTCGGAAGGATGGGGAAGGAGTACTTGTTCTCCAGATCGACCCGCCATTATTAGATCGGGATGGTCAAAGACCTTTCCCTCATGATTTGATATGACGAGCCGGGGATATTCAAAACCCATAGCGTGCTTCTAACGCAAAAATGAAAACCTTCTCTGCCCTGGAGAAGCATGAGATGCCAGTATACAGTGTGCGGAAGCCTAACGCCGTGGCAATGTTCAAGTAGAACGCCTACCACGCCAAGCAGGTAAAGAGGTCAGCATCTTTTCTTACGTAGGATACTTTCTTTCTCCTTTGGACTTCCTTAGGCACCTTCTGACATCTTTTCTTTTCAGAGCTGCCTTCAAGCGATTCGTTTTGCCTCGCTTTTTCATCTCTCCTCCATTTCCATTCCTCAGATAACCAACGCCACTATGATCAAGGCAGTGACACCGATTAAAACACCAACCTTTGCCAAACCGGTGCTTCTAAAAATTCCCACCTTTTCACCTCCCAGGCGTTAAAGATTGTTTTTGAACCGCTTTAAGCTCCACTACCATGGAATAAGGAAGTCTCATCTCTCCCCTTCCTACTCCAATATCCAATCCGTTTCCTTCAAGACCGTGGTAGTCTGTACCCCCAGTAATCACAAGACCGCACCTCGCGGCAAGGGTTTTATAGTGTGAGACTTCCAAAGCCGAGTGTTCCGGATAATAAACTTCAAGCCCTTTCAAACCATCTTTGACGAGTTGGAGCAGAAGGCTCTCCAATTCCGAATATCCATTCAGGCCAAGGGTCTTCGGATGTGCGAGAGCTACCACGCCATTGGCTTCTTGAATAAAATGGAGAGCTTCGGTCGCTTTAAATCTAAATTTCTCCGCGTAGGCTGGTGCTCCCTTCTTTAGAAATCGATCGAAGGCCTCTTGAAAACTTCGAACGTACCCTTTGTCTAAGAGCACTTGGGCAAAATGGGGTCTGCCAACCTGTCCCCCTCCGGAAACCTTCACCACCTCTTCATACGATACCTCAACCCCTAACCTATGTAGCTTCTCCACTATTTTCGGATTTCGTTCTGCTCTCGCCTTTTGAAGGTGGGCGAGTCTCTCTTTGAGTAAGGGATGATGAATATCAAAAAGATATCCTAAGAGATGCATCGAACCAGGGGAGTGCTCCGCGCTGATTTCAATCCCAGGAATCACTTCAAAACCGATCCTCTCACCCTCCGACAATCCCTCTTCTATCCCTTCGATAGTATCGTGATCAGTGATGGCAATCGCTTGAAGTCCCTTCGCCTTCGCATATCTCACGATCTCTGACGGACTCATCACCCCGTCGGAAGCAGTCGTATGGAGATGAAGATCTACGTATCCCACCAGATACCTTCTAAATCCCCGCAACCTCCTCAAATAAAAGAAAAAGGGAGGATGGGTAATTTGAATTTTAGATTTATATAAAAGAAGCCCTTCCCAAAGTCAATGAAAAAGCGTCCTTATAGCATTCCGATCCCTTATCGATATATTTAATGGTTCTTCCCCCTTGCTAACATAGGGTTCAAGGATTCGAGGGTTCAGGGGTTCAAGTGGAATGAACTTAACCACTTGAATCCTTGACTCCTTGACCCCCTGAATCCTCTTAATCCATCCACTAATTTGGAGATGGTCCTAATTAACTATGATTCCCCTCCTCTTTAGACCCTCCTTCCAGGCCGAACAAAATGGCGTAGAATAAATCCTATCTGAATTTAGGTATATTGTTTTTTGAATGTAACATATTGATATTACAAAATAATTTTTACAACAAAAAAAGCTTGACAAACCAGGCTTATTTGAATATATTAGTTAAAGATGAGGAAAACCACTCCTCGAGAGGGGATTTGATCCATGGTTTTTATCTAAAAGAAGGGAAAAGAAAGCCCTTTCCATGGACGGGGAATGGAAAGGGTTTTCTTTTTAAAGAGAAAGGGGTAAGAGTTCGGTGAAAAATAGTAAGGCAGCAGCAAAAAAAGAGGAAAATTTAGTCCTCGGACCATTACAAACCTCATCCCTCTTCGGAGAAATATCGACTTCTGTTTCTCCGATTCAGGCTGTACCATACGACGAGGGTGCATTAGAGGAGACATTGGAGGAATTTGAATTTGAGGGGGAAGAAGGGGCGGCTGGGGCTGAAGAAAAGGAAGAGGTGCAGGCTGAGCAGGCCTTACAGGAAGAGGTAATTTTTCATCTTCAGGATATCACATGGGAATATTTAAAGGGCCTTGAAAAGATCTCGCTTCTCACGCCGGAGAAAGAAGTTGAGTTGGCAAAAAGGATTAAGGAAGGTGAACGTCAGATTAAGATTCTTGAGACCAAGACCAATCGACTAAAGGCCCAACTTGGGGGTAACAATAGGCCGGGCACCAAACTAAAAGGAAAGAACGGGAAAAAATCGAAGGTTACCTCTTCTGAAATGAAGGAGAAGACCCTCCTCTATAAGAAGATGCTAAACCGATATCAACAGGCCATTCTCGATATCCAACAGGCAAAGAATGAGCTGATCCAGGCCAACCTTCGGTTGGTTGTCAGTATCGCAAAACGATATGCTAATCGAGGACTCTCTTTTCTGGACCTGATTCAAGAAGGAAATCTCGGTCTCATTCAGGCTATGGTCAAATTCGACTATACCAAAGGTTATAAATTTAGCACCTATGCCTCTTGGTGGATCAGAGCAGCCATTCTCAGGGCGTTTGCAGAGAAGTCGAGGACGATCCGTATTCCCAACTATCTTTTTGAAATCAAAGGGAAATTGATGAAATCCTTTAAGGACCAGGTAAAGAAGTTGGGACGAGAGCCTACCTCCCAAGAATTATCGAGGGATAGCGGAATCCCTTTGCACGACGTGGAAAAAATTCTAAATCTCATCGAGGAGCCGGTTTCCCTTGATATGCCCATTGGGGAAGAGGATAGCACCCTCGAGGACTTGATCCCTGATGAAAAAAGCCTCTCTCCCGGCGATTCCTTGCTAGAAAAGGACCTGGTCGAACAGATCCGCAAGTTGTTGGCTGGCCTTTCACCACGAGAGGAAAAGATTCTCCGACTCCGTTTTGGAATCGGGGAAGACGGGGAATGTACCCTTGAGGAGATTGGCAGGCAGTTTGGTCTCAGTCGTGAGAGAATCCGGCAGATTGAAGCAAAGGCGCTCGAACGATTGCGAGATCCCAACCGTTATAAAGAGATCAAGGAATACTTCGAGTAAACCCCGCACCCAGTGTTAAAACACGGGGCTTTCTTTGAGGTTTACCCCGCACCTTCGATAAGGTGCGGGGTAAACGAGAATCCTTCGTTGTTCAGTCACATGTCCGAAAAAAAAGAGAGAGACATCCCGGACCCTCTGGGCTGTCCCTCTGATCCTTCTAAGTTCATTCTTCGATCTGGATGGCCTCCACCGGACAATTTTCAACTGCCTCTCGACATGAATCAACAACATCCTTTGGAACCTCATCCACTTTGACAGAGACCTTATCGTCATTAAGCTCAAAAACCTCTGGACAAGTCTCAGCACAAAGCCCACATCCAATACATGTTTCTTCGTCAACCGTCACCTTCATTCACTGTCCTCCTTTCAATTTTTAAACCTACTCATTATATTATTCATAATCGTTTTCTCCGAATCAAGTCGATCCCGTCATGCGGTCCTGCGGACTTGTTTCATCATCTTGGATAAAAATTCTGTATTCTATTCTATAGGCATCTTGTAACGAGCCCAGAAGGTTGATACCATGGAAACAGAGATTTGCCTTCCCCCCACCCCCCCTTGACTAAATGGGGGGGATTTGGGTATTGACAAGGAAAGATTGTTGGAGGTCTGAGAGTGACAAGCAGAGAAGACCCCATTTTCTTTCCACTGAAGTTTTGAAAATGATAGGCAAAGTTAGAACATCAAAGGACCAGGGTATCCGTCGCATTGCAATTATTGGTGCTGGTGCCGTTGGCAGCTCGTTAGGTGCGCTCCTTTATCGTGCTGGTCAGAATGTAGTCCTTATTGCTCGTCCGGAGCATGTAACTGCAATCCGTCAGGATGGCCTGCGGTTTGATGGGGATATGGGAAACTTTACCGCCCCGGTCGAGGCGATTGAGACTCTTAATTTCCGGCCCGACCTGGCCCTGCTGACGGTTAAGACCCAGGACGTGGTTGCTGCTGTGAAAGCTAACCAGGCCTTCTTAAATGATGTTCCAGTGGTAACATTCCAGAACGGAGTACGGAGCGATGAGTTGGTTGCAAGCCTTTTGTCCAGAGGGCAGATTCTCAGTGCAGTAGTGCTTATGCATGTGACCTACCTATTACCAGGCAAAGTGACCGTCGTCTACCACGGAAAGCTGATCCTCGGTCGTCCATTTGGCCCGAGAGATGGTCAACTCGAACAGGTTGCCCATATACTCAACCAGGCAGTCTCGACGCGCGTGACGGATAATATCCAGGGAGCCCACTGGCTTAAGCTCATCGTTAACCTGAACAATGCACTGCCCGCAATAACCAATGACACGATGAGTCAGGTTTACGCGAATCCCTACTTACGCGACCTGGCCGTTGGTCTCATGCGCGAGGGGCTCCGCGTTATCAATCGGGCAAACATCCGGCTGGAATCCTTACCCGGGTTCTCAGTTGGCTTAGCCAGGCTGATGAGCTGGATGCCACCAGGCGTAGCTGGGCGCATCGCTGCCACGAAGGTTCGTCGGCTGGCGACCCTTTGGCCGCTGTTGGGCTCAACATTACAAAGTATCCAACGGGGTCGTCCTACTGAGATAGACTACCTCAATGGTGAAATCGTGGAATTGGGGAAGCGCAGCGGCGAAGCTACGCCATTGAACACTCAAACAGTGGAGCTGGTACACCAAGTGGAGCGCACAGGACAATTTCTTTCAGTGCAAGAAATCCGCCGGGCTTACGAGAAGGCCAAGGGGTCTGAGAGACTTAGATCAATCGGGGATGAGGTGAAACGATCATTCTTCGGAAGAATTCGCAAGTAACCTCGGCCTCTTCCTGCTCAGCAATGAGCATCGAATTCATGGGATATCGCCTGCCCAAAAGCCTCCTGGCTACAGAAACGGGATATCAAAAGATGGCTTTTACACGAGACTTGCGGACCTTGGTCTTTTTTGGGCTACTGCTCTCCTTAGGAGAGAAATAGGTCTTATTGGGTATAAATCTTGACTTATCCTTATAGAGAACCTCTAATCTTTCCTCCTGCTGTTCTGTCAGCATATTTTTTTGATTGAAATCCTGCTCTGCTGATTTGATCAATTGGTCTTCTCTTTCAGTTAACTTATACTGGTTTAATCCTGATACAATCCATTCAAGTCTGTCCTTTTTCATGGTTAATCTCCCTTTGTTTGTTGGTAAATCTAAGTTCTCCACGCCAACTGTTTTAGATCCTTTTTCCCTCGGACGATTTCGAACTCCATGGGCCCCTTTCCTAAAGAAATTTGGATTCTTCTCATTTGATGGAAGAGAAGTGCAAGAATAAGGTCAGGACATGTTCAAAGATGAAGGGTACCATTATATTGAGGCAACCAACTAATGATATCTATTTTTTGAAACACTCCATGCACAATAATCTTTTGTCATTCGGTGGGGGAACCTGGACGACGACTTCTTTTCCGCAATCTGCACAGTTAATTTTATACGATTTGGGACGGATTGAACGCCCGAGTCTCGGGCCCCGGTGTCTCCCGTGCCTTCTCCTCTGTGCCATTTCCACCTCTTTCCTGCTATTCGTTTATTGTTTGAGTCAACCCTTCGACTCCCGGCCCGAAGGCTGGAGCTTGCCTTCGGCCCAAGGCTTCGGCGTGAGCTCACGCCGAAGCCTTGGGCGCCGTCGAATGGGTCAACTTGGATTAATAACGATTTCTACCGCCATAACCCGTTCGTCCTCTATTTTCCCTTCGATCCCCGGATCTTCCCTTGTCCGGGCGAGGATGTGCTTCATTCACATTCATCTGTTGGCCAAGGAGTTCCTTCCCGTTAAGATTCTTAATTGCCGCCTGGCCCTCAGTCTGGTCAGGCATTTCTACAAAACCAAATCCTCGTGGCTGGCCACTATATTTGTCCTTAACGATTGTCACTGAGCTTACCTGACCAAAAGCCTCAAAAGCCTCCCGAATGTTTTCCTGTGTTACAGTATTGGATAAGTTTCCAACATAGATATTCATGATCATTCTCCTTATCTTAGATTCTATTAGTGCTCGATGAAACTTCTTAGTTTATTAGCTAAGCCCTCTCCCACCTCCTTTTACTCAGTCTCCGTCTCGCGGCGTGGCAAAAATGGAGCCTCACGGACAAAGCCCTTGTTTCCCAAGAAACGCCCCCAGGGGCGAACATCCGGTACCAGCGGACCAATTCACCCACGAGTTGAACCCGTGGTCCTCTTGGCTCGGGATAGACAACTGTAAAAAAAGCCCACAAAGAAGTTGTTTAGAGTTCTTTGCGGGCTAAAATTATGACGGCCTAAAAAGGCTCTTTTCAACTTGTTTCTCGTTTATTATGCATCCATTTAAACTGAAAAGCAAGAAAAATCGTTAACTTGTTCATCTATCTTGGTTTCGACGAGGGAGACGGTTGGTTGAATCGCAGCTGCGAATGTGGCGACAAAGGCGTATTTGGATCTTCCTGCCGGGCGGATAATCCACTCACGGCCGCTGGGTGCCTTAGCCCTTACGGATTCCGGCAGTTCAGCCCTGTAGCGGAAAGAGTAAACCACGTCTCCAAGGTTCTTTGGCAGTTTTATCCCGATTTTCTTAGCAACTCGAACAATGTCTTCACGAGAGAAAGTGAGCTCAACTATCCCGGCCAACATAGGACCACAACCTCCTCACGAAGCTGCTCGCCGGTAGCTGTCGCCAGTCGAGTTCGAAATAGATCTACACTTTCTGCCTTATAATTGTTTTTGAGATCTGAAATCCCTCCCCACCTCCCTTTTCTAAAGGGGGGAGAGAAGGCGTTTCGCATCGTAACCCAAATGAATCAATATCTCCTCTGTCGCCTTCACGAGCATCTCCAGATATTTTTTGACATCGTAGGTGTCGTCCGGACCCACCAAAGGAAAAGGTCTCACCCTCTCGGCTTTGTTCTTCGACAGGGCATCCTTAATGACATACCTGACCTTCTCCCCAGGATGGATCGGAATTCCAACATCCTCAAGCTCTTGGGCGGCAAGAGCGGTAAGGCTATCCACTTTGTAGGCGCTGGGTTCCCGAGAGATCCTTTTCCCGATGGCCAGATCCTCGTTCTTCGCCTGTCCGTCCTTCAATATCAGGCTATATTCGAGGAGAAGGTCCAAAATTTTTGGAATCTTCGCCCGATAATCATCCATATCCTTTGCCTCTGCCAGAACCTCGAGCATTCGAGTCTGAGCCTCTTGAATCAGAGGAGGTGTGTCGCCTCGTCGAAACGCTAATCCCCGTGCTTTGATCTTTCCACTCTTGAAGAGACCGAAATAGCGGTTGGCTACCGGACTCTCCGGATTCCCCTTCGAAGGAAGAAAGGCCATCCATCGATAAATCCCTTCCAGGTTCATAGTGATCCCGGTGGCTTCACTGATCTTCTTGCAGAGCCTAAGAACCTCTTCTTCCCTTAATCCCTTCTTACGAATCCAAAGGGAATCTGTGATGGCATGGAGAAGTTCGAACCCCTCTTCCTCACAGATCTCCTTGGCTTGAAGGAGTTCCTCCCTTCCAAATGCGGTGACCGCCTCATGGGCCTCAATTCTTCCAAAACGGGCATTCCGATAACCCAAATATCCAAAGCACGTCACGAGCATCCACTTGAGCGCCGTCTGCTTCCGATTGTAAATCTCCCGCTTTGTCATGTCAGTGATCCGTGTCCGTGCCCCGTGTGCGTGATTCGTGTCCTTTTGCCTTACGCCTGTTGTCTGTTGCCTATTGTCTAATTCTCCGAACTCCGAACTCCCAACTCCGAACTTATTTATCTCACAATCTAATTCTTTTGCCATCTTCTTGAGCCATGTCCTTCTTGCTAAGATGGGTCTGAGGGTCTTCGGAACAATCCCCTCCCTCTTCTCACAGATCGTGTAACCGACCTCTGGCACCCGATGGTTCTCACAACATCCGCAGAGCACAGTCTCGGGAGAGATATTGTGGATGGCCATCATCGTGGGATACATCGAGGCGAAGTCAATCTCTGCCACATCCTCAAAGATGCCCAGCCGAGGCTGAAAGACAAGACCTCCTTTGTCCGCAATGAGCAGATCCCACGCTGTTTTGAATCGTTCTGGTTCCCCCTTTCTCCAGGGGATGAGGATGCCCTCCTGAAAGGCCCGGTCGAGTTGCATCGACGTGATAGCCGTCCCTGGGGAGGTACGGGCCATCCGTTGGACTGGAACTTTAGCCAATCGTGCCAGTTCGATCACTCCTTCCATTCCTGATTCTCCGTAGATGAAGGAGTTTCTACGATCGATGTGCCATCTCCCGAGAAAGAGATGGGCAGGAGCCCGATAATAGGTCCGACCATAGGAGAAGTAAGAAAAGCCTTTTGGATTAATAAGTCTCTTTATGGGATAAGGCTCCCGATCCCAGGGGATGGAGGCTTTTTCCTTCCTCTCTGCTGAAAAGAGAAGAGGTAAAAGAGAGGCATCCCCATCATCGCTCAGGATCACATCAGGATCGAAATGTTTGAGAAACTTCTCGATCTCTCCGACATCCATCCTTTCCATCTCCAGCTGATACCCTTCACACTCCAATACGAGAGACTGCCATCTCTGCCTGACCTGCCCTGAACCGTACTGGCCCTGCACCGTGCTGGTACAGGGCTGGTTCAGGGCGCGAAGTTCCATCATCCGAAGGTCAGGAAGATCTCCCTCGTCCATCCACACGGATTCGGATGGATCAGGGTGAATCTCGAAAATTCGCCCTCCCTCTACCTCAGCGATGCATCGGCCTGTCGGAAAGAGTCCTTTTTCATAAAGGTAGACCTGGGGCAAAGGGATATCACAATTATAGAAGGTCATCCTCTCTTCCCATCGACCGAGAATTTTTGGGAGCTGGGCATAATGCTCCGAATCTCCTACTTCGACCTCCATCACTTCGACTTCATCTCCGCTCCAGAACTCCCTCTTAGTCGTCCACTGGTTTCCTGTGGCCCATCGGTTTTTCAGAAGAGAGTGAAACAGTGTGAGAAGATCTTTCCTCTTCCCCTGGGCATAGAATCGAGGTCGGAAGGGATCTTCCAATCGACGGAACGAACCATCTTCACCTTTGACCCAGAGGATCATCGAGGATTCCAGAGGATAGAGATCAAAAAGCCAACCTTTAATCTCCATGGGAGATTTCCATCGGTTCGCTACGCTCTTCCCCTTTCTCCAAGGCCCTCAGTTTGGATCTCAATTCGACCAGGGCCTTCTCATGTTCTATGAGGATGGAGAGCAAGATCGTCTCAAAAGGCCAGGGGTTTGAAGCATAAACTCCAGCCTGCACATGAAGCCTCGCCTCTTCGAAGAGTCGGTCGAAGAACTGCTGATCTTCTCTCCTCAGTCCCCTCCGAAACTTTCTCCATTCTTGAACTTCCTGTTCCAGAATCCTGCTGAAAGGAAGAACCGTTCGTCCCATAAATAAAACCTCTCAAAATCGCAAAGGGCATAGCGTAAAACGCATAGTGAAAATGATATGAGTAAATCGCGAAGAATAGTAATGTCATGCTGAACTTGTTTCAGCATCTCATCAAACCAATAGATCAAGAGACCCTGAACCAAGTTCAAGGTGACAGGAAAAGTTTTTAGGAATCTTTTCCAGAACGACTTTTGGTCCTTCATCGTCCTGACATACCCTCCACATCAGATCAGAAAATTGGAAGAGCCTTCTCGTGAGATATGCTCTCTTTGAATCCATGAATCCCCCCTTTCCCCCCTTTACTAAGGGGGGGGTGGGGGGATTATTTTCGGAGACGGCAGAGGGTTGGAATAGAAAGAAAGGAACCCCTCCTGCAGCCATTCCCTCTACCTTTCTTAGAGACTTTTCGAAGAGGGGTCGAACCTCTCTTTCAGACACATCCTCATCCAAGAAGGGGGTGATCAGTCCCAGGAGGATCACCCATGGTTTTTGCAGTTGGGTGATCTCTCCTTTTTGTTTGAGCAACGAGACCAATCTCTCTTCGATCAGTGTGGCCATTTGATAGCACGTGAAGGCCCTTGCGATTCGAATTCTCTTGAGAAGACTTACCGGAGGCATGGATGCCTTTTTTGCGAAGGATGAGACCATATAAGGATCGAAACGATTGGCTCCATCCAGTACAATGACATCGATCCCTTTGCCTGCCATCCATCCCGCGACATAGGAAGAAATTCTACCGATTCCCTCTCCCCAAAAAAGGAGTTTTCTCGGAGTATCAGATTGGACTTGTGACAAGACTTCATCGAGGGTAAGGGGTAGGGTTGTGAGTTTGGGGTCTCGTTCCCACAAAGTTCGGAGTTCGGAGTTAGGAGTTCGGAGTTTCATTTCCACATAGTTCGGAGTTAGGAGTTTGGAGTATCCTTCTCTGATCCTTTTAGGGATTTCATCAATCCATTGACCATTTTCGATAGAGTTTGGCGTTTCTTAAT